>SXGQ01270616.1_pt1 | contig 12829 bp, 11 predicted proteins | sample 3178371 | NCBI WGS metagenome assembly SXGQ01 (sample SAMN11356859, study PRJNA531348) | freshwater metagenome | isolation source: freshwater sample F1-20 | place: China: Fuxian Lake, Yuxi | collected 2017-12-25
GGGATGATGTAAGCCATAGCTTCGTCACAAAGAAGTTTTTGGTTACATCACGCATTCGCGTGAGTAAATTAGATTAGAGGTTCACTAAATGAACCTTCACGTCATCAAAAAGAAATTTTGTCAAGAAGTAATTCTTGATGTTAGTGGCTGCCGCAATTCAAAAATTGTTATCGCTCAAAAGTTTCTAGCGCTTTGTTTCAAGGTTTTGGGTGGCTTAGTGCTGACACTTGTTTTGGCACCAATCAGCCTTTTTCGCCCTATTCGAATTTTAGTAAAACGGAAACAATCAGAATCAAAAGCCTCTTTTTTCATTGAAGATTTTGAGGGCACGCTCCGCGAGTTAAAAACCAATAAAAAGTTTAGGAAGACAGTTGTTATCAGTCCATTGTTTTCAAGTTATCCCAATGCTCAGCTTGCCAAAATGTATAGCAATCACGTGTTACTACTCCTTAATAGGTCTCGAATCATCCATGAGCTTTTTGACTATGTTTGGCCGATCTTTAATATTACGCGAAGTTCGGTTAGAAATTCATCACCCGAGTATTTTAAAAACTGGAACTCTTGTGATTCAATTATTAGTTTTTCAAAATCAGAGGTTTTAGCCGGGCGAAATTTTGAGCGACAACTTTTTGGAGATGAAGCTAAGCCTTGGGCAACAATCTGTCTTGGTTCTGCGAGATACAGAAAAATTGTGGACTTTAAAGGAAGTGACTTGCCGAACTCGCTAACGATTGTTGGAATTGAGCAGTATGGACCGGCGATTGAATTTTTAGCTGAGCAAGGTTTGAACATTGTTAGGTTTGGCACACATGTAGATGAGGATATTCCAACGTATCTCAAAGGAAGTATTTTCGATGCGACCTCAGTGAGGTCCGACTTTACCGATGTTTGGATTAACTCAGAGTGTAAGTTTATTCTGTCGGGTGTGTCCGGGGGATGGTGGCTAGGAGCCCCATTTAACAAACCCGTAGCATGCACGAATGGCCCATTTCCCATAGGTTCTCATGGTTTTTTGGATTTGTTCATTCCATGTATGCCTTGGTTAGTTAAGAAAAATTCGTTTGCAAGTTTTGAGTGGCAGTTTAGGAATTTTGGGTGGTCAACCGATAGTTCTAAGCTGGGCTCAGAGTACATAGGTGTTCAGAATAGTTCGTTACAAATTGTTGATTTGGTCGATGAGATTTTGAAACGGTTGAGCGGCAAATGGTATGAGTCTGTGGAAGATATGAAATTGCAGGCTCGATTCAAAAATTTACAAAATATTTTGACACCGAATCTTCGTACTCCGGCAAGGATTGGGGCGAAGTTTTTAAGAGAGCACCAGTATTTGCTGCCTGATTGATGAAGAAAAAAAGTTCTTTGGGCCGAAGTTTTTGGTTACATCAGATCGTTGAATATCTGATCGCTGCGGCGCTCATTTTGATGAGCGCACAGTCGAGGTATCCGTTTGTTTTAGCAGCGTACGGAATTGCGCTGCTAATAAACGTCACCGTGGTCGACGGTCCGTTTAGTGCTTACAAGTTAATGTCGCGCGGCATTCATCGGATTCTTGATTGGCTATTTGTTGTCGCGCTATTCGCAGGAGCATTCGTGCTAGACGTTGATCAGTCGACGCGTACGACACTTTTTGGTGTTGGCTTGGCGATTGTTGTGATTGCACTCACGACTAACTACACAAAGAAAGTCTTCGGCCGCAGTTAGCTAGACGTGCGCTCAGCGTCAGCTTGGCGTCAGCTTGGCGTCAGCTTGGCACAAGCTCGGCGTTAGCTCGCGTTAACGCGCCGTAGGCTGAAGCGATGAGCTTTGAAACACCAGCCCCTGACCTGAAAAAACTGATCACCGCCTGGGAGTCATGGGAGCGCGGAGAAGAGCAACCAGGACGAACTCTGGCCTCATTGAAGACTGCTGGTATGGCAGCCATATTGCAAGAGTTGGTTGCTAATGGTTGGACGCCAGCGTCAAAGTAAAACGATGCGCGTCGGCGGCTCGCAGGTAATACCGCGGCCAAGTCATTTTCGAACGATTGACCATAATCCATTTGCGAATCTCGAAACAGGAGCTTTGCGATCGCTTGACGCGGTAAGTGAAGCAATAAAAGCTTTCAAGCCTGATCAGATTTTGCGCCAACCACTAGAGAATGCGCGTGCGTCGGCTGTACTGGTGGGACTGTTCGAATCAGCAAGCGGCGTGGAAGTGATTTTGACTCGTCGCTCACAAAACCTGACGAATCATCGGGGAGAGATCTCGTTTCCTGGTGGGCGTCTTGATGCGGGTGAAAGCGTGTTGCAAGCGGCATTGCGCGAGACACACGAAGAAATTGGTTTGAGCCCTGAAGATGTCGAAGTTGTTGGAGAGTTGAACAGCATGGCGACAGTTGTCAGTAATTCACACATCGTGCCGATTGTCGGAAGGTATCGAAATCAGCCGAAATTGCATGCTGTGAACAGCGAAGTTGATCGTGTTTTTAGCGTGCCACTGATTGAGTTGACTCGACAAGACACTTATAGCCAAGAGCATTGGGTGTTTAGCGACCGCGAGTTTCAGATCAACTTTTTTTATTTGGATGACGAGACAATTTGGGGTGCCACTGCCCGAATTTTGTTTCAAGTGATGATGTTGGCAGTCAAACACAAGTAACGAATTGTGGCTATGGCCCGCCGATTGCGCGCACGCTTTTGAAGTAAGCGAAAGCCCACGCTTCACAGCGAACACGAAATGAGCGTCGCCGAGATGAGCAGTATTCGAGCATGTCGCGATTGAACTGCTCATCGATGCGTTGGCGTTGGGTCGAGTTCCAGAATCGGCCGTATGTCCATGAATTAACACTGCAAACGCTGCCAGGCAGTGCATCGCTGCAGTTGTAGCGCTGGTCAAGAAGTTTTAGATTGCGATAACCAAAATCGTGACGACGGCATGCAGCGACAAAATTAAACGATCGACCCTCTCCGCCGACTAGAGGTGCTGAACAGCCATCGGTCGACCAATCAAACCATCTGTGTTGACGGCGCCACATGAAACGCGACCGGTCAAACTCACGAATCGGAGTCTGAAATACGACGGATTCGATGAATGCGACATCGCGACTGGCTTCAGGCTGTGGTGTGCTTGAAAGAGAAGAGAGGGCGGTCAGAACACTCGAGACTGCAACGAGAGAAAAGTGGGCAATGCCCATGAGATCTCCGTTTCGTGGCGCTCATTTTGGCTCGAGCGCCGAGTTGAACGAAGATGTGTGCGTTAAGACTTATTTTGGCGTGCGAATTGCCTGCAACACGTGCCAAGTTTCGATGGCACCGATCGCTGCCTCTTCGCCTTTGTTGCCAGCCCCAGGGCCAGATCGCTCGGTGGCTTGCTCGATGTTTTCGGTTGTCAAAACTGCAAAGCCAATCGGCAAACCTGTGTCATGTTGAACTCGGGCGATGCCATCAGCACACGGACCAGCGACATATTCAAAATGTGCGGTGTCGCCACGAATAACGGCGCCGAGTGCGATTAGCAATTCATAGCGACCAGACAGCGCCATTGCTCTTGCAGCGACCGGAATCTCGTATGCGCCAGGCACCCACGCAATGTCGACATTTTTTGCATCAACCCCACACTTTGCCAGACCGCGATGTGCGCCGTCGAGTAGTGCTTGCACGATGAACTCGTTAAATCGCGAGCAGACGATACCGACACGAAGCGCCGTGTTTTCAGTTTTTGTTGCGTCGAAACTAAAGGTTGTCATTTTTTCTCCATGTCGTTAAAAAAGTGACCTAGTCGGTCACGCTTGGTTGCCAGATATGACGAGTTTTCTGGTGTGCTCTCGGTAATTATCGACACTCGTTCAACAACACTCAAGCCGTAGCCTGCGATACCGCCATATTTCGCAGGATTATTTGTCATCAGTCGCAATTCTCTCGCGCCGAGATCGGCGAGAATTTGCGCGCCGATGCCATATTCACGGCTATCAACCGGCAAACCGAGTTCGAGATTTGCATCAACGGTGTCGAGACCTTCATCTTGTAAAGAATAAGCGCGAATTTTATGCCCGATACCGATGCCGCGACCTTCGTGTCCGCGAAGATAAACGATCACGCCACGACCGTGCTCTTGAACAACCCTCATCGCCGTGGCAAGTTGTGGGCCGCAATCGCAACGGCGACTGCCGAAAACATCACCCGTGAGACATTCGCTGTGCACGCGCGTAAGCACTGGTTCTGGTGTGGTCAAGTCGCCAAGCACAAACGCCAAATGCTCGATGCCGTCGATCGTGCTGCGATAAGCGACGCAGTCAAAGTTGCCCCACTCGGTTGGCACATTCGCCGAGCCCATGCGCTCGACGAGTCTCTCGTGATGGCGCCGATATTCGATCAAGCGAGCAATCGACGAAATCAACAAGCCATGCTGCTTAGCGAATTTTTTTAGGTCAGGCAGACGTGACATCGTGCCGTCGTCATTTTGAATTTCGCAAATAATGCCCGCAGGTTCGCAACCCGCAAGGCGAGCGAGATCAACTGAGGCCTCGGTATGACCGGCTCGCTTGAGCACGCCGCCTTCACGGGCGCGCAACGGAAAAATATGACCCGGTCGAGCAAATGCCGCATGCGCAATTTTGGGATCAGCGAGTGCGCGCAATGTGGCCGCGCGATCAGCAGCAGAAATGCCGGTCGTTGTGCCTTCTAAAAGATCTACTGAAATTGTGAACGCAGTTCGGTGGCTTTCGGTGTTGTTATCGACCATCAAAGGAAGACGAAGGTCGTCGCACCGCTCACCAGTTAGCGGGGCGACAATAACGCCAGATGTATGTCGCACGATGAACGCGATTTTTTCAGGTGTTGCAAATTGTGCTGCCATGATCAGGTCACCTTCGTTTTCGCGGTCTTCGTCATCGACCATAATCACGAGTTCGCCGCGCGAGATCGCAGCGATAATGTCCTCAATCGGTGCTAAGTCTGGATCGTTACCTGGCTTAAGAGTCGTCTGATTTGACTTGCTCATATTTGCGTCTCCTGCTGTGTTGAATTTGGTTCGAGAATGACTTCGAGATCGTCACCAAGTTGCTGTGAGGCGACGATTTTTCCGCGCCAGAGTTGAGCCATCGTCGAGATGCCACTATTTTCAAAAATTGGTAGCGAGTCGTTGCCCCCGGTCAGTGCTGGTGCCAGGTGAAACACATATTGATTGATCAAATTTTCGCGGTGAAATGCGGCAGCGATGGTTGGTCCGCCTTCGACAAGTAGTTGCAAAACATCTTGACTGCCGAGTTCGTCTAGCAAATCAACAAGTTCGCCGAGCCATTGCGTGCACGGGTTGACGCGTGCTGACTTTGAAACTTCGCCAAGAACTATGCGTCGCGGTGAATCACCTTCAATGTCGCGCACTGTTAATTGTGGATCGTCAACACGCACCGTATTAGCGCCCACAAGCACGGCATCGCTTTCGGCGCGAAGTTGTTGAACACGCTTGCGCGCAGTTTCGCCGGTGATCCACATGCTGGTGCCGTCAGGTGCGGCTGTGCGCCCGTCCAGAGTCATAGCCATTTTCAAAACAACAAACGGTCGCTTCGTTGTACGGTGATGAATGTAGGCCTTGAGTTGCGAAGCTATTTCGTTAGCGAGCACGCCAACTTCGACACCGATGCCTGCTTCGCGCAGACGGGCGATGCCGCTGCCAGAAACTTTGGGGTCGGGGTCTGTAATGCCGACAACTACACGCGTGATGCCGGCGCTGATCATCGATTCAGTGCACGGACCAGTGCGACCAGTGTGATTGCACGGTTCAAGTGTCGAATAGAGCGTGGCGCCGCGCGCGAGTTTGCCGGCGTTGGTGAGAGCGTTAATTTCGGCGTGCGGGCCGCCTACGCGGCTTGTGGATCCTTCAAAAATTTCGCCAGTTTGAGCAACGACAACTGCACCAACCCAAGGGTTCGGGCGCGAAATCAGGCGCGCGCGATATGCCGCGTTTATCGCAATTTGCATCGCCTGTTGATCGTTCACTTGCATCGCTTTCGTCTCGCGAACGACGTGCAGGGTCAGCCAACGGCTCGACGCACAACGCCGAGGCGTGCGCGTATAACCGCTTCTTGCTTCCATCCGGACTTTACCGTCGGCCCTGGAGTCACACCAGATCAGTCTCACGATTGCTCGTGAGAGTCGCGGGCTTTAACCGCCGATAGGGAATTTCACCCAACCCTGCAAGAAGTTCTATTTAGTTGTATTTCTAGGATATTGGCAGATCGAGCACAGTTCCACTATGCGAATACGGGTGTTTGTCTGACTGTGATTTACTGCGGGCTTCGGCGCTCGACTCAGCGAGGCCAATAGCGACGATTGATCCGAGCACGGTTACGGTGCCCAAAATTTGAATTGCAGTGACGGTTTCGCTCATGAACAAAATGCCGATAAATATTGTGACGACTGCTTCAAAAGTTTCGACCATTGAAGTGACGCCAGGACCGATGCGTTTGATGCCTGCAAAAAATAATGCGGTTGCAACGATCGTTATCAAGAACGCCATCGCAAAAACCAACAGCCAACCTTGTTGATTGATCGGAAACTCTGGGTCGAGTGAACTCGGGCCGATCAACGAGACGACAGCGAAGGTGACTGCCGCACCAGTAAGTGCAATCGTCAACATAGTTAGTGGATCAGATTTTTTAGAGATGCTGCCCGCAGCAACAACATAAATTGCGTGCGTTATCGCTGAGAAAAATGTGATCACTACTCCGGCTGTGTTGCCGTCGCCGACTTGGCCTGCGGTCAGCCATACGCCCGTGAGAGTAGTGAAGAGGCAAATTGTGATCACACGGTTTGGTTTGTGTTTGTAGATGATCCACGAGAGAATGACGGCGAGCGCAGGGTAGATGTAAAAAATCACAACGACGAGACCTGAGTCAAGATCTTGTAGCGCCACGAAGTAGAGAAGTGGCGAAACAAAAAAACCAAATGCGCCGAGAAAGAAAATTTTGAGTGCGTCCGCAGTGTTGGGCAAATTTTTGAATCCCATGCGCGCGACACGAAACGCAATTAACAAAATCGCCGAGATAACGAAGCGTGCAGTCAAAAACCCCATCGGGTTAGCGCCGTTGCGTTCAAGGTTTTCGGCAAACCAAGGGCCGGTGCCGTAACCGCTGCCAGCGAGCATGATGAAAATTACGCCGAACATACGCGGCTTACTGTTGATGGCGTTGCGGAGTTTGACTCTCATTTAATTTGTCGGTCGTCGTTTTTTGACGCTGCGCGTGATGCTGACGCCGACGATTGTTAGACCTGTGATCATGATTGCAAAGACAAGATATTGCAAAGAGCCGCCGCGTTCGCCCGCGTCTTCGGGTTCTTTGCCGCAACCTGGTTTAGGCAAAAAGCCGATGCATTCGGATGGCTCGTTTTCGAGGTCGTAAGCGGCCGGAATACTTGTGTCGGGGATTATTGCGTTTGAAGCGACTGGTGTTCGCAAAACTACAAGAGTTACAACGGCTACTGCTAGTAAAGCGATTCGTTTCACCCGTATATCGTGCCACCTCAAGGTGAGATTAAGACGCATATCAACTATTGTTAGGCGTCGTCATGAACAGCACCAGCGCACAATCAACACTGCCTGCGCAGGTGGTTTTGGTTGTCGATTTTGGGGCACAATACGCGCAGTTGATCGCGCGGCGTGTTCGCGAAGCCAAGGTTTATTCAGAAATTGTTGCGCACACGATTACGGCGGCTGAAGTAAAGAAGCGCAAGCCTGCGGCGATCATTTTGTCGGGTGGGCCAAAGAGTGTTCATGTTGACTTGGCGCCAAAACTTGATGCTGCGATTTACGAACTAGGAATTCCGATTTTTGGAATTTGCTATGGCGTTCAGTTGATTGCCCAACAACTTGGCGGTGAAGTTGCCCGCGGCGGCAAAGGAGAATATGGCCGAGCGACATTGAGGCGCATTTTGGGTGTTAAGTCGAGTGTGCTGACTGATTCGATAGTCGAACATTCGCGCGATCTAAGTGTTTGGATGAGCCACTTCGATGCGGTGACGCGTGTGCCCGCAGGCTTCGTGGCGACCGCAGCGACGCCTGACGCACCAATGGCAGTTATTGAATGTGATTCGCGAAAGATTTGGGGCGTGCAGTTTCACCCTGAAGTAATGCACACCCAACAAGGCACCGAAGTTTTACAGCAATTCATATTGCAACTTGCTGGGTGCAAGCCGACTTGGACAATGGACTCGGTGATCGACACGCAAATTAAGGCAATTCGTGAGCAAGTCGGTAGTGAGCGCGTTGTTTGTGGTTTGTCAGGCGGTGTCGATTCGGCAGTTGCTGCGGCACTCGTGCATCGCGCAATCGGCAAACAACTGACCTGTGTTTATGTTGACACTGGCTTGATGCGCAAAAACGAAAGTGCACAAATCGCTGAAACTTTTCATCGGGCGATGGGTATCGAACTCGTGCATGTCGACGCCGGTTCGCGGTTTTTTGACCGTCTTGCCGGTGTGACTGAACCCGAAGCAAAACGTAAAACAATTGGCGAGTTGTTCGTGCGTATTTTCGAAGAAAACACCGGCGGTTTGACGGATGCGAAATTTTTGGTGCAGGGGACGCTGTATCCAGATGTGATTGAGAGTGGCGGCCACGATGGCACAGCGAGTGTGATTAAGAGTCATCACAATGTTGGTGGTTTACCAGAAGACATGACGCTCAAACTTGTCGAACCGTTGCGGGCGTTGTTTAAAGACGAAGTGCGAGCGTTGGGTGCGCAATTGGGCTTGCCGGATGAAATTATTTGGCGACAGCCGTTTCCGGGGCCGGGCTTGGGTGTGCGAATTATTGGCGAAGTTACGCCCGACAAAGTTGTGATTCTGCAAAATGCCGATGCGATTGTGCGTGAAGAAGTTCGTGCGGCCGGGCTTGAACGCGAAATTTGGCAAGCGTTTGCAGTACTCGCAGATATCAGGTCTGTTGGTGTGATGGGCGATGAACGTACTTATGGTCGGCCGATAATCGTGCGCGCCGTAACTAGCGAAGATGCAATGACGGCAGATTGGGCGCGATTGCCTTACGACTTACTTGAGAAAATTTCGTCACGGGTGATCAATGAAGTTGCTGGCGTTAATCGTGTCGTTTATGACGTAACTTCGAAGCCGCCCGGCACAATCGAGTGGGAGTAAAGACATGCACCTAATTGTTTTCAACCGCTTAAGTTATCGTGTGCTCTGACGTCAAGTTCAAGACTTGACGGCTCAACCTCAGAAAGAGTGCTCGCCAGAAGCGTTTTCACTTATTCGGTGATAGTGAAATGAAATTGCCGTTAGTTCACTTTTTTCAGCTCGTGCCACGTACCAGACAAATTCATTTTCGCATCCAAAGCGGACGAAAAAGGTACTATCAAATATAATGGAGCTAGTCGAATTCAAATGCTCAGTTATGCATTTTAAATGTCCCGACTTGCCATAAAAGTCAATCGTGATTTTCTCATTGGAGCTCGAGTTATTACTAAAGCAGATTCCAAGTCGACTTTCGTAATCGTTAGCAGTTACTACCTGTCCCCAAATCATTCTGTTTCTGTTTGGTGAGTCGAAAACTTCCTCATTATTTAATGCGACGCTAATAGAGCTACTCAATTTCGATGTTGCTCCTAAGGTGCTGTACTGAATCTGATGGCTAAGTCGTGTTGGGATTTTACTTTGGCTTGAGTACGCACGAACCTTGAAAGAGGAGACGTTTTTAAGTTCACTCATTTTCACCAGCTTATTTATGTCAAACGTAATTGGGTTCGTGGAGGGCGAAAGCAATTTTTGAAAGTCGCTTTTAAAAGTTTTGGTATCATTTGAAATCTCAACCGTGATCTCTAATAACGATTTGCTGACAATTGGGTACATCGTGATCGTGTTTTGTTGATCGGAAAAATAAGGGTATCGACGAGAGCTTTCATTGTTGTCAAAGTATTCAGGAACTGAAGAAGTCTCATAGTAGGAATGGTTGGCCGAAAAAGCACCAGTATTGCGATTGATCACACCGGTAAGTAGTCGACCATAAAATAGATTTTGTCTTGGTTGAAGAATTTTAAGTGTTGATTCAATAATTGACTTCTGACCAAATATTTCTGAGAGCTTAAATGTGCGGACGCTCATCCGTTCCATTTTGATTGGTATGTCTCGTGAAAATTGCTCTGAGTCTTCTAAAGAGACTTTTAGAGTGCCGTTTATTTCGAACGGACCTGAGGCGAAGTTAAAGAACGAATCGTATTCTGCGTCAATTCTTACATCAATCGATGATTCGCAAACTTGAAGACTATTAACCTCGTCGTCTTCAAAAATGTCATTTAGAACTCTGTTATAGGCGTGAACGGTGTTGATAAAATCTTTTCCTACGTGATTTATCATTACGGCGGGGTATGGAATAAACAAATTTTTAGTTGAGAAAAACTCAACTAGATATTCGCCAGTATCAGCACTGTCTTGAAATAATTCTTCCAAGCAGAATGTATAAACTCTTGGTTCGTTGATTTCTATTGATTTCGAGCTTTTGAACTTACCTTTGCAACTGATTGCCGTAATTTTCAGCGTGACATTCTCATAATTTCGTTTGATCAAAAAATGGTTTAAGAATGAAATGACTGATGCCGCGTGGTCAAATCGAGGCACTAAGAGTGAACTCCTGTGTACCGTTCTCTGAAACTGGTCGGCGTGGCGCGCAATCCTCGTCTTTTCAACTTCGGAAAAGAGTTTCACACTTTATTCCTGAATTTTCTCATGGCATTGGGCTGCATAATGAAAATACTACTAAAGAGCAAAATCAGTTGGTATCAGAAGTAGTTGCCGGCCAGATGAACTCTAATTTAAGCGATAACAGAGCAATTAAAGTTCAGTAATAAATGTGGTTTACTCGCGTCTTTGATTAGACAACAAATTGCTTTTTGTATAGGCGACATTTAGATCTGTTGTGACATTTGTGTGGGTGTTTAGTCGGGCGTGAATTGGGGGTTTTGGGGCGGAAATTGATGGTTTGGGGTGGTGGTAGACTGTCTGCATCATGACCCGTGGCGCCGTTGGGCGTTTTCGTAGGACGGTGTCACCTCTAACTGGTGCCATCTGTTGCGTTTCCCTCGTTTTGGGGCTGGCCCCTGCGACGGCTGGCGCGACGGCAAAAGGCGCGGGTTTGGTCGGAGTTGGCGCGAACCGGTGGGTGCAGACATCTGACCAAAAACAGCGCGAAGTTGAGGCGATTCTTGATGAACTTGATCGCCTCGAAGAGCAGATGGATCAATTGGCCGAAGACTACGCCGAAGCGCTGAACGACGGCATCGAGCTCGATAAAGAAATCGCCGCGACCGAAGGTCGAATTAAAGCCAAAGAGATTGAACTCGCCGCAATGCAGGCACAATTACAAAACGTCGCGTTAAAAACATTTGTCGGCAAATCAGTTTCAAATAGTTTGGCAAGCATTTTGAGCTCAACAGGCACTCTTTCTGATGCAGTTCGTCGATCGTATTTAACTTCTGTAGCCCTGAACACCGGCGTGAGCGGCCTCGATGAATTGCAAGGCATCATCGAAGATATTGCTCGTGAACGCAAACAACTCGAGTCTCAGCGCACTCGTGCAGGTGGCATCGCCGATTATGCGAAGAAGCGACTCGCAGCTGCCGAGGCGAGTGCAAATGTATATACAGCGCGACAGGCCCAAGCATTGCGTGATCTTGGTGACTTATTGCGCAATGAGCAAAGCCGTCGTGCCAAAGCAGCGCTTGAAGATGCAGAACGGCTCGCAAAAGAATTTATGAAGACAAAGTATTCGAACATTCCTGCACCGTCGTCAGCGGCTGGCACCGCGGTAAAAGCAGCGCTCTCACAACTCGGTGTTACTTATAAATTTGGTGCTCTTTCGCCTGGTGTGGCATTCGACTGTTCTGGATTAATGGTTTATGCGTGGTCGAAAGCCGGTGTAGGTATACCGAGGTCTTCGCGCTCGCAGTACGCGGCACTGACCAGAATTCCTACTGGCGCAGCTCAACCCGGAGACTTGATCTTCACGCGAAACCCAGTCGGACACGTCGGCATGTATTTAGGTAACGGTCAGATGATTGCGTCGCCACGCACCGGCGACGTCGTAAAGGTTTACGCCGTAAGTTGGTCAAAAGTAACTGGTGTAGGTCGACCGAAATAAATTTCGGCACGTAGGTTGGGTGTAAGTTTGTGGCGATGAACGGTTGGTCGCAATCAAAGTTTTCGGATCGTGGTGTAACCCACGAAACTTTTCGTAAAGGATCAGGACCTGCGGTAATAATCGTTCACGAGATACCAGGCATTACACCAGCAGTCGAGAAATTTGCTACTGAAGTTGTGGCCGCGGGTTTCACAGTGGTGATGCCATTGTTGGTCGGCAACTTCGGTCAACCGCCGAGCGGTACATATATGGCACGTTCTGCGGCAAAGATATGCATATCACGCGAGTTCACCACGATGGCGCTGAACAAAACATCGCCGGTCATCTCTTGGTTACGGGCGTTAGCAAAATATTTACACGCAGAAATTGGTGGCAAAGGAGTCGGGGCCGTTGGTATGTGCTTTAGCGGCGGTTTTGCTCTCGGCATGATGGTCGATGACATTATGTTGGCGCCAGTTTTATCGCAGCCCAGTTTGCCGTTTGCGTTAGGCGCAAAACGCTCGGCAGATCTCAATTTGTCAGAGCAAGACAGGCGCCGAATCACGCAACGAGCACAAGCCGGTTGTCAGGTTTTGGGTTTGCGTTACAAAGGTGATCGCCTTGTCGGCACGCGTTTTGCCGAATTGCACAAACTGCTTGGCGATGCGTTTTTAGCAGTTGAGTTTGACTCAACGGCAAAATCTGATCACTCGGTTTTGACTGAACA
>SXGQ01430377.1_pt1 | contig 12829 bp, 10 predicted proteins | sample 3178371 | NCBI WGS metagenome assembly SXGQ01 (sample SAMN11356859, study PRJNA531348) | freshwater metagenome | isolation source: freshwater sample F1-20 | place: China: Fuxian Lake, Yuxi | collected 2017-12-25
GCTCAGGCGGCGCTGCCGGTGGCTGTTGCGCCGGTGCCTGCTGAAATTCCCACCCGCAAATCCAAGGGCCGCGCCGTTTTGGCGCCGGTCCGTGCGCCCGTCGTGCCGACCCATGCTCCTGATGCCGCCAAGGCCAGCTATGTGTCGGCCACAGAGCGCGTCATCGCACCGCCGCCTGCAGCGGCGGTCATACGCAAGGACCCGAAATTGGCCAACAACTGGAAGAGCAAGCGACCTGAAGATCTGACGGACGAAGAAGTCAAGTCCATGCCCGATAGCGAGTACATGAACGAAGTTCAGTTCGCGTTTTTCCGCTTGAAACTGCTCAAGCTCAAACAGGACATTCACAACAGTGCTGGAGAGACCACGGAGCACCTGCGCGAAGAGACGATCGTGGTGCCCGACCCCGCAGACAGGGCCACCATCGAGGAGGAGCATGCGCTCGAATTGCGTACCCGCGACCGCGAACGCAAATTGCTCAAGAAGATCGAGCAGTCCATCGCCCGCATCGATGCCGGTGATTACGGCTATTGCGATGAAACCGGCGAGCCCATCGGCGTGGCCCGGCTAATTGCCCGCCCCACGGCCAGCCTTTCTCTGGAAGCGCAGCAACGCCGCGAGCTCAAACAAAAGATGTTTGGCGACTGAGCCGAGCCCGGTTTTGCTGGTTTGCTTGAAGGTGGCCCCACGCAGGGCCATTTTCTTTGCCCAGTCGGCCGCAGCCGGGCGAGGGCAGTGGCGCGCGCCGCAGCGCAAGCGGGTTTTTCTCGCCTGCCTTCATGAAGCACTTTCACTGCTTGCGCTAAGTGCTTCATTCTGAAAGACTTTTATCTTCTTTAAAGACTGTGAAATCGCCTCTAAGTGCTTGATTTCATTGGAAAATTTTTACGCAAACCCTCTTGTATCCTGAAACTTTCCTGATAAAGTGGTGAAAAGTGCATTTTTGTGGGAAAAACTGGATTTCAAGGGGCCGGTCAGGTGTTTCAGGGTGCGTCGTCCATCGTTCTTGACAGCAAGGGTCGGCTGGCTGTGCCGACTCGGCACCGTGACGTTCTGGTGGCCACTGCAGCGAGCCAGTTGACCATCACCAAGCATCCGCACGGTTGCTTGATGATTTTTCCGCGCAACGAGTGGGAAAAGTTTCGAGAGCGCATTGCGGCGCTGCCTATGCAGGCGCAGTGGTGGAAGCGCATCTTTCTGGGCAATGCCATGGATGTGGACATGGACTCCACCGGTCGTGTGCTGGTCTCGCCCGAGCTGCGTAGCGCTGCAGGCCTGAGCCGTGAAACCGTTTTGCTGGGCATGGGAGCGCACTTTGAGCTCTGGGATGCGGTCACCTATGCCGCCCAAGAGGCCGAGCAGATGAAGGGTCAGATGCCTGACGTCTTCAAGGATTTTTCTTTCTGAAGACGCGGCGGTGCAAGGCCCATGGGAACATCAAACCGTCTTGCTTCACGAGGCCGTGGAGGCGCTCGGGGTCAAGCCGCAGGGCTGCTATGTCGATGCCACGTTCGGCCGCGGCGGACACACGCGCCTCATTCTGGCCGCCCTGCAATCGAGCGGGCGCGTGATTGCTTTCGACAAGGATCCGCAGGCCGTGGCTGTGGCCGAGCAATTGGCAGCGACCGATCCGCGCTTTTCAATCCGGCACGAGGGCTTTGCCCATTTGGGCAGCTTGGCACCGGCCAGTGTCGATGGCCTGCTGATGGATCTGGGCGTGAGCTCGCCTCAGCTCGACGATGCGAGCCGGGGCTTTTCGTTTCGTCGCGATGGTCCGCTGGACATGCGCATGGACACCACGCGCGGCCAAAGCGTGGCTCAGTGGCTCGAACAGGCATCGGTCGAGCAGATGACGGAGGTTATTCGTGACTGCGGCGAAGAACGGTTTGCTGGGCCGATTGCAAAGGCGATTGATCGTCGGCGGCAGCAGCACGGGCCCTTGGTGGGTACCGCCGAGCTGGCCCAGGTCGTGGCTGGCGCGGTCAAAACCCGCGAGCCTGGCAAGGACCCCGCAACTCGCACGTTTCAGGCTTTTCGGATTTACATCAATGCCGAGCTTGAAGAGCTGCGGCAGGCGTTAGAGGCATCGCTCAAGGTATTGAAGCCCAAAGGTCGTCTGGTCGTGATCAGCTTTCATTCGCTCGAGGATCGCATCGTCAAACAGTTCATGGCAGCGCACGCCCGCCAGGTCTATGACCGCCGCGCACCCATGGCCGTGCCGGCGGCCATGCGCCTGCAATTGAAGGGGCGAACCATGGCCTCGGCCGAAGAGATCGCCAGCAACCCACGCGCGCGAAGCGCGGTCATGCGCGTGGCCGAGCGCACGGAGGCCGCCTGATGCGTCTGAACCTGCTGTTGACCCTGGTGGTGCTGGCCAATGCCCTGTATCTGGTGCATGTGCAGTATGAGTCGCGGCGGGTGTTCGTCGAGATCGAGAAAGCGACCGCGCAGGCCGGCAGGCTGGAGGTCGCCAAAGAGAGCCTGGAGGCTGAAAAACGCGGTCAGGCCACGCCTTTGCGGGTCGAGCGGCTGGCCAAGGACAAGTTGCAGATGCGCTCCGTGACCCCCGCGATCACTCAGTATGTCTCCGTCAACGGGGCGCAAGCCCAGGCCAAGCCATGAGCCGCAGCGTGCGTTACAGCGCCAGCCCCTTGCTGGCCAGTCCCACACCGGTGTGGCGCAGCAAGTTGATCGTCGCAGGCATTGCTCTGGGATTCGCCGTGTTGGCCGGTCGCGCGGTCTATATCCAGGTGCTGGACAACGAGTTTTTCCGAAAGCAGGGCGAGGTCCGTTTTGCCCGCACCCTGGAGTTGCCCGCCAGCCGCGGCCGGATCATGGACCGCAACGGCCTGGTGTTGGCCTACAACGTTCCCGCGCCCAGTCTGTGGGCCATTCCTGAAGACGTGCAGGCCACGCCGGCACAGCTGGCCGAGCTCGCACGCCTTCTGGAGATGCCGCTGCCCGATCTCCAGCGCCGCTTGGCGGAAGACAAGACCTTTGTGTGGCTGCGGCGCCAGATTGATGAACCGGTGGCCAAGAAGATCGCCGCGTTGGGCATCAAGGGCATCTACCAGCGCGACGGCTACAAGCGCCAATACCCTGACGGCGAGGCGGCCGCGCACGTGGTGGGCTTTGCCAATGTGGAAAACGTGGGCCAGGAGGCGGTGGAGCTGGCCTTTGACAAGCAGTTGGCGGGTCAGCCGGGCTCCAGGCGCGTGATCAAGGACCGATTTGGCCGGGTGGTTGAAGACGTGGGCGAGCAGATTGCGCCGATCGATGGTCGCGACTTGCAGCTCTCGATCGATTCGAAGGTTCAGTTTTTCGCCTATCAAAAGCTGCGCGATGCGGTGATCGAAAACAAGGCCAAGGCCGGTAGCGTGGTGGTGCTCGATGCGCAGACCGGCGAGGTGCTTGCGCTGGTCAATTACCCCAGCTACACGCCGGACAAGCGGGTGCACCTGAGCGGCTCGCAGTTGCGCAACCGCGCCTTGACCGACACATTCGAGCCGGGTTCGACCATGAAGGCCTTTGCTGTGGCTGCGGCCATGGAAAAGGGCCTGGTCCAGCCCGAGACCATGATCCAGACGGCGCCTGGTCGAATCACGATGGGCGGTTCGACCATCAGCGACACCCATCCGCAAGGCTTGATCAGCGTGGCCCAGGTGATCCAAAAATCCAGCAATGTGGGCACGGTCAAGATGGCCATGCAATTGCAGCCGCGCGACATGTGGGAGTACTACACCCAAGTTGGATTTGGACAAAAGCCGCAAGTGCCTTTCCCGGGCGTGGTCAGCGGCCGGCTGCGGCCTTACAAGACTTGGCGACCCATTGAGCAGGCCACCATGAGTTATGGCTACGGCTTGTCGGTCTCGCTGTTTCAATTGGCCCATGCCTACACGGTGTTTGCTCGCGACGGTGACTTGGCGCCGGCGAGCTTGCTCAAAGTGAGCGAGCCGGCCGCCGGTGTGCGGGTGTTCAGCGATAAAAATGCCATCGCCATGCGGCAGATGCTGCACACGGTGACCCAGCCCGGCGGTACCGCGCAAAAGGCGCAGACCATCGGTTACTCGGTCGGCGGCAAGACCGGCACCACGCACAAGCAAGAAGGCAAGGGTTATTCGGGCAACAAGTACCGGGGCTTTTTTGTCGGTTTGGCGCCCGTGGAAAAGCCACGCATCGTGGTCGCTGTGATGATCGATGAGCCAAGCAACGGCCGCTATTTCGGCGGCGACGTGGCCGCACCGGTGTTTGCCGAGACCGTGCAGCAGACGCTGCGCATGATGGGCTTGCCGCCGGATCTGGCCGTCAAGCCGCAGATCGTTGCCAAGGCTGCGGGGGAGTCCTTTTGAGCACCGTGCTCCACAGCCCAGAGCAAGCCGTGGACTGGCTGAGGCGGAGAACCTTGGGCACGCTCCATGCAGACAGCCGTCGCGTGCACGCCGGCGACGCATTTTTGGCCTGGCCTGGTGCGGCGACCGACGCGCGCCGCTTCGTGCCGACAGTGCTCGAAGCCGGTGCCACAGCCTGCCTGATCGAACACGAGGGCAGCGATTGCATGGGACTGGACCTCGGAGATGCCCGGCTGGCCTGTTATGCGGGCCTGAAGTTGTCGGCCGCATCGATTGCAGCGCAATTTTTTGACCACCCCAGTGCCGCCATGCAGGTGCTGGCCGTCACTGGCACCAACGGCAAGACGTCCACGGCGTGGTGGATTGCGCAGGCCTTGGCGGCAGCCGGGCGGCGATGCGCGGTGGTTGGCACGCTGGGCATTGGCGAGCCTGGGCAGATGACGCCCAACGGCCTGACCACGCCGGACCCGGTCTTGCTGCAGCGCGAACTCAGGCGCCTGCTCGACGGGGGCTGCACTGCCTGCGCTCTGGAGGCCTCCTCCATTGGGCTGGCCGAGGGGCGGCTTGAGGGCCTGCAGGTCCACACCGCCATCTTCACCAATTTCACGCAAGATCATCTGGACTACCACGGCAGCATGCAGGCCTATTGGCAGGCCAAGGCCCGGCTGTTTGACTGGCCCGGCCTGCGCGCGGCAGTGGTCAACATCGACGACCCCAAGGGCGCCGAATTGGCACAACGTCTGGAGCGCGAGGGCCAGTTGGACCTTTGGACTTTTTCCTGTCAATCGTCCGCCCGCTTGCAGGCACGAGACCTGCGCATTGCCCAGGCGACCATGGTCTTTGATGTGTACGAGGGCCATCGCAGCCACACGCTCAGCGCCGGGGTGGTCGGCCACTACAACGTCAGCAATTTGCTCGGTGTGATTGCCGCCCTGCGCAGCCTGGGGCTTGATTTGGCTCAGGCGGTGTCTGCCTGCGCCCGGATCACGGCCGTGCCTGGACGCATGGAATGGGTGGGCGGGACGGCCGAGCCTTTGGTGGTGATCGACTACGCCCACACCCCCGACGCGCTCGAGCATGCCTTGCGGGCTTTGCGTCCGGTCGCTGACGCACGAGGTGGGCTGTTGTGGGTGGTGTTTGGCTGTGGAGGCGACCGTGACCGCCTCAAGCGTCCGCTGATGGCCGCTGTGGCCGAGCGTGCCGCCGATCGGCTGGTGCTCACGAGTGACAACCCGCGCAGCGAGTCGCCCCAGGCCATTGTGCAGGCCATGATTGCGGGTCTGCAGCAAGCAGCCCGGGCGCAGGTTGAACTCGATCGTGCCAGCGCCATCGAGCAGGCTTTGCAGCAGGCTCAAGCGGCCGATGTGGTGCTCGTTGCGGGCAAGGGGCATGAGGACTACCAGGAGGTGCTCGGCCACAGGCGTGCGTTTTCCGATCGCCAGCAGGCGCAGCGTGCCTTGGTCTTGCGCCAGCAGCGCAAGGCGGTGACCTCATGATGACGCTGGCCCAGGCCCATCAGATGCTGCCCGGCTCGCGCCTGGTTGGAGACGGCGCGTTGCGAATTGGTCGCGTACATACCGACAGCCGCAGCTTGCAGCCGGGCGATCTGTTCGTGGCGCTGCGCGGCGAGCGCTTTGATGCGCATGATTTCTTGCCCCAGGCGCGTGCCGCCGGTGCAGTCGCTGCAGTGGCTGAGCGGGGCCTGGGGTCTGCGGGTTTGCCGGGTCTGGAGGTGGCCGATAGTCGGCAGGCCCTGGGCCAACTGTCGCTGGCCTGGCGCCAGCGCCTGCAAGGTCCGCTGATTGCTGTGACCGGCAGCAATGGCAAGACCACGGTGACGCAAATGATCGCTGCCATCTTGCGTGCCCACGCCGGATCCGCGGCTCTGGCCACGCAAGGCAATTTCAACAACGACATCGGTGTGCCGCTCACGCTGCTGCGCCTGCGCGCCGAGCACAGCATCGCGGTGCTCGAGTTGGGCATGAACCACCCCGGCGAGATCGCCCGTCTGGCGCAGATGGCCCAACCCACGGTCGCGCTGGTCAACAATGCGCAGCGCGAGCATCTGGAGTTCATGGCCACGGTTGAGGCGGTGGCGCTTGAAAACGGTGCCGTCCTCAGCGCTTTGCCAGCCGATGGCACAGCAGTCTTTCCGGCCGACGACGCCTTCTCCGCGCTTTGGCGACGTCTGGCGGGAGAGCGCAAGGTGCTGACTTTTGCCCTGGAAGGGCCGGCTGATGTGACCGCGCAGGCCGATTCGTTGGGCGGCAGTTGGCAAGTGCACGCCCTGACGCCGCAAGGCCGTTTGAATTTCACGCTCAAGGTGGCTGGCCGCCACAACGTCAAGAATGCACTGGCCGCAGCAAGTTGCGCCATCGCGGCGGGCGTTGCGCTTCAAGCCATTGCTCAGGGGCTGTCGTCTTTCGAGCCGGTACAGGGTCGCTCGCGCGCTCGGTCGCTGCAAGGGCCTGCCGGCGCGCCGCTGACCCTGATCGACGACAGCTACAACGCCAACCCGGACTCGGTGCGTGCAGCCATCGAGGTTTTGCGCGAACTCCCGGGGCCGCGCCTGCTGGTGCTGGGCGATATGGGCGAGGTCGGCGACCGGGGGCCGCAGTTCCATGAAGAGGCCGGCGCCTGGGCCAGCAGTTTGGGCATAGAGCGGCTCTGGTGCACTGGTGTGCTGATGCGTCATGCTGTCCCGGCTTGCCCGGGCGCGCGTCATTTTGAGACGGTCGAACAGTTGCTCGCTGCCTTGCCCTCGGTGTTGCCCGGTGTTGCCAGCGTGCTGGTCAAAGGCTCTCGCTTCATGCGCATGGAGCGGGTGGTTCAGGCCATCGAGTCCCATTGTGGTCAGGCCACGAAGGAGCACGCATGCTGATGTGGCTGGCCCAGTGGCTGCAGGCGCTGTCGCCCGAGCTGAGCTTTTTTCGGGTGTTTCAGTACCTCACCTTCCGGGCTGTGATGGCGGCTCTGACGGCCCTGCTCATTGGCTTGGCGGCCGGCCCTTGGGTGATCCGGCGTCTGACCTCACTCAAGATCGGCCAGCCTGTGCGCGAGTATGCAGTTCAGACCCATCTGGTCAAGAGCGGAACGCCGACCATGGGGGGTGTTCTGATCTTGCTGTCGATTGCGATCTCCACTGTGCTTTGGTTCGATCTGTCCAACCGTTTTGTCTGGATCGTGCTCGTGGTGACCCTGGGGTTCGGTGCGATCGGCTGGGTCGATGACTGGCGCAAGGTCGTCAACAAAGACCCTGAGGGCATGCCTTCGCGCGAGAAGTACTTTTGGCAGTCGGTCATAGGCCTGGTGGCAGCGCTGTATCTGGTGTTCAGCATTTCAGAGAGCTCCAATGCCAAGGTGCTTGAACTGGCGCTCAATTGGGTGCGCTCAGGCTTTGACGTGAACCTGCCGCCCAAGGCCGGCCTGATGCTGCCGTTTTTCAAGGAAGTCAGTTACCCCCTGGGCGTTTTTGGCTTCGTCGTCCTCACCTACTTGGTGATCGTCGGCTCGAGCAATGCGGTCAACCTGACCGATGGCTTGGACGGTCTGGCCATCATGCCGGTGGTGATGGTCGGCTCAGCCCTGGGCGTGTTCGCCTACGTCACGGGAAGCTCGGTGTATTCCAAATACCTGTTCATGCCCTACATCCCGGGTTCAGGCGAGCTGTTGATTTTTTGCGCAGCCATGGCCGGTGCAGGCTTGGCCTTTTTGTGGTTCAACACCCATCCGGCCCAAGTCTTTATGGGCGATGTGGGCGCCCTGGCCTTGGGCGCGGCCCTGGGCACGATCGCCATCATCGTGCGCCAGGAGATCGTACTGGCCATCATGGGCGGCATCTTTGTGGTCGAGGCCTTGTCGGTCATGACTCAGGTGGTTTACTTCAAATACACCAGGAAGAAGTTTGGCGAAGGCCGTCGATTTTTCAAGATGGCTCCGCTGCACCATCATTTCGAGAAAAGCGGCTGGAAGGAAACGCAGGTGGTGGTCCGGTTCTGGATCATCACCATGCTGCTGTGCCTGGTTGGCCTGTCCACTTTGAAACTGCGATGAAGAATCTGCGAGACAAGCGCGTGCTGGTGCTGGGGCTGGGCCTATCGGGTCTGGCGCTGGTGCGTTGGTGCTTGCGCTTTGGCGCGCAGGTCACCGTGGCCGACACCCGGCCCGAACCCCCGCAGCTGGCTGCCTTGCGCCACCACTGTCCGCAGGCGGTGTTCGTCAGCGGTCCGCTGACGGCCGATTTGGTGCGAGGTCAGCAGGCCGTTTTTAAAAGTCCCGGCCTGTCACCGGCCGAGGTGGCGCCGGTGGTGGATGCCGCGCGCGCAACGGGTCTGCATGTGGGCAACGAGCTGAGCCTGTTTGCCCAGGCGCTGGCCGAATTGGCCCAGCCCGAGCCGGTGGCTGCCATGGCCCAGGCCGACGTGATTGTGCAACCGCCGCAGGAACTGGAGCCGCAGCCGCAGCCTGTGTTGGTGGCCAAGGCCCAAGATCGCCCTGACCTCGATCCCGGCGAGATGGCGCTGGCCGTGGATGCCGATGAGGCCACACCCTTGACCGTGGCAGCTCCACCGGCGCCCGAGCCCGGCTATCGGCCCAAGGTGCTGGCGGTCACAGGGACCAATGGCAAGACCACGGTGACGGCGCTCACTGGCCAGTTGGTGCAGCGCGCAGGAAAAAGCGTGGCTGTGGCGGGCAATATCGGCCCGACCTTGCTCGACACCTTGGGCGCAGCGATCGATGCCGGTGACTTGCCCGAGGTCTGGGTGCTTGAACTCTCGAGCTTTCAGCTCGATGGGGTGGACAACTTCGAGCCAACGGCAGCCACCGTGCTCAACCTGACCCAGGATCACCTGGACTGGCACGGCTCCATGCAGGCGTACGCCCAGGCCAAAGCCCACGTGTATGGTCAGCGGGGGTTGATGCTGCTCAACCGGCAAGATCCCCTGGTGATGGGCCAGTTGCCGGCGCCCTTGCCGGTCAAGGGCAAGTCGCGTGCGCCGCTGGTGCGCAACCATCAGACTTTTGGCATGGACATGCCGGCCCGCGCCGGTTACTGGGGCTTAGAGAGCGTCGCCGGCATGACCTGGTTGGTGCGCGCCGCAGAGGCCGACGAGACGATCAAGCGTCGCAAGGACGAGGACGAAGCGCTGCACATTCAGCGCCTGATGCCGGCCGAGGCTTTGCAGATTCGAGGCCGGCACAACGCCTGCAACGCGTTGGCAGCTTTGGCCTTGGCAACGGCCGCCGGTTGTGCGCTGGCGCCCATGCTGCATGGGCTGCGCGAGTACCGCGGCGAGCCGCACCGGGTTGAGCCGGTGGGTGTGCTGGAGGGCATCGAGTTTTTTGACGACAGCAAAGGCACCAATGTGGGTGCGACCGTCGCGGCCCTGGAGGGACTTGGCGCCGAACGTCAGGTGGTGGTGATTTTGGGCGGCCAGGGCAAAGGCCAGGACTTCGAGCCCCTGGCCACGCCTGTTTCGCGACATGCCCGCGCGGTCGTGCTCATTGGGCGCGATGCGCCGCTGCTGCGTCAAGCCTTGGCATCGACGCGCGTGCCTTTGCATGATGCCCAGGACATGAAGGACGCCGTCGCGTTGGCCTTTGCCCAGGCGCAATCGGGCGATGCGGTGCTGCTTTCACCGGCCTGCGCGAGCTTTGACATGTTTCGAGACTACAACCACCGGGGGCAGGTTTTTTGCCAGACGGTCGCTGAGTTGGCCCAAGAGCATGGGGTGACGCTGTGACGACGGCCTGGCTCGATCGCATCAGGCAGTCTCTGGGCATGGTTGCGGCCGAGCCGGCCAGCGCCTTGCCGGTTCGCACAGGCATGCCCGGACGCGTGATGGGGCCCTCGATGCCGGTGCGCCTGCTTGGATTTGACCAGGCCTTGGTGTTTGTGACCATGGCCCTGCTCTTGTGGGGCCTGGTGATGGTGTATTCGGCCTCGGTGGCCATGCCGGACAACCCCAAGTTTTCCCGCTATGAAAGCACCCATTACCTGCTGCGGCACGCTTTTTCTCTGGCGGTGGCGCTGGTTGTCGCGGTGCTGGCTTTCCAGATCCCGATGTCGACGTGGGAAAAGGCGGCGCCTTGGCTGTTTGTTGCATCGCTGCTGCTGCTGGTGGTGGTTCTCATTCCTTTCATCGGGCGTGGTGTCAACGGTGCACGCCGTTGGATTTCTTTTGGGGTATTGAACTTTCAGCCGTCAGAGCTGGCCAAGTTTGCGGTGCTCATGTATGCGGCCGACTACATGGTTCGCAAGATGGAGGTCAAGGAACGCTTTTTCCGCGCCGTCCTGCCCATGGGCGTGGCCGTGGGGGTGGTTGGCATGCTCTTGCTGGCCGAGCCGGACATGGGTGCATTCCTGGTGATCGCGGTCATTGCCATGGGCATCCTCTTTTTGGGCGGGGTCAACGCCCGCATGTTCGTATTTATTGCCACCATCGTGGTGCTGGCCTTTGCCGTCATGATCTGGGCCAGCCCCTGGCGGCGGGAGCGCATCTTCGCCTACCTCGATCCGTGGTCTGCTGAAAATGCCATCCGCAAGGGCTATCAGCTGTCCCATTCGCTCATTGCCTTCGGACGTGGCGAGTTCACCGGCGTGGGATTGGGCGGGAGCATCGAAAAACTGCACTGGCTGCCCGAGGCGCACACCGACTTCTTGATGGCGGTCATCGGCGAGGAGTTTGGCCTGATCGGTGTGTTGGTGGTCATTTCGCTGTTTCTGTGGCTCACGCGCCGCATCATGCACATCGGTCGGCAAGCCATTGCCATGGACCGCCTGTTTTCTGGTCTGGTGGCTCAGGGCGTGGGCATCTGGATCGGCTTTCAGTCGTTCATCAACATGGGCGTCAACTTGGGCGCCTTGCCCACCAAGGGCCTGACCTTGCCGCTCATGAGCTATGGCGGCTCCGCCATCATGATGAACATCCTGGCGCTGGCCGTGGTGCTGCGCGTTGACCACGAGAACCGCATCTTGATGAAGGGGGGGCGCGTATGAGCACGGGCGCGTCGCCGCAACCCCTTATGCCCGCAGAGTCCGTCCGAATGCGGACCCATGCGCCTTGTGCCATGGTCATGGCCGGTGGCACCGGCGGCCACATCTTCCCGGGCTTGGCCGTGGCCGAGGCTTTGCGCGAGCGGGGCTGGCGGGTGCATTGGTTTGGCGGGCGGGGCACGGCCCAGCGCCCAAGCATGGAGAGCCAGCTGGTGCCTGCGCGTGGGCTGGCCTTCGACTGCATCGACTTTGGCGGCCTGCGCGGCAAGGGCCTTCTGACCATGGCGCTGCTGCCTGTGCGTTTGCTGCAAGCTTTCTGGCAAAGCCTGGCCCTGTTGCGCCGCATTCGCCCCGATGTGGTGGTCGGTCTGGGCGGCTACATCACCTTCCCCGGCGGCATGATGAGCGTGCTGCTGGGCAAGCCCCTGGTGCTGCACGAACAAAACAGTGTGGCGGGCTTGGCCAACCGGGTGCTTTGCCAGGTCGCTGACCGCGTTTTCACGGCCTTTCCCGGGGTACTCGAAAAGGCGCAATGGGTGGGCAACCCGCTGCGCGCCGGATTCCTGTCGCAGCCTGCACCGGCCCAGCGTTTTGCGGGTCGCCAAGGACCCTTGCGGCTGCTGGTGGTCGGCGGCAGCCTGGGTGCCAAGGCGCTCAATGAGCAGGTGCCGCAAGCTTTGGCGCTGTTGCCCGAGGCCAAGCGTCCCCAGGTCATCCATCAAAGTGGCGCTGGTCAATTGAATGCGCTGCGCGCGAACTATCAGGCCGCTGGGGTGCAGGCCGATCTGACCGATTTCATTGAAGACACCGCGGCGGCGTTTGCTCAAGCGGACCTGATCATTTGCCGGGCGGGCGCATCCACGGTCACCGAAATTGCCGCGGTGGGTGCGGCCGCCGTGTTTGTGCCCTTTCCCTTTGCTGTTGACGATCACCAGAGCCGAAACGCTCAGTATTTGGTCGATGCCGGCGGCGGCTGGCTGATGCTACAGCAGTCGCTCAGCGCCGCGGCCCTGGCCGAGTTGCTCGCCGGCCTGGACCGCACCGAGTTGCTCAGGCGGGCCACGGCCGCCAAGGGGCTGGAGAAGACCCAAGCCACGCAGACCCTGGTCAGTGCCTGCGAGGAGCTGCTGGCATGAAGCACGCCGTCAAACGCATCCACTTCATTGGTCTGGGTGGCTCGGGCATGTCGGGCATCGCCGAGGTGCTGCACACCCTGGGCTATCAGATCTCGGGCTCGGACCTGGCCGACAGCGCCACCTTGCGCCGGCTCTCGGGGCTGGGCATCCGCACCTTCGTTGGACACGCGGCAGCCAATTTGGCCTCGGTCGATGCCGTGGTCACCTCGACAGCGGTCAAGTCTGACAACCCGGAGGTGCGCGCTGCACGGGCCAAACACATTCCCGTGGTTCCCCGCGCCCTGATGCTTGCCGAGCTGATGCGCCTGAAGCAAGGCATCGCGATTGCGGGCACGCACGGCAAGACC
>SXGQ01759273.1_pt1 | contig 12829 bp, 9 predicted proteins | sample 3178371 | NCBI WGS metagenome assembly SXGQ01 (sample SAMN11356859, study PRJNA531348) | freshwater metagenome | isolation source: freshwater sample F1-20 | place: China: Fuxian Lake, Yuxi | collected 2017-12-25
ATGCACTGGCCAGGAAAGAAGTCGCTTGGTTAAGATCGAAGTCCGTTTTCAAGGAGGGCCAAAGCTCTTCAAGCCAACCAGCGATCCCAAAATACTCAACATGGCCAGTATTCGGGGGTTTTCTCAGGCGTAGGGCTTGTCTAAAGTACCGTAGACGTTTTCTATAATGCCATGCGGCATCGACATCGCCACGCAGCAACCCACGCCGGCCACGCACAGCAATGCCTGCGCCTGTGCGGGCTTCATGCCGAAGGGGCGTGCGGTGTCGGGCAGCGTGTCGCCCGGCGTCACTGGCGCGGTGATCACCAGCGGTGGGCGCTGGCGCATGCGGTTGGCCAGCAGGAAGATGCCGATGCCGCAGGTGAGTCCCAGCAGCAGAAAGGTCTGGCGCCATCCGATGGTCTCGATGCCCCACTGCACCAGCGGCGGCCACACGGTGCCGGCCACGTAGTTGCCGCTGGCCGCAATCGCCACCGCGATGCCGCGGCGCTTGTTCCACCACAGCGCGGTGTCGGCCAGCAGCGGCGCGAAGGTGGCCGAACTGCCCAGCAGCCCGAGCAGCAGGCCGTGCGCGAGCCCGAAGCTCCAGATGCTGCCCGACAGAGACGCCCAGACGAAACCGCCGGCCACCGCGAAGGCGCCCAGGCGCAGCACCGGTGTGATGCCGTGGCGGTCGGCCAGGCGGCCGGTGATCAGCCCACCCAGGCCCAGGCAGACCATCATGAGCGTGTAGGGCAGCGAAGCGTCGCCCCGGCTCACGCCGAACTCGGCCTGCACCTCGGGCAGCACCACGGCCACCACGTACATGCCGCTGTTGCCCAGGGTGACGAGCCCCAGCACGGTGAGCAACCGCCAGGCGGCGGTGCGCGAGTCGATCAGGGCCGGGTCGGCGGGCTGGTTTTGGGCGTTCGGCATGGCCTGGGATGCTACGCCCGATCGAGCGGCGGCGCTGTCGCGCGCAGGCGCGGTTCGCGTGGGCCCGGCCAAGCTCCGAGCGGACTGGGTTCGGCTCTGGAACAGACTCAGAGCGCGGTCAGTGCGCGGTCAGTGCGCGCTCAGTGCGCGGTCAGGCGACGGCGCAGCATCTCCACGGCCTGGCGGTGCAACTGGCACACGCGCGATTCGCTGACACCGATCTCGCGGCCGATTTCCTTGAACGTCATGTCCCGGCGGTAGTGCATGAACATGACGTCGCGCTCGCGCTCGGGCAGCGTTTGCATCGCCGCTTCCACGGCGACCTGCTGCCGCTCGCTCTCCAGCCTGGACAGCGGGTCGGCGCTCCAGTCGCCAAACTGGCCGCCGTGCAAGCCGTCGTCATCGTCGTCGCCGAGCAGGTCCGTGTCGCCCAGATGGACGAGCTGGGCACGGTGCACCCGGGCCAGCTCCGACTGGTACTGCGCCAGCGGCATCTCCAGCTCGGCGGCCAGCTCGGCGTCGGTCGGGCGGCGGCACAGGCGGTGCGTGAGGCGTTGCGTGGCCTCCTCGATCTGGCGCTGGCTCTTGCGGCAGCCGCGCGAGACCCAGTCGTTGTCGCGCAACTCGTCGATCATCGCGCCGCGCACGCGCGGCATCGCGAACTTCTCCAGGCCCTCGGCCTCCCCCGTGCAGCGGGAGATGGCATCGCTCAAGCCGATCATGCCGGCCTGGATCAGGTCGTCCACCTCCACCGAGGCCGGCAGGCGCGTGATCATGTGATACGCCATGCGGCGCACCATCGGCTGGTACTGGCGGAGTTGCTGGTTGCGGTGGTCAAGGCTGGCAGACATGGGAGACTCCTGTTGTCTTGCGGCGCCGGTCGGTCGGCCTTCGGTGCCATGGTTGGAATCTAGGCACTGGCCCCTGCGGCGTCTGTCGGGAGTTCTCAACCGCTGCGCCCGGGTGCGCCCGCTGCCTTCACCGCCGGTGGGGTTCCGTGTCAACATGCACACGCCGCGCCATGCCGCGTCCGCCTGCCGATGAACCAGCCGTTCCATCCCCAGTCCCCCGCCCGCACGCCCGCGGCAGGCCCGCGGGCGCCCGACGTTCCCGACTCGCTGGAGGACTTTCGCCTGCTGGCCGAACTGATGCCCGCCGTGATCTACCGCGCCGAGGCACACCCGCCGTTTCGCCTGCTCTATGTGAGCCCCTTCGTGGAACGGCAACTGGGCCACCGCGCCGCTGACTGGACGGGCAACGTCGCGTGGCTGGATGCGGTGCACCCCGAAGATCGCGAGCGTGTGCAGCGGGCCTTCGTGCAGACCTACGGCGAGGCGCAGGGCGCCGGTGACGAATCGCTGCTGGTCGAGTACCGGCTGCGCGACGCCCAGGGGCGCTGGCGTCACCTGCGCGACGTCTCGCGGCGCGTGCCACTGGCCGGCGGTGCCTGCATCCAGGGTGTCGCGCTGGACCTCACCGACCTGATCGAGGCCCGCCACGAGCTGCAGGACCGTGAGCAACGTCTGCGCCGCAGCGAGCAGCGCTACCGGCTGGCGGCTGCGCACGGGCAGGTCTGGCACTGGGACGCAGCCAGTGACGAATTGCACATCGGCGCGGGCTTCTGGACGCAGTTCGGCCACACGCCGGTGGCGCCGCGCCACGCCCTGGCCCGCATCGACGGCCTCATCCACGAAGCGGATCGCCAGCACTGGCGCAGCATGTTGCGCGCACACCTGAAGCTGCGCACGCCCTACGAGCTTCAGTTCCGCCTGCAGGACGCGGCTGGCCACTGGCGCTGGCTGGAAAGCCGGGGCCAGGCGCAATGGAGCATCGATGGCCGCGTGCTGTGCATGGCCGGTATCGCGGTGGATGTCACGCCGCGCAAACGTGCCGAGACCGCGCTGGTGACCCACCAGATCGAGCTCTCGGGCCTCACGCAGCGCCTGCTGCAACAGGAACGCGTGCGCACCCTGGGGGTGGCGCAGGCCCTGCACGACCAGTTGGGCCAGACCCTGAGCGGCTTGCGGCTGCACCTTGACGCCCTGGCGCGCGGCGACGCACTCGATCACCTGCCAGGCCTGGTGGACGAGGCCATGCGCGAGCTTCGGCAGGCGTTGCACGCCTTGCGGCCCCCGCCGCTGCACGACCAGGGCCTGCAGGCCGCGCTGGAGAACGCGGCGCTGGAATGCAGTTCGTCCGAGCAGCAGCGCGACGTGCTGCTGGAGGTGGACGACGGCGCGTGCGGACTGCGCTGGCCGCCCGACGTGGAGTACGGCATGTTCATGATGGTGCGCGAGGTGCTGGATGCGATCGTCGGCGCCGGCGGGGCACGCCTGGTCCGCATCGTGCTGGAGGGCGATCCGCAATGGCTGTGCGTGGAGGTCATCGACGACGCACCGGGCGCGCGCGTTGGTGCCACCGAGGCACCCGAGCCGCTGTGGCGGGTGGCCCTTCGCGAACGCGCACTGAGCATTCGTGCACGCCTGAGCTTCGCACCCATGGCCGACGGCCTCAACCGCGTGCGCATCTGCTGGGACAATCCGCCGCCATGAGCCGCATCTACCTCATCGACGACCATGCACTGCTCCGCGACGGCCTTCGCGTGGTTCTTGAAAAGAACGGTCACCATGTGGTCGGGGAATCTGCCGAACTGACGCGCGGTGCGGTCGAGGTGCGAGAGCTGGAGCCGGACGTGGTGGTGCTCGACCTGCACCTGGGCCCGCGCTCTGGTCTGGAGCTGCTGGAGGACCTGCACAAGCGCAAGGCCGCCACACGTGCCATCGTTCTGACCATGTCGTCCCAGCCGCGCAACGTGGCCGAATGCCTGCGCCAGGGTGCTGCGGCCTACCTGCTCAAGGGGGGGCCGTCGCACGAGCTCCTGGTGGCCATTCGCCACGTGTTGACGGGGCGGACCTTCCTGGGCGAGGGGGTGTCCGCGTTGATGGCCGCGGTGCCGCCCGAGGGCGACGGACTGGCCGCGCTGTCGGCGCGCGAGCGCCAGATCGTGGTGCTCGTGGCCCAGGGGCACTCGAGCACCGAGATCGGGCGCATGCTGCACCTGTCGCCCAAGACGGTGGACACCTATCGCAGCCGCCTGATGGCCAAACTCGGCACGCCCGACCTGCCGTCGCTGGTGCGCTATGCACTCACCAAGGGCCTGATCGAGCCCGAGTGAGCACCGTGGGGTGTGACGCGTCACACACCCCGCCCGGGATGGCGGCCCGGCGTTGAGAACTCCCGACAGACCAGGGCCGGTGTGCTCACTAGAGTCGCGCCCATCAGCCCGGGACGCCGTGTCCCGCTGGCCCGACGGGAGATCCAGGTTGACACAGCCTCGCAAGCAGCAAGCATCGACACCACCGCAAGTCAGCGCGGGGCGGACCATGAGCGACAGTCCGCCGCTGCGCGTGGTGCTGGTGGCCGATGACGCGCAACGGCTGGCGGCCTGGCGGCGGGTCATCGAAGCCGCTGGCACGCCGTGGCAGGTGGAGAGCTTTGCCGCCTACGGCGAGGCCATGTTGCGCAGCACCCACCTGGGTCCGCACTGCCTGGTGATGGACACCGAGGAGAACTCGGTGCTTGGGGCCGCGGTACGCCGCTTCCTCGTGCGCAGCGCGCCGCAGGCACGGCCGCTGTGGGTCGGGGATCCCCTGGCCGAAGGCGCCTTGCCCACGCGCACCGAGGCGCATGCGCTTCAGCGGCAACTGGCCGAGATCGCGCGCGACGGTTTGTGTCCCCTGCATTGAACCGAAGCGAGGCACCCATGCACCCCGACGACATTGCCCGACACGAAGCCCGACGCCTGCAGACGCTGGAAGAACTCGGCGTGCTCAACCTCGACGCCGATCCGGTGCTCGACGGCCTGGTGCGCTGCGCTGCCCGCCTGGTCAAGACACCAATCGCGCTGGTCACGTTGATCGATGCGGATCAGCAGTGGCACAAGGCGCGCGATGGCACCGACGTGCCGGTGTTGCCCCGCGAGCACGCGTTCTGCCGCCACAACCTGCTGGGCGACGACATCATGGAAGTGAGCGACGCCACCCGTGATGAGCGCTTTTGCAGCAACCCGCTGGTGCTGGACGAGCCTCACATCCGGTTCTATGCGGGCGTGCCGCTGCAGGTCGACGGCATGACGCTGGGCAGCCTGTGCGTGCTCGACCGGCGCCCGCGCTCGCTCACGCTGGAGCAGCACGCCAGCCTGCACGACCTGGCGAAGGCGGCGGTGGCACGGCTGCACGAGCTGCGTGCGCAGCGCCAGTGCGAGCGCGTGCGCCACGAGTTGCAGGAACACCGGCTGCACCTGGAGGACATCGTGGAGCGCCGCACCCATGCGCTGGAGCAGGCGCGTGCGGTCGCCGAGGCCGCCAGCGCGGCCAAGAGCGCGTTCCTGGCCACCATGAGCCACGAAATCCGAACCCCCAGGAACGGCGTGGTCGGCATGGCCGAGATCCTGCAGCGCACCGCGCTCGATCCCCAGCAGGCGGAGCTGGCCAACACCATTCGCGAATCGGCCTGCTCGCTCATGGGCCTGCTCGACGACATCCTCGACTTCTCCCGCATCGAGGCCGGGCAACTGCGCATCGCCGAAGCACCGGTGGAGATCGCGCGCCTGGTGCAGGGTGTGTGCGACGGCCTGGCGGTGACGGCGGCTGAGCGCAATGTGCGCGTGTCCTGCGTGCTTGACGACGCCTTGCCGGGCTGGATGCTCACCGACGGCGTGCGACTGCGCCAGGTGCTCAACAACCTGATCGGCAACGCCATCAAGTTCTCCGGCGGCCAGCCGCAATGGGGCAGGGTGGTGGTGCTGGTCGACGCGCCGCGGGCCGATCGACTGCGCATCCAGGTGGTGGACAACGGCATCGGCATGACGCCCGAGGTCATGTCGCGCATCTTCCGGCCCTTCGTGCAGGGCGAGGAATCAACCACCCGGCGTTTCGGCGGCACCGGCCTGGGTCTGTCGATCTGCCAGCGGCTGACGCAACTGCTGGGCGGTGACATCAGCGTGCACAGTGCTCCCGGGCGTGGCGCCACGTTCACGCTGCACCTGCCGCTACAGGTGGTCAACCGCCCCGACACGGGCGACGCCACGCCCTCGGTCTGGGCACCGCTGTCGGGCGACGACGCGGGTGGCCTGCGCGTGCTGGTGGTGGAGGACAACCCGATCAACCAGAGGGTGATCCGCCAGCAGTTTGCGCTTCTCGGCGTGGTGATGGATCTGGCGGCGGACGGCGTACAAGCCTTCGAGCGCTGGCAATCTGCGCGCTCGCAGGGGGGGTACAGCCTGCTGCTGACGGACCTGCACATGCCGGCCATGGACGGGCGGGCCCTGACGCTGCGCATCCGCGCCGAGGAGGGGCCGGGCGAGCACATGCCGATCGTCGCGCTGTCGGCCAATGCCATTCCCGAGGACATCGATCGCTGCCTGCAGGCCGGCATGGACGACTACCTCACCAAGCCAGTGCAACTGCGCCAGCTCAGCCACGTTCTGCAGCGCTGGGCCGGCCTGGGCACGACGCCGGTGCCTGCCAGGCAGGCCACGAGGACAGGCCGCACCGCGGAGCCGCACGAGTTGCCCGGTGACGACGACGTCGCCGATGTGGATTTCGATGTTCTGCCCGAGATGTTCGATGGCGACCAGCAGCTCGCGGCGCAGTTCCGGGCGCGCTTCATCCCGCTGGCGCGTGCCGACATGGACCTCATCGAGGCCAACCTGCGCGAATGTGCATGGGCGCAGGTGCGCGATGTGGCGCACCGCCTCAAGTCCTCCTGCCGCCTGGTCGGTGCGCGCCGCATGGCCGCGCTGTGCGATGCCATTGAATCCTGTCGTGCCGACCTGGACCGCCGGCAGATCGAAGCGCTGGTGGCGCGTTTGCGGCGCCAGGGCGAGAGCGTGCTACGCCTGCTCGGCGAAGGCGCATCCGAACCCCTTGACCCGTGCCGCTGCTGAACGCCGAACATCGCAAACCCAGAGCATTCGCCATGAACAGCCTTGCCTTCACTGACACCGCACCGCCCTGCATCGACGACGGCTACGACAGCGCCCCCATCGGCCTGATGAGTCTGGACACCGAGCTGCGCCTGCTGCGCATCAACGACACCTTGTTGCGCTGGCTGGGCCGCGAACGCAGCGAACTGGCCTACTTCGACCGTGAAGGCCGTGCCGACTTCGCGGCCCTGGCCGGTGTGCTCGACGAGCGCTGGGTGGCGCTGCTGCGTTCTCACGTGGATGGCCTGGCGCGCGACGGCAAAGCCTCGACGATCGAACTCAGTGTGTTCGGACGCGACGGACAGTTCTTCACCATCGAGTTGTGCTCGGTGGGCGTGTTCGACGCCGAGGGCGCGCTGCGACACACCAACACCAGTGTCACCGACATCACCGAGCGCAGCGAGATCGAGCACCGCCTGCGTTCGCGGCTGGACATGCTGCAGACGCTGACCGATCGCACGCCTTCGCACCTGGCCTACTACGACAAGAACCTCATCTGCCAGTTTTCCAACGCGGCGCACGCCACCGCCTACGGCCGGGAGCCGGCCGACCTGGTGGGTCAGCACCTGAGCGAGATCGTCTCGCCCGCGGTGCTGCCCGAAATCATCCCGAAGGTGGCCAAGGTGCTCAGCGGCGAGCGGCTGCAGTTCGAGGCCCGGCGCCTCTCGGCCGATGGCCAGGCCCGCTTCTACGACATCCGCTACGTGCCCGATTTCGTCGAGCAACGGGTGGTGGGTTACTTTGTCGAGCTGGTCGACATCACCGAGCGCCGCCAGACCGAGGACTTCGTTTTCAACGCCAACCTCGACCTCGAGGAGCGCATGGCGCAGCGCACGGCCGAGCTCTACCGCAGCGAGCAGCGCTACCGCCTCATGAGCGAGGCGATCCGCGAATACGGCATCCTGTTCCTGGGGCTGGACGGCCTCATCCAGGAGTGGACCGACAGCGCGCAGCGCGTGCATGGCCTGGCGCGTTCGCAAGCCATTGGCCGCACCCTGGACTTTCTGTTGATCGACACCGAGGCGCAGGACGGCGTGCCTGTGGTGAGCGACGCCCGCGCGCTGCTGGCGGCTTGCACCGAGGTTGGCCATGCCGATCGAGCCGGCTGGTGCGCCCGCGCGGACGGATCGCGCTTCTGGGGCCGCATGACGCTGACCGCCCTGCGCGACCCGGATGACACCTTGCACGGTTTCTCGGTGGTGGTGCGCGACCTGAGCGATGCCAAGCGGCTGGCGGATCTCTCGCGCCAGCAGAACCAGCAGCTGAGTGCCACGGTGGCGGAGCAGTCCGACGCGCTGGCCAAGGCCAACAAGGACATGGCGGTGTTCTCGTACACCATCGCACATGACCTGCGGGCACCGCTGCGACACATCGGGCAGTTCCTGCAGCTCGCGCAGGAGCAACTCGACGGCGTGGAAGTGCACCCGGTATCGCCTCTGCTGGCGCGCATCGGCACGTCCGCCAAGCGCATGACGGCCATGATCGAGGGGCTGCTGGAGTACACCCGCATCGGCCAGGTGGAGATGGCCGCCAACGACGTGCCGCTGGCCGCGCTGGCGCATGGCATCACCGGGCACCTGCGCGCCGAGCAGGGCGATCGGCGTATCGAATGGCACATCGAGCCGGACATGCCGGCGGTGCGCGGCGACCCGATCCTGCTCGGCGAGGCGCTGGGAAAGCTGCTGGACAACGCGGTCAAGTTCACGCGCCGCACACCCGACACCCGCATCGAGATCGGCATCCGCGAGGTGAACGGAACCCGCGGTGTGTTCTACGTCAGGGACAACGGCGTCGGTTTCGACCTGGACCGTGCACGAAACCTTTACCTGATGTTCCAGCGCCAGCACCACACGATGGACTACGAGGGCGTGGGCACGGGTCTGGCGCTCACGCACCGCATCGTCGAGCGCCACGGCGGGCGGCTGTGGTGCGAAACCGCGCCGGATCAGGGTTGCAGCTTCCTGCTCGAGCTGCCTCTGGCGGACAGTGCCACGGCGCGGCCCGACATCGCGCTGTGAATGCGCTCAGGCCAGGCGCAGCGTCACGGTGAACGTGGCGCCCTCGCCCGGCACGGAGTCGGCCCGAACCCGGCCCCCGTGGCGCTCGACGATGCGCTTGACGTTGGCCAGGCCCATGCCGGCGCCGGTGAACTCGCTGCGCCGGTGCAGCCGTTGAAACGGCAGGAACAACTGCCGTGCGTGGCTCGGATCGAAGCCGACCCCGTTGTCGCGGATGCGGATGTCCACCAGGCCACCGTCGCGCGGCAATGCATCCACCTGGATATGCATTTGCGGTTTGGGCTCGGTGTACTTGATGGCGTTGTCCAGCAGGTTGAGGAAAACCTGGCCGAGCAGGCCCTCGTGTCCCATCACCGTGGGAAGTTCGCCGATCTCGATACGGCAGCGTTCCGCGGGCAGGTGCGCGGCCAGCGGCTCCACGCAGCGCGCCATCAGTACCGACAGCGCCACCGGCGCCAGTTGCAGGTGCCCGTGGCCCAGGCGTGCGAAGTCCAGCAGATCGCTCACCATGCGCAGGGCCTGATCACCCGATCGCACGGCGCGATCGAGCAACTCCTGCAGATCGGCGTCCACCTTGGCACCCAGTTCCTCGCGCACGAAGGCGACGATGCCACGCACGTTGTTGATCGGGCTGCGCAGGTCGTGGGCCAGGCGCGCGGCGAAGGCGTCGAGCTCCTGGTTCACCGCTTCGAGCTCGACGTTGCGCTTGCGCAACTGCTCCTGCAGCAGCCGGTTGGCCTGCTTGAGTCGCTGCATCTGCAGCGCCCGCTCGACCACGGCCTCCAGCGCCTTGAAGCTGAAGGGTTTCTGCACATAGTCCACCGCGCCATGGCGCAGCGCCTGGACCGCCGAATCGACCGACGCGTGGCCCGTCATGAGGATGGCTGCCATGTCGGGTTGGGCGGCCAAGGCCCGCGTGATCACCTCGATCCCGTCCATCTGCGGCAACTGCAGATCGGTGATCAGGAGGTCGAATCCCTGGAGATCGGGCCGCGCCAGCGCCTCCTGCCCCGACGTGCAGGTGACGACCTCGTGACCCTTGGCCGTGAAGTACGTACAGAGCGTTCGTCCCAGCAGGTCTTCGTCATCGACCACCAGCAGACGGGAAGGGCGGACGTCGTTGTTTTCGTTTCTCGTGTCCATGAAGCCCTGCCGCACACGTTGCCAGTCGGACGGCGCAGGGCACAATGCCCGCAACTCCCCCTGGGTATCCATGCACTCTACTCCTTTGCGCGTGCTTTGTATCGAAGACGATCCGGACGACGAGGTGCTGGTGCGGCTGGCCGCACGGCGGCTGCCCATGCCCGTGCAGTGGTTCACGACCGATGGCGCGCCGGGGGTGGATGCCGCGCTCGACCAGGGTGTGGATCTGGTGCTCAGCGACTATCACATCAGTGGCTACTCGCCGTTGCGCGCGATCGAGGCGATTGCCGCCCGCGGGCTGGACATTCCGCTTGTGGTGGTGAGCAACGCCGTTGGTGAGGCCGCCGCGGTCGAGGTGCTGCGCGCCGGTGCGGCCGACTACGTGAGCAAGGACCGCCTTGCCATCCTGCCCATGGTGATCACCCGCGTGCTCGAGGCCCGGGCGCAACGCGAGCGGCCGCGCGCGCTGCTGGCGCAGAACCAGCAGTCGGCCCGGCGCCTGCGGCAACTGGCCACCGAACTCGTGCAGGCGCAGGAGAACGAGCGCCGCCATCTGGCGCAGACGCTGCACGACAGCCTGGGACAGACCCTCACCGCGCTGCAACTGCACCTGCACGCGGCCGATGTCGAACCCGACGCCGAAGACGCACGCGGCCTGCGGCAAAAGGCCCATGCCATCCTGCGCGACACCATCGGCCAGATGCGCACGCTGTCGTTCGCGATGCGACCGGCCCAGCTCGATCACCAGGGTCTGGCCGCCACCATCGAAACCATGGCGCAGCAGATGCTGGACCCGGCAGGCGTTTCGTTTGCGCTGCGTGTGCGCGGAAGCGAACCTTCCCGCGGCAGCGCACAGTCCTCGATCGCCTTTCGCGTGGTGCAGGAGGCCTTCACCAACGCCATGCGGCACGCATCGCCGAAGCGCATGGTGGTGCACCTTGGTTTTCGCGCCGATGGCCGCCTGGTGGTGAGCGTGGGTGACGACGGCGCGGGCTTGCCGGCCGGCACACAGGGGCTGCCCGTGTCGGCCACGGGCGGGCGGGGCCTCACGGGCATGGCCGAGCGTTGCGAGCTGTCGGGTGGGTTCTTGCGAGTGCGCGGGCGGCCCGGCGCAGGCATGGTGCTGCGCGCCACCCTGGGGGCAGCGTTGTGAGGCGCGAGCGGCGTCGCCAGCGCGGGCGCATGGGGCCCAGGGCCGCGTTGATGTTCGCCACGCTGCTCATGGCTGCGGTTTTCATCAGCGACACCTTCACCCCGCTGGGGTTCGCCCACGGCATGCTGTACGTGCCCGTGGTGTTGCTCACCATGGCCAGCGGGCGCCAGCGTGCGGTGATGTGGGTGGGCGCGATTTCCTTCGTGCTCATCGGCGTCGGCTGGCTGGCGTCGCCCCCCGCGCCGCCGGACTACCCTTACGTCTACATCGTCATCAACCGCGTGTTGTCGTTCGCCGTGGTGGCCATGGTGACCGGCGTGGCCATGCTGTCGCTGCGCTATGCGCGCGGGCTGCAGCGGGCGCAGGTGGAAGCGCAGGAGCAAGGCCACATTCTGGAGATTGCCGGTGAACTCGGACAACTCGGGGCGTGGACGTTTGACGTGCGACGACAGCGGGTGCAATGGTCACCCGAGGTGGCGCGCTTGCACGCCCGGCCAGCCGGCTACACACCCACGCCCGAGGAGGCGCTGGCGTATTTCCTGCCGACGGATCGGCCACGTTTCAGGGCGCTTGTCGAGGCTTGTGCGGGCAAAGGCGAGCCTTTTGACAGCGAATTCCGGATCACGGACGCGGCCGGCGAGAGCCGCTGGGTGCGTGTGGCGGCCCGGCCGGTGCGCGGTGCGCGCGGCGAGGTGGTGCGCTTGCAGGGCGCCTTCCAGGACATCGGCGCCTACAAGGCGGTGGAGCGCCAACTCGACGAGAGCCTGACCTCCTGGCGACGGCTGGCCGAGGCCATGCCCATGATGGTATGGACCGCTGATCACGTGGGGCGGCTGGAATACGCCAGCCCGATGGTGGAGGAGTACAGCGGCAACGAACCCCAGGCGGTGTACGGCGACGGCTGGCTGGCGCTGGTACACCCCGATGACCGCGCTCGCGCCGCTGCGGCCTGGCAGAGCGCCGTAGCTTCGGGCGAGCGCTACGAGACAGAGATCCGCATGCAGCGGCGCGACGGCGCGTGGCGCTGGCACATGGCGCGCGCCCAGCGCGTTCAACTGCAGCCCGAGTTGCCCCCGGTCTGGTACGGCACGGCGATCGACATCCACGACCGTCGGGTGCTCGAGCTGCAGGCGCGCGAGCTCGCGGCACGTTACGAGTCCGTGCTGGAGAGCATGACGGACGCGGTGATCGCGTTCGATGACGAATGGCGCTTCACGGTGGTCAATGCCCAGGCTGAAGCGCTGCTGCAGCGCAAACGAGGCGAGCTGCTGGGCAACATGGTGTGGGACGAGTTTCCCGAGGCGCGTGGCTCGCGCTTCCAGCAGGAATACGAACGCTGCATGCGCGAGCAGGTGGTGGTGCGTTTCGAGGAGCCGTACGCGCCGCTGGCCATGCTGTTCGAGGTCACGGCCTACCCCGCGTCCGGCGGTGGCGTGACGGTGTACTTCCGCGACGTGACCGAGCCGCGCCGGGTGGCCGAGCAGTTGCGCCAGGTGCAGCGGAGCCGTCTCCCAGATGAAGGCGCTCTCGGTCCACGGCATCGTCGACGCCAGCACCGAGTGGGTACCCGCCCAGTTGCCGCCCTCGGACCATGCAGGGCTGCTCGGGTCCTCG
>SXGQ01408397.1_pt1 | contig 12827 bp, 9 predicted proteins | sample 3178371 | NCBI WGS metagenome assembly SXGQ01 (sample SAMN11356859, study PRJNA531348) | freshwater metagenome | isolation source: freshwater sample F1-20 | place: China: Fuxian Lake, Yuxi | collected 2017-12-25
CTGCGCCGGCGGCCCGAAGCCCGACTTTTCCCTCGACGACCCGGTCTGCCTCGCGATCGAGCAGGGCAGCTGCCTCGACGTGGTCGAGATCGACGCCGCCTCCAATCGCGGCCTCGAGGACGCGAAGCAGATCCGCGACGAGTGCCAGTACGCCCCGACCAACTGCCCGTTCAAGGTCTTCATCATCGACGAAGTCCACCAGCTGACGAAAGACGCCTTCAACGCCCTGCTGAAGACGCTCGAGGAACCGCCGCCCTGGGTGAAGTTCATCCTCGCGACGACCGAAGCCGACAAGATCCTGCCGACCATCACCTCGCGTTGCCAGCGCCTGGAGTTCCATCCGATCTCCGAGGAGGTCATCGCCGCCCAGCTCGCCCGCATCGTCAAGGCCGACGGCGTCACGGCCGACCCTCATGCCCTCACGGCGATCGCCCGCCTCGCCGCCGGCGGGATGCGCGACTCCCAGTCCATCCTGGATCAGGTCATCTCGTTCGCCGGCAAGCAGATCACGGAGGCCGACGTGCTCTCGATCTACGGCCTCGCCTCGGCCCAGCAGGTCACCGACCTCTGCCACGGCATCGCGTGCGGCGACGGCAAGAAGGTGCTCGCCCTGTGCGACGTCTTCCATGCCGAGGGTCGAGACCTGCTGCGCGTCCTCGCCGACCTGCAGTCCCGCGCGCGCGCCGCGACCCTCGACGCCGTCCGTTCCGGCGGGACTTCCGCCCAGCTCGGCGCGCCGCTGGCGACCGAACAGCTGGTCCGCCTCTTGGAGTGTCTGCAGGAAGGGGAGAACGGCATCCGCCAAGGGCTTTCGCCGCGCGCGAACTTCGAGGTGACGCTGCTCAAGGCGATCGAGCAAAGCAGGTCGCGGTCGATAGACCTCCTCATCAAAGACATCGCCGCCGCCGCAGCTGGTCTCCCTCGGGAGCCCGGCCAAAAAAAAATAAGGACCCCGCCGGCGGCCCCTGAGTCCGCCACGGAACCGGTCGCGCCCGCGGACCCCGCCGAAGCGCCCACCGTCGCCGCCGTCGCCCCGCCTTCCCGTTTCGTCGACGTCCCCATCGAGGACGCCGGCAACCTCGAGGAATCCCTGCCTCCGCTCGACGTCGAGTCCGCCGAGGCCGAAGCCGCCCACTCCGACCGCCGCGCCGACTTCGTCTTCCCCGGGCCGTCCCTCGCCAGCCTCCCGGTCGCCGAGGTCGGCACGACGGCCTTCCCGGGCGACAAGGAGTTCCAGGAGGCGGTCGACACGCTGCCGCCCGGCCTGCGGCAGAAACTCAAGGACACGATCGGCGCGGACTTCACGGCCCTGCGGCCGATCCCGGCCGGCAAGCTGCGCCGTCCGCTCTGACCGTGGCGCCGTCGTTCGAGATCGGCGTCATCTCCGACACGCATGGCCGCCTGCGCGCCGAGGCCATCCTCGCCCTCGAAGGGTGCGACGTGATCTTCCATGCCGGCGACGTCTGCGGTCCGCTGATCGTCCCGCAGCTCGCCGAGCTCGCCCCGTGTCACGCGGTCGCGGGCAACTGCGACGATGACGACTCCCTGCCGCTGACCGCGCTGCAGGTCTTCGCCGGCCTCCGCGTCCTCGTCCATCATGGCCACCTGCCCGTCGACGAAGCCGCCTTCCGGCCGGACATCGTCATCACGGGCCATACGCACGTCCCGAAGATCGAGCAGGCCGGCGACGTGCTCCGTCTCAACCCAGGCAGCGCCGGTCCGCGACGCTTTAACCTTCCCGTGACGGTGGCCCGGATTACGGTGCGGCAGGGCAGGGCGCGCGCCCGACTCATCCCCCTCGACGTGCCATGAAGCAGCCCTTGCCCATCGACGTACTGCAGGCCGACCTGGTCGCCGCCTGCGGACGCGTGCGCCGGCTGGTGCTTCGCGCACCGACGGGCTCGGGCAAGTCGACCCGCATCCCGCAGATGCTCCTGGACCTGAACCTGGTCCAGGGGCAGATCGTGGTCCTCCAGCCCCGCCGCATCGCGGCCCGCCTCCTCGCCGCGCGCATCGCGCAGGAGCGCAACGTGCGTCTCGGCGGCGAGGTGGGCTACCAGATCCGCTTCGAGCGCGTCGAGTCCGCCCAGACGCGCATCAAGTTCGTGACGGAAGCCTTGCTGCTCCGGCAGATGGCCTCGGACCCCGAGCTCAAGGGCGTCGGCGCGGTGGTGTTCGACGAGTTCCATGAACGCAACCTGCACTCCGACGTGGCCCTCGCGCTCGCCCGTCGGCTGCAGGAGACGCATCGCCCCGACCTCCTGATCATGGCGATGTCCGCGACCCTCGATACCGAGGGCGTGGCGAAATGGCTCGGCTGCGCGGAGACCTTGGCCGCCGACGGGCGCGCTTATCCCGTGCAGGTCGAATACACGCATCTGCCCCGTAATTCCACCCGCCCGATCTGGGACGCCGCCGCGGAACAGGTTCGCCGCGTGCTGCGCGAGGAAACCGAAGGCGACATCCTGGTCTTCATGCCGGGCTCGTATGAGATCATGAGGACGATCGGCGCGGTGCGTAACCTCCCGGAATCCGGCGGCGTGGACATCTTGCCGCTCTACGGCGAGCTCCCTCCCGAAGAGCAGGATCGCGCGGTCAAGCCCGGCCCCGGACGCAAGGTGATCGTCGCGACCAACGTCGCGGAGACATCCCTGACCATCCCCGGCGTCCGCGCCGTCGTCGACGCCGGCCTCGCCCGCATCGCCCGCTTCGACCCGCATCGCGGCATCGACACGCTGCTCGTCGAGCCTGTCTCCCAGGCTTCGGCCGAACAGCGCGCCGGCCGCGCCGGCCGTACCGGTCCGGGCCGTTGCATCCGTCTCTGGTCGCAGACCGACCATGAAGCTCGCCCGCTGCGTGAGGTCCCGGAGATCAGGCGGGTCGACCTCTCGGAGACGATCCTGCTGCTGCTCTCGTCCGGCTGGGGCGAGGCCGCGACTTTCCCTTGGTATGAGAAGCCGGACGACAAGGCCCTGCAGCGCGCCCTGACCGTCCTCGCGGACCTCGGCGCCGTCGACGCCCAAGGCAAGCTCACGGACCTCGGCCGAAGGATGTCGGTCTTCCCGGCCCATCCGCGTTACGCGCGCATGCTCCTCGCGGCGGGCGACCTCGATTGCGTCTACGAAGTGTGCCGGATCGCCGGCCTCGCCCAGGGCCGGGACATCCTTTTCCGCAAGGTCGATGACCGCACCGAGAACGCGCGCGACTCCGTCGAGCAGGAAGACGGCTCCGACTTCTTCCCGCGGCTGGCTTTGCTGCAACGCGCGGTCGAGATGAAGTTCGACGCCGACGCCTGCGACCGCTTCGGCGTGCATGGCCAGACGGCCCGTCAGGCCGACCAGGCCGCCCGGCAGTTCCTGCGCCTCGCGGAAGGGCAGGGGCTGCCGGTCAGCGACCGGGTCGCGGACCCTGCCGACGTGCGCCGGTGCCTGCTGCTCGGTTTTTCGGACCGCCTCGCCGTCCGTCTCGACGCCGGCACCTTGCGCTGCGCCTTGGTGCACGGTCGGACCGGCGAACTGCGCCGCGAATCCTCCATCCGCAACGCGAAGCTCCTGGTCGCGGCGGAAGTCGACGAGATCCAGGCCCGCGGCGGCGTGACGACCTATCTCTCCTTGGCGACCGCCATCGAGGAGGCCTGGTTGCAGGAACTCTTCCCGGCGGAATTCTCGACGGTCAATCAGGTCCGCTACGACGCCTCGCAGCGCCGCGTGGTCACGCGCGTCGAGCGACGTTTCCGCGACCTCGTCCTTGAAGCCAAGGAGCGTGACGACGCCCCTTCCGACGCCGCCAGCCGCCTGCTCGCGGAAGAGGTCGCCGCCGGCCGTCTCGAACTCGAAAAGTGGGATGCGCCCGTGGATGCGTGGATCCGGCGCGTCAATTTCCTCTCCAAGCACTGCCCTGAGCTCGGCATCCCGCCGTTCGACGAAGCCGCGCGCCGCATGGTGATCGAAGAAGTCTGCGCCGGCGCCGTGGCTTACCGCGATATCCGCGAGCGGCCCGTCTTCGGCGTCGTCCGCGGCTGGCTGACGCACGAGCAGGCGATGGCGCTCGAGTCCTATTGCCCTGAGAAGATCGTCCTGCCGCGCAAGAAGCACCCCGCCCGCATCGAGTATACCGAGGACGGCCAGGCCGAGATCGAAGCCACCGTGCAGGAGCTGTACGATTTCCCGGGCAGCAAGCTGCGCGTCTGCCTCGGTAAGGTACCGATGGTCGTCTGCATCCAGTCGCCGGCCCGACGGACGCAGCAACGCACCACCGATCTCGACGCCTTCTGGAAAGGCTCTTACGAAGGCGTGAAGAAGGAACTCCGCGGCCGTTATCCCAAGCACGAATGGCGCTGAACCCATGAGCCCTGTCGCCCTCGCCTGGTCTTCGGTCCCGATCCACGTCGTCGACTTCGAAGGCAGCGCCCGAACCGGCGTGGTCGAATTCGGCGTCGCCACCTTGCTCGGCGGCGAAATCGTCGCCGCCGCCACGAGCCTGCACGCCTCGCGCGTGCCGGTGCCCGCCATCGATACCCAGTGCCACGGACTCGGCGCCAAGGAGCTCAAGGCACGTCCGCCCTTCGAGTCCGAATGGGACCGCTGGGTGGGCTTCCGCCGGACGGGTCTGCTGGCCGCTCATAATGCCTCGGTCGAATCCGGCCTGTTGCGCGGCACCTGGTCGCGGCCCTCGGTCGTCCCGGGGTTCGTCGGGGAGTCCGCCGAGGTCGCCGAGTGGGGGCCTTGGATCGACACCTGCCGGCTGGCCCGGGCCTGGGCTCCGTCGCTCGGCGATTTCCGTCTGGGCGCCTTGGTCGCGGCCCTTCGGTTGGGCTCCCGGCTGGACGAGCTGTCGGCCGACCATTGTCCGTCCGGCCGCCGGCGTTACCACTGCGCTCTCTACGACGCGCTGGCCGCCGCCTTGGTGCTCCGGGCGCTCTGCGGCCAGGATGGGCGCTCCGCGGCGTCTTTGTCGCAATTAGTTCGCGACAGCATGTCGGCGCCGGCGGCTGATGACCTCATGCAAGGGGAACTCGGGCTTTAGTTTCCGCTTCACTCCCGGGGGCGGGCCCAACTAGATAGGCCTTCTCCCATGGCCTCCAAGTCCCCCATTCGCGTCGCCGTCACCGGCGCCGCCGGCAACATCGGTTACGCCGCCATCTTCCGTCTCGCCTCCGGCGCCGTCTTCGGCCCCGACCAGCCGGTCGCCCTCAACCTCATCGAGGTCGGCCCCGGCCTCAACGCCCTCGCCGGCGTGGTGATGGAACTGCAGGACTGCGCGTTCCCGCTCCTCACCGAGGTCGTCGCCACCGGCGACCTCAACGCCGGCTTCAAGGACGCCGACTGGTGCCTGCTCATCGGCGCGGTCCCGCGCAAGGACGGCATGGAGCGCAAGGACCTGCTCGGCATCAACGGCAAGATCTTCATCGGTCAGGGCGAAGCCATCGCGCGTAACGCCAAGAAGTCCGTCAAGGTTCTCGTCGTCGGCAACCCGTGCAACACCAACGCCCTCATCGCGCTGCGTTCCGCCGGCAGCCTGCCCGCCGAGAACTTCTTCGCCATGACCCGCCTCGACGAGAACCGCGCCAAGTCGCAGCTCGCCGCCAAGGCCGGCGCCCACAACTCCGTCGTCAAGAACGTGGCCATCTGGGGCAACCACTCCTCGACCCAGTATCCTGACTTCACCAACGCCCTCATCGGCGGCAAGCCGGCGACCCAGGTCATCACCGACCATGCCTGGCTCAAGGAGACCTTCGTCCCCGACGTCCAGAAGCGCGGCGCGGCCGTGATCCAGGCCCGTGGCGCCTCTTCGGCCGCCTCCGCCGCCAACGCCGCCCTCGACACCCTGCGTAGCCTGCACTTCCCCACTCCGGCCGGCGACTGGCATTCCGTCGCCGTGCTCTCCAAGGGCGACTATGGCATCGCTCCGGGCATCATGTTCGGTTACCCGATTCGCACCAAGGCCGACGGCTCCTGGGAGATCGTGCAGGGCCTGCCCCTCGACGCCTTCTCCAAGGAGAAGATCGCAATCACCGAGAGGGAGCTGCTCGAAGAGCGCGCGACGGCTTCCGAAGCCCTTGGATTGAAGCTCTGAAGCGGGTCTTATGAAGCCGCAGACGGCCAGGCACCTCCCTTGACCGCCTCTTTTGCGCCCCTATGCTGACGGGATGGACCGCTTAGCTGCCGTTGATTGGTTCACGATCATCGCGGCGCTCTGCTTCTGGCTGGCGCTGGCCTGGGCGCAGCACCTCGATCGCGGCTTCCCGCAGTGGCTCAACCGGCTCACCCTGCCTGGCCTGTGGCTTTGGGTGTTGGCTTACTGCATCTCCGGCGAGCCCGGGCTCGTCATGGCCTTGGCCGCCGCGCCGGCGTTGCTCTTCGCGCTTTGGCTCTGGGCGTACGGCCTGCGCCGCTTCCTGGCCGATGACCTGGCGCCGGCGCCGCGCCGTTACTTGGAGATGTTGTCCGCCACCGGTCCGTTGGTCGCCGCGGCGGCCTGGATCTGGTCGCGCTATGATCGCACCTTCGCCGGTTTCCCGGATCCGCTCGCGACGCTGACCACCGTGCACTTCGCCATCACCTTCGGCGTCCTGCCTTTGGCGATGGCGGCCAGCGAACGTCCCCTCGTCCGTTGCCGTTGGCGCGATCTCGGCCAGTGGCTCTACGTGGCCGGCGCCCCGGCCACTGCGCTGTGCTTCGCCCTGCGCACCGATCCGCTTCGGCCGGGGTCGGTCGAAGTCGCGGCCGCCGTGGTCTTCGCCGCCGGTTTCTTGCTCTGGGCCGCGTTCATGCCCGTCAAGCGCGGTCCGTGGCCTTACGTCTGTCTCGTGCCCGGCTTCCTGCTCGGCGCGGGCTATACTGCCGCGCATGCTTTCAACTGGGACTATCTGACCATCCCGCAGATGGCGGCGGTGCATGGGTCGCTTAACCTGCTCGGCGCTTTATTGCTCGCGGCCCAGGCGCCGGCGTTCGCGGACGTCGCCGCGCCGGCGCCGGATCTCAATACGCCTGCCGAGGCCGGCGATCGCGCGACGGCGACCTTCGCCGATTCGCATCGGGTCGTGGTCGGCCCTTGGTCGCCGGAGGCCTTCGCGCGGGTGAAGGCAGCCCTGCTCGGTTACCGCTTCTATCCCGCTTCCGTCATGGTCCGCCGGACTCAATTCGAAGACGAAGGACGCGCGGTGCGCGTCGGCGACAGGCTGGGGCTAGGCTTGTTCGTCCCGAATCTGCCAGGCCTGGCGCCGCTGATGCTGCCCGCGATCGTCGAGGTCGACGTCGCCGAGGCCGATGCCGAACGGGTCGCCTTGGGCTACGCGACGACCCGCCGTCATTACGGACACGGTGTCTGGCGGGCGGAAGTGAAGCGCGAAGGCGAGGAAATGGTCCTCACCATCTCCTATCATGTCCGCCCGAGCCGCTGGTTCGTCTGGTGCGGATTACCGGTCTACCGTCGATTCCAGCTCGCCGCTTTCCGCGCCGGCGCGGCCAAACTGCGCCGCTTGGCGGCGTAAGGGGCGGGCAGGCGGACGAGCGTGATGTCAGCCGGGCGGCAGGTGCCCAGCCGAATCTCGCCCGCATTGGCGGCGGTGAAGATCGGCGGCTCCGGGTGGAGCATCGCGACGCCGCTGGCGGCGCGGCCGGCATTGATCTTCTGGAGGCCGATGAAGTCGATGATCACCGGGTTGGCGCTGCCGAGGAGCGTCTTCTCCGACCGGCACCAGCTGGCGTCGAAGCCCGGACCGCCGAGCACCTGATAGCGCTCCAGCGAGAGGATCGTCAGCACGTTCCGCTTGGCCAGCTTCGGGATGGCGCAGACCTCCACCGCGGCCTTGGAGGCGTTGAAGGGGTTGTCGAGGAAGCGTTCGGCGTTGGCCATGTTGCCGAGGGAGGCCGCGGCCATCGCGCCGTGCACGCCCAAGGACTTGCTGTCACTGAGGACCGGCAGGTTGATCCAGAAATCGACCTCGTCGACGAGCGTCTTGGGGAGCACGCTTACGCGCGCGTCGCCCCACGGGACGTTCTGGGAGCCCGGACGGGGCAACACCTGGTTTTCGTAGCGTAATTGGCTCTCTCCGGCCCAGGCCGGGGCGAGGTTCTCCCACGCCAAGACCGGGAAGCCTTCGAACTGCTGGCTCTGCGACGTGAGCGGGGGCAGGTAGCCGGCCTGTCGGAGGTTGTCGGGCTTGGCGTCGCAGAGCGTGATGGATTGCTGGGTGAAACCGCGTCGCATCAGCGCGGCCGTCACGGCGCGGACCAGTGGCTTGGGCGTGGACAGTCCGGCACCGCCTTCGGCGGAAAGCTTGAGGCCGCAGCGCCGCCGGTCGGCCGGACGGAGCAGGACGCCGGTGCGGTTTTCGAACTCCCCGAGGGTGCGTTCGATCGCCGCCGCGTATTCCGCGTCGGCGAAGCCGCCCAGCTTCTGTTCGATGAGCAGCAGTTTCGGGTCGGTGGCGCCTTCGCTGGCGGCGGTGCCCACTAAGAAAAAGGCGAAGACGGCCAAGAAGCGCATGGTCACATCCTCTCGGCCTGCCCGCTCCGCCGCAAGCCGCTGTTTTGTTTGCACGGGGAAGCAGAGACCCCATCGTGAACCTCATGTCCGCCCCCGCCGTCCTGCCTCAGCGCCGCATCCTCGGGCTCATTTTCCTGACGGTCTTCATGGATATCGTGGGCTTCAGCATCATCATCCCGCTGTTTCCCCACCTCCTGAGGCATTACATCGAGAGCGAAGGCGCGGTCGGCACCCTGATCGGGTCCATGAACGCGGCCGCGGAGTGGATGGGTGGCGACTCCGTCTTCAAGAAGACGGTCCTTTTCGGCGGCCTACTCAGCACGCTTTATTCTTTGCTCCAGTTCATCTTTTCGCCGATCTGGGGCGCATGGTCCGACCGGGTCGGCCGACGTCGGATCCTAACTATCACGCTGGCGGGCAACGCCTTGTCCTACCTGCTCTGGGTCTTCGCCGCCCAGTTCTGGGTGGTCGTCGTCACTCGGCTGGTTTCCGGGATGCTGGCGGGTAACATCGCCGTCGCCAGCGCCGCCGCGGCCGACGTCACCGATGAGAAGGAGCGGACCAAGGGCATGGCCGTGGTGGGCATCGCCATCGGCCTGGGATTCGTCTTCGGTCCCGTCATCGGCGGCCTCGCGGCCGGCGTCCAGTTCGACCACGGCCCCGCGGCCGGCTCATTCGGGCTGAATCCGTTCTCCGTCCCGGCCGCCATCGCCGCTTCGCTCGCCCTCCTCAACTACGTCCTGGTCGCCCGCTTCTTTCCCGAGACCTTGGCGCCGGAACGACGCGCCAGCGCCGACGCCAAGCGCCCGTCGGTCTTCGACCTCGCCCAGGTCCGGTCCTCCGCGGTGCGTCGCACCTCGTTCGCGAATCTGGTCTACCAGATCGCCTTCACCGGCATGGAGAACACCATCGTCTTCCTGACCGCTTTTCTGTTCCTTTATAGCCCGCGGGATAACGCCTGGCTTTTCCTTTTCAACGGCGCCTGCATGATTTTCGCGCAAGGCCTCGCCCGCCAGCTCGTGAAGCGCCTGGGGCAGAGGAAAGTCGTGATGCTCGGCATGGTCGTCGCGGCCGCCGCTTTTGCCGTGGTCGCGCTGATCCCTTCGGTGGAAGCCGTTCCGGGAGACGGTGCGGAGACCACCTTCTACCTCGGTCTCGGGCTCATCTCCTTCGCGACGGGCCTGATCCTGCCGAGCGTGTCGGCGTTGGTCTCGCTCTATTCCGATTCCTCGGAACAAGGGCGCAACCTCGGCATCCTCCGGTCCGCCGGCTCGCTCGCCCGCGTGGTCGGCCCGGTGACGGCGGCGTTGCTCTACTTCCACTTCGGTTCCCACTTCTGGGTCTACCTCGGCGGCGCCTTGCTGATGCTGCCGGCGATCTGGATCGTCCGTGGCCTGCCCGATCCCGCGCCCGCTCGGGCCGACGCCTGAGCGCGGCCTAGCCGCCGGCGAGCTCCCGGCCCAGTTCGTCGCCGGCGCGGATCGCGTGCATCAGGGAGATCCCGCCGCGGAAGGCGCCGTGGAAGCGCAGTCCGGGGTGAGCCGCTTCGGCGCGGGCGAGCGCTTCTTCCCGCCGGCCCTGGCCGGCGTCGTATTGCGGGATCGCCGGGTCCCAGCGTTGGATCCACTCCTTACGCGGCGCGGCGCGGACTCCGAGCGTCTCGGCCAGTTCCCGGTCGACGAGCGAGCGGAGCTCGGCGTCGGGCCGGCGGGCGAGTTCTGGCCGGCGGGCGCCGCCGATGAAGCAGCACACCTGCACCGCGTCGTCCGGCGCGCGCGCCGGGAGGACCGAAGAAGGGAAGAGGCAGCCGAGCACCTCGCGGCCCTCGCCGCCCGGCGTCAGATAGCCGAAGCCGTCGAGGGCGTGGGGCATGTCGGCGCGGGCGTAACCGCGGGCCACCACGGTGACCGGCGGGGCGGCGGCGAGCTCCCACTCGCGAAGGAGCGGCGTGACGGTCTCGTCGAAAGGAAGCGAAGCCCACTGCCAGGAAGGAGCCGTCACGACGAGGTGGCGGGCCGTGGCGCCCTCTTCGGTCCCATCGGCGCGCCGCCACGCCACCTGCCAGCCCTGGCGATCTCGGCGTAACGAAGTCGTCACGGAGCCCAACCGCAGCGATTCCGCCCGCAACGGAGCCGCCATCGCTTCGGCCAGCTGCTGCATCCCTTGCGGGAAGCCCACGACCTGTCGCGCGGATCGCGGCCCGGCCAGCAGGCCGCGGAACACCGAACCATGGTTCGACTCCAGCGCGTGGATGCGCGGGAAGCAGGCGGACATCACGAGCCGCGCCGGATCGCCGGCATGCACGCCGGAGACGACGGGGTCCATCAGCCGCGCGGCCGCCTCGGCGCCGAACCGGCGCGTCGCGAAGGCCGCCACGGTCTCGTCGGGCGAGCCGCCTTGGCGGACGAAAGGCTCCGCCAGCAGGCGCAGCCGGCCGCGCCAGCTCAGCAGGCCGGAGGCGAAGAGCGAAAGCGGATGGGCGCTGAGTCCGTGCAGCCTGCCGTGGGCGAAGATGAACCGTCGGGCCGCCCGCAAGTCCGCGGACTGCACCTTTTCGGTCAGCCCGTAGGCGGTTAGCAGCGCCGCGTCCTCGGGCCCGTCGAGCTGCAGGGTGTTCGGGCCGGTCTCGACGAGCCAGCCGTCTTCCCGGATGGTCCGGATCGAGCCACCGACGCGCGCCGACGGTTCGATGATGCGTGTCGCGGCGCCTCGCCGGGCCATGGCGTTGGCGACGGCCAGACCGGCCGGGCCGGCCCCGAGGATGACCGCGTCGAGCAACATATGGTCAGACTAGCTTGAATCATCGGATTGGCAACCCTGCGTCCGCGGCGCTGTCTGTCTCTCATGAGGCTACTCGTTTTCCTGCTGCCGGCCGCATGCCTGGCGGACTCCGTGACGATGAAGGACGGCACCTTTCTCCGCGGGCGTATCGAGCGCATCGCGGACGGCGTGCTCGAGATGCGGGCGCCGTCCCTCGGCCAGGCCAACCTGCTCCGGCTCGAGCTCGCGCAGGTCGAAGCCTTCGTGACCGACGAGGAGGTCGCCGTGAGCGTCGGCGGGGCCGTCTCGAAAGGCGTCGCGAGCTCGGCGGCGGGGCGCGTCGTCACGCGGGGCGGCGCCGAAGTGAACACGCTGGACCGCTCGCTGGAGCTCTGGCGCGACCCGTCGCTACGGCCTTCGGAGGCCGGCGCCCAACGTCAGTGGGTCACCCAGGCGGACGCGGATGTCTCCGGCCGGAGCGGCGTCGTCGCGGGTTCGGGCTTCAGCGCGGGCTTCTCCGCCAAGGGCGTGACCAAGGCCGACACCTTGATCGGCGGCGTCCGCTTCATGCGAGCGAAGTCCCAGGAACAGATCTCCGCCGATGATCTGCATGCCACGCTTTCGTATGAGACCAACCCCACGGACGTCACGTACTGGTATGTCCGTACCGACACCGGTTTCGACAACGCGCGCCAGATCGATTTCTTCTCGGTCAACGCCACCGGAATCGGTTTTCGCCTGCACACCGACGCCAAGGGCAAGGTCGACGCCCGCGCCGGCCTGGGGCATCGCTACGAAGACTTCTCCGGTGAACAGAACGACCGTTCCGCGCCTTCGACCGACTTCGGCCTGGTCCTCTCCCGGGAACTCGGCTGGGCGGCCTGGGAAACCGTACTCAATTTCGTCCCGTCCCTCCAGACTTCGGGGGATTATTATGTCCGGCACGAGAGCGGCCTCACCATCCTGCGCAGTGCCGGCCCCCTTTCGCTGCGCGTCGGCTTGACCAATGACTTTCGTTCCAAGCCTTTGCCGACACAGGTCAAAACCGACACGGCTTATTTCCTTCGGACAACGTATGTTTGGAAGTAGGCAGGGCAAATTTGGCTAAAAATAGCCACATTTGCTCAAAATAAGGCAAACCGTCTTGTGAATGGTTACCTGTTGAACCGTGGCACATGGGGTGCTTTCAGTTTGTCTGTAATTCATCATCTTTCCCATCCCCCATCCATGAGCACTAACCCAGCCCGTCGCAACGCCATCGAGGCGATTGCCTCCCAGCCTCGCCTTCAAGGCAGCTTCGATTTCCGCAACGAGAAGATCGACCTGATCTACGGCCAGAATGTTTTCTCCCTCGATAAGATGGAGAAGCGTCTGCCGAAGGACGTCTTCAAATCCCTCAAGGCCAGCATCGAAGCCGGCACCAAGCTTGACGCCGCCGCGGCGGACGTCGTCGCCGCCGCCATCAAGGACTGGGCCCTCGAGCGCGGCGCCACCCATTACGCCCACGTGTTCTATCCGCTGACCGGCTTCACCGCCGAGAAGCATGACACCTTCTTCGAGCCCAACGGCAACGGAAC
>SXGQ01277115.1_pt1 | contig 12825 bp, 16 predicted proteins | sample 3178371 | NCBI WGS metagenome assembly SXGQ01 (sample SAMN11356859, study PRJNA531348) | freshwater metagenome | isolation source: freshwater sample F1-20 | place: China: Fuxian Lake, Yuxi | collected 2017-12-25
GAACGAGATAAACCAAACATGCCTATGGGTATGAAAATGGCTATCGCTACTAAAACAGCCAAACGGGTTGCCGAGAGTCAAAATAATGAACCAGTAACTGAGTTATCTAATGAACTATTAGGGCGCTACAAAAAAGCTGCTGGTGCAAGCGCAAGCGCTGCTGACGCAAAGGGCGATATGGCTACAGGTAATAAAAGATTTTCAGGTATCATGAAAGCAACTAAAAAACAGTTTAATAATGATATGAAAACTGAAGAAGTTGATGATGAAGGTAAGATGGCCAAGGGTCAATTAATGCGTATGGTCAATCAAGCCTCCGCACTAGCTACAATGATGGAAGATGACAAGCAGTTAGATGGCTGGGTTCAATCTAAACTAACTATGGCATCTGACTACCTTGATTCTGTTCATGATTATCTAATGCACAATAAGCAAGATGTCGATGAGATGGAAGAAGAAACAGTTGTTGAAACTAAAGGTGCACCCAAGGGCTTTCACTTTACCAGGGACGGTAAGTTAAAGCGTGGTGATGCCAATCAAGATGGTGACGGCGGCCCTATGCTTCGTTCTGATCCATTAGATAAACAACGTAATAAAATACCTGCTGTATCAGAAGCACCTGAAGGGGAACACCTTTGTGCCAAACACGTTTATTCAGATATGTTTGGAGAGGGTGTAGTGGTGGATAGTCTCCACGCTGAACCAGATGAACAAGGTAACATTGAATGGTATGCTGTACAGTTTGAAGAGGGTATTAAAAAAGTATTTACTGAAAAACTTCAAGTTATGACAGCTTCCTATCATGGCAATCACAAAAAAAAGAGAATGACAAATGGCTGATAAACGAACTTTAAAAGTAACTGCTGCACAAGCAGCTTTTGCAATAACTGGCACCGGTAATGCCACAATTAGTATTTACGATGCCCTCCATTCAACTCAAACTATTGATGCTGGTAACGTTCAACTAACTCTTACTGATATTGCCTACGACGTTGGTAATTTAGCAAACATTAAAAGAAGCGGAAATATAGTATTTGCATGTAATGCAGGAGCTAATGAGTTAAATCTTTCTGATTCTTTTGGTGCTGTACTTAATCATAACTCAGGAGCAAACGTTGAAATTAATCTAGGGGCTACCGAAGGTACAATTCTTGTTCAATTTTCTAAAGTAGCTGGGTATAATGTTGCTGATAGACAGAATCAAGGACCGGGCTCACTATGAAATTAATAAAAGAAATTTATCAAGACCTTAATTATTTAACTGAGGCTTCAGAAGGAGGTAAAAAGGGTGTCTTTATTGAAGGCATCTTCATGCAAGCCGACAAACAAAATAAAAATGGTCGTCTTTATCCAAAGCGCATTATGGAAAATGAGGTTGGAAGGTACCAAGATCTCATTAGAGAAAAGCGGTCACTTGGTGAGTTAGGACATCCCCCTAACCCCCAAATAAATTTAAACCAAGTGTCCCATCTAATAACTGAACTTAAATTCAGTGGTTCAGATATTTACGGAAGAGCAAAAATCTTAGATACACCCATGGGTAAAATTGTACAAAATTTTATTGAAGAGGGTGTTGGTCTTGGAGTATCTTCAAGGGGCTTAGGTTCTCTTAAAGAAAAAAATGGTGTTAATGAGGTACAAGATGATTTTCATCTGGCCACAGTTGACATTGTAGCAGATCCCTCTGCTCCAGACGCCTTTGTGCAAGGTATTATGGAGTCTGCAGAATGGATTTTAGAAAACGGTTTGTGGAAAACAATTGATATTGAACTAGCACAAAATACTATCAAAAAGACTTCTAAAGCTAATTTAAATGAAACTAAATTAAGCATATTTAAACAGTTTTTAAGTAGTATCAAATAATTCAATCATATAAATAATAATGTTAAACAAAACCCTCTTAGGAGAATACGGATGTCAGTCGAAAACAAAATAAAAGAGCTGCTAAGTCGCTCAGGTGACAAAGAGCAGGTTCTGACTGAAGAATCTAAAGAGGATCTTGCTTCCCATGGAATGGCTGATGTTGGCGCTATGGCTTCAATGAAAATGTCTAAGGACACTTCAAAGGCCGCTAAAGCTGCTACTGCTGGTCATACTACCCAACCCAAGCAAGGTTCCTCACAAGATGCTTCTTTTACAGAATATGATGAAGATGAAGAGAACATTGGCGCTAAAGCCTCTGCCTCTGTAGCCAGCAATGTTGGTCTTCCTGCAAGCAAGGGCGATGCAAAAACTGCAAAAGTTCCCGCTATGGAAGAAGTAACTCAGGAAGACGTTAAGTCACAACTTAACTCTATCTTCGGTGAAGAATTATCAGAAGAATTTAAATCAAAAGCAACTTCTATTTTCGAAGCCGCTGTTATTGCTCGTGTAAATAACGAGATGGAGAGTGTAACAGCTCGATTAGAAGAACAAGCACAAACTCAATTGGACGAGCATAAAGCTGGTTTGGTTGAAAAAGTAGACTCCTACCTCAATTATGTTATTGAGCAATGGATGGAAGAAAATACCTTAGCAGTTGAAAACGGTCTTCGTACCGAGATCGCTGAGGACTTTATCACTGGCCTCAAGTCACTCTTTAAAGAACACTACATCGAAGTACCTGAAGAGAAGTATGACGTGCTAGAGGAGCTTCAAAATAAAGCCGAAGAATTAGAGGCTAAATTAAATGAAGCTGTAGATCAAATTGTAAGCACCTCCAATGAACTTAGTAATCTTAAACAGACTAAGATTTTTGAAGAGCAAACAAAGGATTTAGCTGCTACTGAAGTTGAAAAACTTAAGAAGCTGGTTGAAGGCGTTGAATTTGAACAGGAAGAATTATATCGTGAGAAGGTTGCTGTAATTAAGGAAAATTATTTCCCTAAAGCTGCTTCTAAATCTCCCGAGAAGATTTTAGTTGAAGAGAGTGGAACTACACCTTCTACCTTCGATAACTCTACCATGTCAAAGTACGTACAGTCTTTATCTAGAACAGTCAAGACTCGTTAATTCATAAATAAACAAGAACAATTCACAAGGAGAAGGTAATGTACCTATCAGAACAACTGCAGGAAAAATGGGGCGCCGTACTTAATCACGCCGACCTACCTGAAATTAAAGACTCTTACAAGCGCTCGGTTACTTCCGTATTGCTTGAGAACCAAGAGAAAGCACTACGCGAAGACCGTAATATGCTTTCTGAGTTAGCACCAGCTAACAACTCTACTGAAACAGCAGGTATCGATCGCTACGATCCGATTCTTATCGGTCTAGTTCGTCGTGCAATGCCTAACCTAATGGCATATGACATTTGCGGTGTACAGCCAATGACTGGACCAACTGGTCTGATCTTTGCAATGCGTTCAGTTTACGGTAACACTCGTACTGATGCAGGTCTTACAGAAGCACTTTATAACGAAGCAGATACAGACTTCTCGTCTTCTGGCTTCTCCTCACCTCTTGCCGCCGACGGTACACCTAAAAATGGTACTCATGCAGGTAATAATCCAGTTGATGGTGCTTACACAACTGGTAAGGGTATGACAACTGCTGAAGGTGAAGCACTTGGTGATTCGGCTTCTAATGCATTCGGTCAAATGGCTTTTGCAATCGACAAGACAACTGTTACTGCTAAGTCACGCGCTCTAAAAGCTGAATACACTCTTGAACTTGCTCAAGACTTGAAAGCAGTTCACGGTCTTGACGCTGAGTCAGAATTGTCCAACATTCTTTCTCAAGAAATTATGTTTGAAATTAACCGTGAAGTTGTTCGTACAATCTATACAGTAGCCAAGCCAGGTTCACCTGCTACCGCTACTGCCGGTACCTTCAACCTTGACGTTGACTCTAACGGTCGTTGGTCTGTTGAGCGTTTCAAAGGTCTTCTGTTTAACATCGAACGTGATGCCAATCACATCGGTCAAGATACCCGTCGTGGTAAAGGTAACTTCATCGTCTGTTCAGCCGATGTTGCCTCTGCTCTAGCAATGGCTGGTGTTCTTGATTACGCACCTGCCCTCTCCACCAACCTAACAGTTGATGATACTGGTAATACTTTTGCTGGTGTATTGAACGGTCGTATGAGAGTTTACATTGACCCATACTCTGCTAACCTTGGTGCTGCATCCCAGTTCTACATGGTAGGCTACAAAGGCACTTCACCTTACGATGCTGGTATTTTCTACTGCCCTTATGTTCCATTACAAATGGTTCGTGCAGTTGATCCTAATACATTCCAACCAAAAATTGGATTCAAGACACGTTATGGTATGGTAGCAAACCCATACGTTACAACTAACGCTAACAGCGCTGTTGCCGATCAAGATACATTTACGGCTAACCGTAATCAGTACTATCGTCGTTCTAAGGTTGTTAACCTGATGTAATTAAAAGAACCGGCTTAGATCGGTATTTCAGAGGGAGCCTTAAAAGCTCCCTCTTTTTTTTGTATAAATATTCACATGGCATACACAGCAAATCTTTCTACAATCTTATTAGATGTAACCAGTGGATCACCCGCAGTTTACAACTATCTTAGACCAAACGCATTTAGGTTCTCCATTAAGGATTTGCCTAATGTTGCGTACTCTTGTCAGTCGGCAAATCTTCCATCTTTAAATTTAGGTTTTGCAGTTCAACCGACCCCGTTTATAGATATTCCAAGAATAGGTGATAAGAATACCTTTGGTGATTTTACAATTCGGTTTTTAATATCCGAAGATATGTCAAATTACCTTGAATTATTTGAATGGCTTATTGCACTTGGCTTCCCTAACAACTATAATCAATATAAATCTTTTACAGGTGATAGGTTAAGTCGTTTCCCTTTCTATAAAAATAATAGGGGAGATACTGAATCTTTAGCTCTTTCTGACGGTACATTAACCATATTAGATAGCAATAATGTACCGAAAACTAATATAATACTGAAGGATTTATTCCCGGTATCAGTTGAAGCATTGGATTTTGATGTTACGAGTTCGGCGGTAGATTATTTTGTTGGGATAGCCTCTTTCAAGTATACAACATTTACGATTGAGGCTTTATAATTTTTTAACTTTGGAGTATATAATGGCAACTAAGCAAGTCAAATTAAGCTTGGATGAAGTTCGTAAGAATAAATTCTTTGTAGCAACACCTTGTTATGGTGGTCAGTTAATGGAGCCTTATTTCAGGTCTACCGTTAAACTAATGACCTTTTTCAATCAACATCAGATTCCTTTAGCTTTCGGTACTATTGCTAATGAATCTTTAGTAACCAGAGCACGTAATGTACTACTGGCTTACTTTCTAAACTCCGACTATACCCACCTGATCTATATTGACGCCGATATTGAATTCCAGGTAGAGGATGTGCTCAAGCTGTATGCTGCTGATAAGGATGTTGCAGTAGGAGCCTATCCTAAGAAGGGTGTTGCATGGCAGCGTATCAGAGAGAGTATTGCCGCCAATCCTACCAAGGAGATGACCGATAAAGATATCGCATCTCATGGGTCTGACTATGCAGTTAACTTTAAGTTTGTAAATAAAGAAGCTAAGTCTATTGCTGTAGAGAATGGATTGGTTAAACTCCATGATGCTGGTACTGGGTTTATGATGATTAAGCGTGAGGCTATTCTTAAGTTAATTAAGGCCTTCCCTGAGATTAAGTACAATAACGATGTAAATATTAATAACAACGAACTGTCAGATAAATTTTATGCGTTGTTTGATACCATGATTGATCCTGTTGACCGTCGCTATCTATCAGAAGATTATACGTTTTGTAGACGTTGGCAAGAAATTGGTGGTGATATTTGGTTAGACCCTTCTATCTCTCTCAACCACTATGGTCATTTCTGTTTCCAAGGTAACCCTAATGCTATTATTAACTGGGGTGAGCCTATTGAACCGCCAGCATTAGGTGAAGTAAAAACTATTGATCTACCCGATGAAGTAGAACAAACTACATAAAGTAGTTATAATCACTATATTATGAAGCTATCTGAAATACAAGATGAATGGATAAAAGACTCTTCGATCGATGAATTAAATCTCGGTCGAGAGTCTACTCGTGTCCCTATCCTACACTCTAAGTACCTGGTTCAACTATCTAAGGTAAAGCTTCAACATCGTAAGGCTGAATCTGATTACTATAGTACCAGGCGTTTAAAGTACAGATACTACAGGGGTGAGATGACTAAGGAAGAACTTAATGTTCTAGAATGGTCTCAGTTTCAGGGTAATAAGCCTTTAAAGAATGAGATGGATGAGTTCTTACAATGCGATGCCGATCTTATTATATTACAGGATAAGGTAGAGTATTTTAAGACCGTTATTTTTACCTTAGAACAGATACTCAGATCTATTAATTCAAGAACCTGGGATATAAAGACCGCTGTGGAATACCTAAAGTTCACCAACGGTAGTATGTAATGTCAGATATTCAAATTGTAAGAAAAAGTGAGGTTTACATTAAGGCATTATGCGATCCCTCTATTGCCCAGGAAATATCAGACCATTTTACTTTTGACGTTCCTGGGGCTAAGTTTAATCCTTTATTTCGTAATAAGATGTGGGATGGTAAGATCAGACTCTTCTCCGTTCTTACTAAGGAATTATATAAAGGTCTTTTAAGTTATCTTGAGCACTTTGCCGAGGTTAATAACTACACCATAGACTATGAACAATACTCTTCTCAGCACGATGCAATCACCCCTGAACTGGTCAAGCAGTTTGTGGAAGAACTCAACATATCATTGCCCGGTGGGGCTACCGTCAGAGAATATCAACTTGATGCAATCTATCGTGCCATCTCTGACAGCAGACGTCTTTTACTCTCGCCCACAGGTTCCGGTAAGTCTCTCATTATATACTGCCTACTACGTTGGAATGAAAAGTTTGGACGGAAACAGCTTATCTTGGTCCCAACTACCTCGCTAGTTGAACAGATGTATTCGGACTTTCAAGCCTATTCCGAACTAAATGGTTGGAAGTCCTCCCTTAACTGCTCTCGAATATATGCCGGTCACGATAAGACCAATCTACTGCCAATAGTTATATCTACATGGCAATCGGTCTATGAGTTGCCTAAAAAGTTTTTCGAAGAATTTGATTGTGTTTATGGAGATGAGGCTCATAACTTTAAAGCAAAATCCCTTACCTCCATAATGCATAAAATGGTGAATACACCCTATCGTATTGGTACTACTGGTACCTTGGATGGGATGAAGACTCATAAACTGGTACTAGAAGGTTTGTTTGGACCGGTGTATAAGGTAACCTCAACTAAGGCGTTGATGGATGAGGAGCAGTTGGCAGAGTTAAGAATATTTGCTCTCATTCTAGAATACAGTGATGAGATAAAAAAGAAGAATAAAGACCTTAAGTACCCCGAAGAGATGGACTTTCTTATAGGCCATGAACCAAGAAATAAATTCATTCGTAATCTGGCCTTATCACAAAAAGGTAACACCCTTGTTCTTTTTCAATATGTGGAAAAGCATGGCAATATTTTACACGATATGATAAAGGTAAAGGCTGAGGAGGGTAGGCGTATATTTTTTGTATACGGGGGTACAGATACTGAACAACGGGAACAGATACGCCATATTACTGAAAATGAAAATAGTGCTATTATTGTTGCCTCCTACGGCACCTTCAGTACGGGCATAAATATTAGAAACCTTCACAACGTTATATTTGCCTCTTCTACCAAGTCAAGAATAAGAAACTTGCAGTCTATTGGTAGAGGTCTTCGATTAGGAGATGATAAAACGTTTTGTAATCTTTATGATATAGGGGATGATATGACCTGGAAGGCAAGAAAAAACTTTACCCTTCTTCATATGATTGAAAGAGTAAAAATCTATAACGACGAACATTTTGACTACAAAATAGTTAAGGTACAAATTTAATGCATTGTAAGTTTATTAAGTTAACTAACGGTGAAGATATAATAGTTCAAACTGATGATTTATGTGACACGTTTAGTAATAAGGAATTTATTAGCGTTGTAGACCCGGTTCTTATTTCCTCTATGAGAAGAGCTCATGGGAATATGGTTATCGAATCCTATGTAATGCAGCCTTGGTTAAAGATGGGTAAGATAGATGTTGTGCAACTACCAACAAAAAATATTGTAGTTGCGGTTGATATACATGAAATGGCAGAAAAGCAATACATGACATATATTGAAGAGTATGCTGTAATGAAGAATACCAATAGTGATACCAATTTTTTGGATGAGGCAGATGATGAAACAAATGAAGAAACGTTTGAATCATTAATGGAAACTTTAGATAATAATTCTGACGAGGAAGAAGATGAACACACAAGTAAGCGACCAGATAGAACCTATCATTGAATCAAAACCGGTTCCGGTTCATTACGTTGATAATAAGAAATTTTTAGAAGCGTTAAATGAGTATAGAGCCCAGGTGTTGGAGGCAAAGGAAAAAGGTTTAGAAAAGCCTATTGTAAGTAGGTACCTGGGAGAGTGTTTTATTAAAATCTCCACCCATCTCTCCTATAAAGCAAATTTTATAAATTATACTTTTAAAGATGATATGATTTCAGATGGTATTGAGAACTGTCTGACAGCAGTTGAAAAGTTTGATCCTGCTCGCTCTTCAAACCCATTCGCCTACTATACTCAAATCATTTACTTTGCCTTTATTCGAAGAATTCAAAAAGAAAAAAAGCAAACAGCAACTAAGTATAAGATGCTGGAAAATATTGATATAGATCAAATCGTAACTCAATCTGAAGATAATCATGAGATGGTTAACCACCTGTTAGAGATGGTTAGGAAACAGTCGGATCTAATTGACCCTGATCGTAAAACGATTAAGGGTAAGCCAGGTAGGAAAAAGAAAGTAGTTGAAGATACCAGAACGCTTGATTCTAATTAAGTAGTAGTATATAATAGGCGTATGCCTGTTAAAGTATATTACTACACCGAAGATAAAGATGGTTACTGCACCCCGGATGCAGTCTATGAGAGTACTCCAGATGATGAGGATGGCCTTTATTTGTGGCAGCATATCAATAAGGCTCGTAAACAAGCAGGAGTACCTCGTGAACGTTTCTTTATAATTAATACCTCTTGTTCTCCTCGTAAAAAGTCTACCTGGATTAGTCCAGATTGGCCAGTAGTACCTTTTCCTAAGCTTAAAAAAACTAAGCTGGCTTTCGGTAGATATGTTATTGAGAAACCGCCTGAGCCTGTTGATCCTGATTATGAGTAGCCTATATAATGGATCGTGCCCTTCCACGTACAACTAGGAGAATCTAATGATTCAATTTGACTTTGGTCTTAACCCAGACCCCTCCCGCCACCGTAAGATTAGCTTTGCAAAAAGCGGTCTACGTATTCTAGCTGGCATCGCATTAATCTACGGCAGTTTTATTACCACCGGTCTTCTTCTCATTGTTGCCGAAATTCTCGGCATTGCGGAGGAGATTGTTTAATGGCTAAACTAAAAGTAGCAGAACTATTTTATAGTATCCAAGGGGAAGGTAGATACATGGGTGTACCCAGTGTCTTCCTTCGCACGTTCGGTTGTAACTTTACTTGCTCAGGCTTTGGAATGCCTAGGGGTGAGGAGAGTAAGGAGGTACATTATGTTGCCGCTGAAATTAATAAGTATCTTACCTATAAAGATCTTCCTCTTGTCAGTACAGGTTGTGACTCTTATGCTTCTTGGGATCCTAGGTTTAAGCATCTTAGCCCTTTACTCTCTACTGATAGTATTGCCGATTCAATTATGGATATACTACCGAACAAGGGGTGGGAGGACGAACATCTTGTAATTACCGGGGGTGAGCCTTTGCTAGGTTGGCAACGTGCATACCCTGATTTACTAAATCACCCTAAGATGGCAAGCTTAAAAGAGATTACGTTTGAGACAAATGGTACTCAAAAGCTATCTCCAGAATTTAAAAATTACTTAGGTACATGGACAGGGTTACCTAAAAAGAAAAAAGAGATTACATTCTCTGTAAGTGCTAAACTTCCATGCTCAGGTGAGAAGTGGGAAGATGCTATATGTCCAGAAGTTGTATGTGAGTATGAGCAAGTCGGTACAGTATATTTAAAGTTTGTAGTAGCAAATGAGCAAGATGCTGAAGATGCATTTAGAGCTGCAGATGAGTTTAAGAAAGCCGGTTTTAAAGGTCATGTATACCTTATGCCTGTTGGAGGAGTAGAATCGGTATATCAACTTAATAACAAGGCTGTAGCATTAATGGCTATGAAAAAAGGATGGAGGTACAGTGATAGATTACAAGTTCCATTGTTTAAAAATGAATGGGGTACCTGATGTCAAGGGTATTTACCTATGAGGCTGTATACCTGCATTTGCTTTTTAAAGCATACCCATATCTTAAAAAAAGGGCAAGTGAGAACCCTGAACCTGATCTGGTAGATATAGTACAAAAGATAGAAACGTTAATTAAAATAGAATCTGGAGAAATAAATGAGCCTACAAAAAACTAAATGTGATGCCGAACTTGGATATAAGATTGAGGAGTTTCTTAAGTCTAAGGGTGTCCATACCCCTACCCTGATTGATCCTCTTCTTAAGAAGGATGAGTATAAAATTAAGAAGATCGAAAAGTACTTTACCATTGTTATGGAAACTTTAGGTCTCAATCTTGCCGATGACTCTCTTATGGATACTCCTAAGAGGGTGGCGAAGATGTATGTCAATGAGATCTTTTGGGGTCTTAAGCCTGAGAACTTTCCAAAGTGTACCGTAATTCAGAATAAGATGGGTTACGATGAGATGGTCATCGAGAGAGATATTACAATGATGTCTAACTGCGAGCATCACTTTGTAACTATCGATGGTAAGGCTCATGTTGCTTATATTCCTAAAGATAAGGTACTTGGTCTATCTAAACTTAATCGTATTGTAGAATACTTCTCCCGTAGACCTCAGGTACAAGAGCGTATTGCCGAACAAGTATACTGGGCATTAGTCTATATCCTAGGTACCGAAGATGTTGCAGTAGTGATTGAAGGGGTACATTACTGTGTTAAGAGCCGAGGGGTGGAAGATCATTCTTCTTCAACCATTACAGCCAAACTTGGGGGATGCTTCCGTAGTGAGCCTGAAGCAAGAGCTGAGTTCATGTCTCTAATTAAGAAGTAATGGTCTGGTATCCTAACTCCCAAGGTCGCTTTGGTGCAAGAGGTGCCAAGGGGGACTTGGGGGAAGCTATCGTAAGTGAATATTGTAAAGTTAATAATATTCCTTTTGAAGATAAGAACGATAGAACCAGTCAGGTTATTCTTAAGATAGATTGTCTCATTAACGGTGTACCTGTTGATGTAAAGTCAAACTACTATAAAGGTCGTCTTGCTGTTGAATTATGGACTAAAAATAATCAACCGGGCTGGCTTTTTAATACCACAGCAAAAGAAATTTACGGGGTAGATGTGGATACTAAATCTATTTACCGCTATAATATAGAAGATATGAAACTGCATGTTAAAGAGAATAAATTCCACGCTAAAAAAAACGATAAAGGTGATGTTTTAATGTGGGTTTCAGTAGCAAATATATCAATTATTGAAAGATTACAATGAAAATATCACATGAGTCCCCTCTATCCCTGATGCCTCAATCTCGTAAGTACAATGACTATGATTATGCCTTAGTTCATCTATTTGAAGAGCTCCCAGAGTACTATGAGTTTTTTAAAGAATCATTAGAGCAGGGTAGGCATGTAATTTTAGATAACTCTATATTTGAGTTAGGTACTGCTTTTGATGCTAAAGAGTATTCTGAATGGATTAAGAAGTTAAAGCCTACGGAGTATATCATACCTGATGTATTAGAAGATACTATGGGTACTATGGATAATGCTCTGGACTGGAAAGAAAAGTATCTAGATGAAATGACTGCCCTAGGCAGTAGGTCTATTGGTGTGGTTCAGGGAAAGAGCTATAACGAACTCGTTCAATGCTACCAATATCTAGATTCGGTAGTAGGTGTTGATAAAATTGCTATCTCGTTTGACTACTCCTATTACCGGGAAGTATGCCCCCATCCAAATAAATGGATGGCTTATACGCTTGGCCGCGTACAAACTTTAACTAGAATGTTAACTGATGAAATTATTAATAAAGATAAATCTCACCATCTCCTTGGTTGTGCGTTACCTGTTGAGTTTTTCTTCTACCGTGATGGGTTTGATTGGATCGATACTATTGATACGTCCAGTCCTATCGTACATGGTCTGTGTGATATTGTGTATGAGCCTGGTGGCATTATTAATAAGCAGTCCATTAAACTCGTCGATCTTATTAACTCCACACCCACTCCTGAGCAGGTAGATAAGATTAATTGGAACCTTTCGGTGTTCAGATCTTATTGTAATGGAATGGCAGTAGAATGAAGTGGGTTGCCTTTTATAGTCAAACTGGTTCTGAGATTATAGAGTTATCAAAGAGCCTGAAGCGTAAGCCCGATCTCTTGGTGACTAATAATTTTGAAGAGAAGATTAAATTCCACCCAGGTATTCGTGAACTGGGTGTTACTATCATGTCTGCCAAGCATGATATGATTATGAATTATTTTAGAAATCAAGTAATCTATAATGTTTCTGAAACCCTTATTAGTCTTCATGGCTATTTACGAGTTCTACCAGCTGATATATGTGAGAGGTATGAAATATATAACGGGCACCCAGGAGCCATTGATCTATACCCTGAGTTAAAAGGTAAAGACCCACAGGAAAAAGTGTGGCAGGATAATGAGAAGTATAATATAATAGGTAGTGTTGTGCATAAGTGTACTGCAGAATTAGACGGTGGTGATGTATTAAAGGCCGTACATCTACGTAATAGAAATTATA
>SXGQ01103216.1_pt1 | contig 12823 bp, 8 predicted proteins | sample 3178371 | NCBI WGS metagenome assembly SXGQ01 (sample SAMN11356859, study PRJNA531348) | freshwater metagenome | isolation source: freshwater sample F1-20 | place: China: Fuxian Lake, Yuxi | collected 2017-12-25
AGGATGCCCCGCAGCGAGCCGCCGGGCCCCGGCGGGTCCGGCAGCGACGACGGGCCGCCCGTGACAGGGGCGGCCCGTGGCGTGGACGCGGGTGCGGCGGGTGCCGGGCGCATGGCTCCGCTCAGCGGATGCGGTCGCCGATGCGCCCCCAGCGCGCCGCCGTCACGAAACGGGGAAAGGCGGCGTCCAGGTCGCGCTTGTCGTACGAATAGTAGATGAACAGCGGCTTGCCGCGGATGACCCGGCGGGGGATGGGCCCCATGTAGCGCGAGTCCAGCGACTGGTCGCGGTTGTCGCCCATCAGCCAGTAGTGGCCGGCGGGCACCACCAGCGGGCCCCAGTTGTTGCGCGAGGGACGGTACTGACGCGGGTTCACCGTGGAAAGCAGCAGCGGCAGGTGGTTCTGCGCGCCGTACATCTCGCGGCGGATGGAGGGGTCCATCAGCCCGAAGCCCTCCATGTCGATGGGCTCGTCGAACCCCTGGCCGTAGTGCGCGTACGGCTCCGCCACCTGGCTTCCGTTGCGGAACAGCACCCCGTCCGTCATCTGCAGCGTGTCGCCCGGCGTGCCGATGACCCGCTTGACCACGTCGATCTGCGGCTCGTTGTACGTGGGGCGAAACACCACGATCTCGCCGCGCCGCGGGTCGCGCAGGGCGGGCAGCTTGATGTCGGAGAAGGGGATGGTGGCGCCGAACAGGGCGTTGTTGGCCATCAGGTAGTCGCCCACCAGCAGCGTGTCCTCCATGCTCTCGGAGGGGATGGAGTACGCCGTGATGAGGAACGTGCGGATGACGAAGAACAGCAGGATGGCCGCGCCCACCGACTTGATCCACTCGATGAGGCCGCCGGGCTGCGAGGCGCCGCCTTTGCCCGCTTCCTTGTCCTTGCCGCGCGCCTTGTCGCGGGCGCGCTGCTGCTCCTTGCTGCGCAGCGAGCCCACGAGCTCCTTGCGCTCTGCCGGGGCGGGCGGGGCCGCGGGCTCCGGCGCGGCCGCGGACGAAGCCTCTGCCGCGGACGCCTGGCCCAGCGTGGGATCGGAGCCCGCGGGGGGCAGGACGACGGTGCGGTCCGCGTCGTCTCCGGGCAAGGCGGCGGGGCCGTCTACGGGCGATGCGCCGCCGGGCGTGCCCTTGCGGCTGCGGGATTTGGCCACGATCTGCGATCTATCTCTGGACGTCCGCGCGGGGAGAAGGGCGCCGATGTGCCGCCCCGGCGGGCCGTGCGGGTGAACCGATGAATATCCGGCCCGCGGCCGCCGTGCACAACCGCGAGGCGCGTTCCGTACGCCGGTGCCCCCCGAAAGTTTCCCGCCGCGCGCCGTCCCGCGCGGACCGGCCGGTTCTCCCGCAGCAGGTGCCCGACACGGCGCGCGGGGGGACCGAACAGGCCGCCCAGGCGGGTGGGGAGCCGACCGGGCGGAGCGTCGGAGTCGGCGAGGACCAGGGCCGCCGTGCCGCCCGCGAGCGCGAGGACGAACGCGACGACGATGCCGACGATGAGCAGCACGCCGAACCCGCGCACCATCGGGACCGGCGAGAGCAGGAGGACGAGGAAGCCCGCGATCGTGGCGGCTGCGGCCGTGGCCACGGTGGGCGCACCGAGCGCGGCGGCACGCTTCGCCGCTGGTTCGGCGCGAAGGCCGTCGCGCCGCCGCACCTCTTCGACGCGGGCCTGCAGCTGGATGGCGTAGTCGACCGCGAGGCCGATGAGGACCGGCAGGACGGCGATGGCGGCGATCGTCAGGGGTTGGCCCGCGAGCGAAAGCGCACCGAAGGTGATCCCCGCGGCACCCACGGCGACGCCGAGCGGCAGCAACCGGAGCCGGCTTGAGAAGACCAGCGCCAGCGTCGCGGCCATGACCAGGACCGCGGCGATCAGCAGGATGATCAGCGACCGGCTGATGGCGTCCGTGAGGTCGTCGACGACGACGGGCGCGCCGGTGACGGCCACCGAGACCTGGTCGAGCGCGAACTCCGACATGGTCGTCGCCTCGCGGATGTCGGCGATGGCCTGGCGTCGCTCGTCGTCGGAGAGGTCCGGCTTCAGGCGGACCTGGATGAGCGCCGCGTCGGGTCCCGGGAACAGGTAGGCGAAGCGCGCCTTGGGCGTCCCGGCGGGCTTGCTCGCGTCGTAAACGAGCTGCGAGATGAAGCTCGGGTCCTCCAGGTTCGGGACGCCGGTCAGCCCGTAGCGCACGGCGAGCTGCAGCAGGTCGCGCGTGAACTGCGCCTGCACGAGCTGCCGCGCCTGCAGGGCGAGCTTGTCCGCCTCGGCCTTGCTCTTGCCCTGCTTCAGCGCGAGCTGCCGGGCCGCCGTCGCCGCCCGCTCGGACTGCGCAGCCTGCCCCTGGGTGCGCTCGGCGAACCCCTGCTGGAGCTGGCGGGTCGACTCGTTGATGAACGTGCCGGGCCCGATGACCACCTTCACCGGCTTCGTCTCGGCAATGCGCCCGCAGGGGCTCTGCGAGCCGCCCGGCGGGATCGCGCCGCGCGGGACGTTGCCCGACACGCACCCCTCGAGCCCGATGACCTTCTGCAGGTTGTCGGTGAGGATCAGCCGGTTGAGCTCCCCGCGCAGCAGCACGATGACGCTGTCCGACCCGAACTGCTCGGCGAGATCGTCGGTGGCTTTCGCGGTGGCGCTCCCGGCGCCCACGAGCGTCTCGTTGCCGGCGTCCGGTTCGAGCCGAAGCGACAGCCCGGCCCCGATGAGCGCAAGGATGATGCACACCGCCAGCACCGGCCGCGGCCGCCGGGCGGCGAACGCGGCCAGCGCGTGCAGGGGCCGGCTCACGGCTGCGGCGAGGGCGCCGGCGGCACCTCAGTGCTGCTCGGCGCAACGGGCACCTGCGGGAAGTCCGTGGCCGAGCCGCCGGTCGTGAACTGACCCTGCTTGCGGCAGGCCGGGGCGGGGACGGTGTTGTCGGGCCCGGGGAACGCGGTGGCGCGAACGGTGTCGAGCAGCTTTTGCGGATCGTCCGTGAGCTGACTCAGTGCGCCCGGATCGCTGGACAGGGCCGGATCCGGGCGACCGCACTGGCGGGCCTCGTAGATGCCCATACCCTGCGCCAGCTTCTGGAACGCCAACGGGAACGGGTACGGGTTGGGTCGGCTGGAGCCCAACCGTCCCGGGTACGCGGCGAGGCTATCGGGCGAGACCGGCGACGGCGTGATGTTGAAGTAGTTGACGCGGTTGCCCTCCAGACGATCGAACGCCTGGGTCGCGGCCGTCGTGTTGCCGAGGAACGCGCGGACATCGTCGCGGTACGCGCCGACGAACGACAGCAGCGGGTTGAGCTGCTTGAGCGCGGGGTCGAAGACGCCCAGGAACGGGCCGAGCTCGTCCAAGAAGCGCTGCGTGGCCGGCAATCCATCCTCGGCCTCATCGAACAGCGGTCCCAGGTCGGTGAACAGCGCGTTGAGGTCCGGGGCGACGTCCGCCACCAGTTCGAGCGTCGGGCCCGCCGCCTCGGCGGCCGGGGTCAGCTGGCGCACCAGCGGCTCGGTGTCGCGTGCGAACCGGTCCAGGCGGCGCAGTGTCGCGGTCGCCTCGGTCTGGAACGTGGGTAGCGCGCGGAAGGTCTCCTGCAGCTCCTCATTGCGATCCGCCGTCACCTGGAAGACGCGGTTGGAGTTCGTGATGAGGCCTGAGAGCTGGCCGCGCTGCTCGGAGAGGGCGCCGAACACCTCACCGGTGTCGCGGACGAGTTGCTGGACGGCGTTCGTCTGCGAGTTGAGGATGTCGATGACCTCGCGCGTGTCCTCAGAGAACGGCTCAAGGAAGCCCAGCGCCTGGTTGAGGTCCGCCCCGCGTCCGGCGACGGCCTCAGCCTGCGCCTGCTGCCAGACCTGCAGCGCCCGGCGCGTCTCCGGATCGAACGCGCGGGTGATCTCGTCGAGCTCGACGGTCTCCTGGGTCTGCTGCGGCGGGAGCGTCGCGCTCTCCGCCAAGTTGCCCTGCGAGCGGTCTCCCGGCGACAGCTCGACGTAGGTCTCCCCGAGCAGCGTCTTCTGGCGCAGCGTCGCGCGGCTGTTGGCCGGCACCGGCGCGTACTGCTCGTCGATTTCGACGGTCACCGCCGTCGTGCCGTCGGGACTGTTGACGATGGTCTTGACCTTGCCGACCGGCACGCCGGAGATCCGCACGTCAGCCTCACTTGAGAGCTGGTTGGCCTCCGTGAACGTGATGTCGAAGCGGTAGCCCTTCGGCTTGAGCGGAACGGGTCCGCCAAACGACAGCCACAGGAACAGCAGCAGGCCGAAGCACGAGAAGGCGAAGCCAACCATGACCAGGAGCCGTCCGAATGTCGGGGCTTGCTTCTGCATCAGCAGCTCAGCACACCGTTGGTGCGGGTCGCCGTCGGGAAGTTCGAGAGCCGCGTGACCGCATCGAGGAGCGGGTTCGTCTCGCGGAACGTGTTCTGCAGGCCTTCGATACCACCGCATGTCGCGACGGCGAGGCCACGACGCACGGGGCCGTTGCCGTCCTGCGTCGAGAACACTGACGCGCTGGAGTGGTTCAGCCACGCCAGCCAGAACAGGTAGCCCTCCTCGGACCCTGCCGGGTTGAACGCCAGCGCGTTGAAGAAGCCGTTGAGCACCTCGAGCGACCGGTCGAGCGCCGGAGTGTCGACCGCGAGGTCTGCGGCGGCCTGCTGCGTGGAGCGCGCCGTGGGCTGCACGTCGCGGGCGAACGGCCGCAGCTGGTTCTCGATCACCGGCGTCGTCTCCTTCAGGAACTCCTGGCTGGCCTTGGAGGTGCCCTCCAGCGCGCGGGCACCGGGACGCAGCTCTTCCAGCGTCGGACCGAGGTCCGACGCGAAGGTGTCGAGCTTCTCCAGCGCGCCCCGGGTGTCCTCCAGGCTGGCGGGCAGCTCCCGGATCGTTTCGCGCAGGGCCTGGTCCTGCTCGGCGAACGCGGCGAAGACACGATCCGATGCGGCGACCAGCGACGTGAGCTGCTGGTCCTTCTCGCCGATGGCCTCCGCGACGAGGCGGAAGTTGCGGGTCACGCGGCGCACGTTCTCGCGGCGCTGCTCGAGCAGGCGCGTGATCCGGCGGATGTCCCGAGTGGTTGGCTGGAACCGGCGCAGTGACGCGCTCAGCTGCCTGTCGTTCTCGGTCAGTGCCTCCCCGGCCCCGCCGACGAGCAGCACGAGGTAGTCGCGCGTGTCCTTGTCCAGGCTGGCGAGGATCTCGTCGAACTGCACGGTGGGCTCGGTCTGAGAGGCTGGGATGACGCCGCCCTCGGGCAGCTCACCTGCGTCCGGGTTACCGGGTGACAGCTCGATGGTCATGTCCTCAAGACCGGTCTTGGGTCTCGCAAGCGCCGTGACGTCGCGGTACAGCGTCGCGTACTTCGCACGGATGCGGAGCGTGACGAGCGCACGCCCGTCCTGCAGCTCGACGTCGCCGATCTCCCCGACGGGGACGCCGGCGATGGTCACGGTCTGCCCCTGGCCCGGCGTGAAGGACTTCGCGGTCTCCATCTCGGCCTGGTACTCGACGAACTCGGTGCCGAATCCGGGAACCCAGGCAGGCAGGTAGAGCCGCTGATTGGCCAAGATGAAGCCGCCGACGACGAACGCCGCGATCACGATGCCCGCGATCATGAGGAAGTCGCGGAAGTGGGTGCGGATGGCGCGCTTCACTTGCCGCCTCCCGACCGGAGCGGGTTCAAGACGCCAAGCAGACCGCTGGCCACGTCGTCGTCAGACCGCTCGCTGCGGGCGACCCGCTCGCCGTCCTTCGCCTCAGGCTTCGTGTCCGTGACCTCCGTTGCCGCTGCCTTCTCGGCGGCGCGCGGCGTCGCGGCGGCGCTCCGGGCGGCCGAGTTGCTCGCGGTGCTCGAGAGCAGCACCCGGCCGGGGCGCTGGGTCGTGCCATCCGCCGGTCCGGTTCGCGCGCTGTTGAGGTTCGGGCGCTGCTGGTCCTTGCACGGCGCGTCGAAGTTCTGCGGCGGGAGCGCGGAGACCATGGCCGGGCGCGTGCCCTTCGGCGGAAGCGCGGCACTGCCGTAGAGCTTCTCATCCTGCAGCGGCACCTGGCCGGTCTCGACCCGGTATGTCCCGCCGATCGTCGCGCGGATCCATTGCCCGTTGCCGTCGAAGTTCTGCGACTCGCCGTTGAATCCGGCCAGGGCGTAGAAGAACTCCTTGTAGTTCGAGACCCCTGTCGACCGCGGCCCGTCTTCGATCGCGATGACGCCGGTCGGCAGCAACACCTTCGACGCGCACTGTGCGAGGAGGTCCTGCTGCTCCAGGAGTCCGAGCGTGCTGTTCCCGGTCTTGGCGAGGTTCTCGGTCGTCGGCGCAAGGATCCCGGTCAGACCCTGCAGCTCCTCGGGCGACAGGAGCGCCGTCGCCTGCGAGATCCACGGGCGCGCGGCGTCGATCGTCGCCTGCGTCTCTTCGACCCCCGGCAGGATCTCGCGGGCGAACGCCCGGGTCGGCGGGAACGCCGCGTTCAGGGCGGTGAGCGTCGAGTTCGCGACCTTCAGGGTCCCGGGCAGCTCGGCGATCGTCTCCCCGAGCGCGTCGCTCTCATCGGCAAACGCGGACACCGTACGGTTGAAATTCACCACGACGCTCTGTAGCGCGGCGGTATCCCCGCTCAGGGAGCGGCTCAGCCGGTCCAGGGCCTTGATGGTCGCCGACACGTCGTTGCCGTCGCCGACGATGGCCGAGTTGACCACCGCTGTCCCCCGGGCGGCGCCCGGCGCATCACGCAGGCTGTCGTTCAGCGCCTGGGCAGCAGTCTTGCCACGGACTGACGGGTCCTGAGACTCGTCGTCCTCGGCGACCGGCTCGTTGGTCAGACCGTCACCGAAGCCCTGCAGCAGTCCCTGCAGGTCCTCGCGCGTGGACTGCTGCAGCGAGGTCAGCACCTGGTCGAGCTGGACCGGCGTGGCCGTCTGGGTCAGCGGGACCGTGTCCCCCGTGCCCAGGGACGGCCGGCCCGGTGTGCCGGGGCTCAGCTCGACGAAGTAGTTGCCCTCCAGGAAGATCCGCGGCCGGATCTTCAGCTCGGCGTCCTTATGGATGGGCAGGCCCTCCTCGTCGATCTCCATCTCGACGACGCTGGCCTGAGTGCCGTTCTGGGCCGACACGCCTGTCACCTTGCCGACGTCCACGCCGGCGATGCGCACCGGCATGTTCGCCCGCACGCCGTTGGACGTCTGGAAGACCGCCTGGAGCTTGAAGGACGTCGTGAGCGGGTTGTCCTTGCGGAACGCCAGATAGCACGCGAGGAGGATCACGAGCAGCGCGACCACGCCCACCGTCACCGGGTTGGCGCCGGTCCGGTCCTTGCGCAGGACGCGCGGCCGTTCCTGTTTCGATGCGCGGGCCATCACGGGCCCCTCCGGATCGTGCGGTCGGTGCGGTCGCCCTGGTTGCCGGGCGGGTTGCCGATGGCGACCTGGCGCGGCGCGTACGGCTCACGACCGGCCTCGCACTCGCGCGGAGCCCCGGGCTGTGCGGTGTTCGGGTACGGGTTGGCGTGGAGCCAGTTCTTGTCCGCCTCGGGTCCGCCGCCCGCCGCGGGCGCGGACGCGGGGCCCGAGGTCGAGTTCGGTCCGGGCACGGGCGCCTTCAGATTGGCACGCGCGTAGGTGCCGTTGCCGTCGCCCAGGCTGAAGAGCATCGCGACGTTGCGCGCGACCATGCCCGCGTAGTTGCACACAGTCTGGGCGGGTGTCACGTCGGCAAGCGTCGGCGTGAGGATCTGTACGAGCGTGTTGAGGCCCCGCAAGCCGAGATCGGTGCTCGGGTCATCCGAGAACCGCTCCAGCGCCGTCAGCGTCGTCGTCAGCTCCGCGTTGAACTCGGGGGTCCGCTCAAGAACCGGCAGCCCGACCTCGACGGTGTTCGCGAGGTCCGCGGCCGAGGCACGCAACGCCTGCGAGGCCGGCTGCAGCGCGGTGAACAGCCGCTCGCTGTCCCGCAGGAACGGGCGCTGGACGCGGAACGATGCGATGGCCGTATCCAGGGCGGCCGGCGTCCGCTCGGTCGCGAGCTGGATGTCGGGCGCCACCTCGGCCAGCGCGGCGAAGGTCGTGTCCAGGTTGGAGAAGAGACCGGCCTGCTGCTCGGCGACCGGCGCGACCTCGGCCGCCGTCTGCTGTAGCGCACGGACCAGCCGGCCGAGCCCGGTCTCGGGTTCGGCGAGGTTCCGCATCACCGGCACGAGGTCCTCGAGCAGCGGGTTAAGCTGCTCAATGGTGCGGTTCAGCGCGGCACCGCGACCGGCAAGGGCATCGCCGAAGTTCTTGATATTGACCTGGCTGGCCTCACGAGTCGGCTCGTCGAACGTGTTGAGGACCTCGTCGAGTTCGACGGGCTGCGGGGTCGCCGCACTGAGCGGCAGCGTCGCCCCGCTCTCCCAGCCCTCGCTGCTCGTGCCCTTCTGGATGGACACATACTTCAGGCCCAGCGCCGACCGCGGACGCACGATGACGGTCGAGTCCTTGGGGAGCGGGTCGACGGTCGTCTCCAGCTTGAGGTCCAGGATGGCAGTGGTCCTGCCGTTGTCGTATTGCTTGGTGCCGATGTCCTGAACGGTGCCGACGCGGGTGCCGCCAATCCGTACGTCGTTGCCGACGACGAGGTTCGCGGCGTTGGGCAGCTCGACCTTGAGGTTGTAGGTCGGTACGAACGGCAGACCGGAGTTCGCGTTGTACGCGAGGAAGACGCCGACCATCACAACCAGGACGGTCGCCGCACCGATGAGCACGGGGTTGGACGCGAGGGATCCCTGGCGCTGCCTCATGCCCCATCCCCCAGGAGGTAGTCCGCGACGGTCTCTTCGGCCGTGGCGGCGTCCGGCCCGGTGGACGGCGTGGCGCGCTCGACACGCTCACCCTTCGGCGCACGCGTCTTTGACGGCGTGGTGATCTCCGTCGGAAGCTTGAGCGATGCCTGCTCTCGGCGGGCAGCAGTGGACGACGCGCTCGCGCCGGCGCTCGAGACTTCTGCGTCGTCGGCCTCGCGGGCTTCATTGACCTCGATCTGGGGACGAGCGGTTCCGGCGCCACCGACCGACGCAGCACAGTTGGGGTCCCGCTCGATGTTGTAGTTCGCACAGCCCTGCAGCACCCACGCCCGCGCGTAGTACCCCAGGTCGTCGAACCCGTTCTGCGACGTCGCCGCGAGCACCACGAAGCTCAGCAGCCGCTCGAACGTCCCGCTCTCCTCCAGGCTCTCGGTGAGCGCCTGCAGGTCCTGCGACGGCACCTTCGCGTCCGCCGCGAGCTTGCCGACCTGGTCGATCGTGTCCTTGCTGTTGATCAGCGCCTGCCCGCCCGTCTCGGCGGCCTCGCCGAGCGACGTCGTCGCCGGGATCGCCGCCGTGCTGAACGGCCCGAGCCCCTCGATGAACGCGCTGATCTGCGGGGCGACCGCCTCGAGGTCGGCCACCACGGGAATCGCTTCGTCGGACAGCGACTCGAGCTGCTGCATCGTCGGCTGGAGCTCCTGCAGGAACGTCGGCAGCTTCTCCAGGCTGTCCTCGAGCGCCTGGCTCGCGTTCGCCTGCGCCTTCAGCGTGGTGTCCGCGCCCTCGATGAAGCCGGCCACCCGCTCGCGGTCGCGGGCGAGCGGCGCGAGCGCCGTGTCGGACTGCACCGCCAGATCGGCCAGCACGCGGTTCTGGTCGGCCAGAATCTTCAGCACCTTGTCGGTCTCGCGCAGACCCGGGTTCAGCCGCTTGACGACCTCACGCAGCTCGCCGCCGCGCCCGGCGACCGCGGTGCCCAGCTCGTTGATGATGAGGCTCAGCCGCTCGCGGTACGGGAGCCGCAGCGAGTCGTTGAGCAGGTCGATGTCGACCGGCTTGCCCGTGCGCTCGACGGGCAGCAGCCGCTGTCCGGCGCCCGGCTCGCCCTCGGGCACGACCTCGAGCTCGGGCGGCGGCTCGGTGCCTTCGCGCCGCGGCAACGTCGGATCGCACTCGACGAACTTCTCGCCGATGAGACCCTGCGGGCGGATCGTGCACGTCGCGTCGGTGCGGAAGTCCTGGAAGCCCGGCTCGTCGATGCGCAGCACGACCGCGGCCTTCTTGTCCTCGGTCACGTCGAGCGACTCGACCTGGCCCACGCGGACGCCCGCGATCTTGACGTCCAGGCCGGGGATGACCGTGAAGGCGTTGTCGAAGATCGCGCGCACGCGGTAGGAGCCGTCGTCCTCGGACGCACCGGTCCCCACGACGAGGACCGCCACGGCGGCGATGAGCACCACGGGGATGACGAGGAAGCGCTTCACGGTCCGGGCAGCACCTTCGTCGGGTCACAATCGAGCGTGCCACCGTCCGTGTACGGCGCCGAGCCGTCAGCAGCGGCCTGGCTCGTCGCGCCCGGGCAGCGCTTCACGACCCCGGTCTCCATGCCGTTCAGGCGCTGCGACGGCGGCTGCGGCGTGAGCTCATTCGTGGACGGGTCGTAGCTGAACGCGTTGGACACCGGCTGCACGCGGCCGTAGTGGCCGTTGGCGTCGTAGTAGGAGTTCGACTGCCCGAAGTCCCGGAACAGGCCGATGAGCTCCGGCGAGTACGGCCGCGCGAACGTCAGCAGCGGCAGCGAGAGGTTCAGCGCCTCTTCCGTGTTCTTGAAGGACCGCGATGCCGTCTTCTGGATCTGCGGCGCCTGCGCCAGCAGATCGGTGAGGTCGTTGTTCGCGCCCTCCTTCTTGACGATCTGCGAGAGGTCGGCCACGGTCGGCTTCGCCTCTTCGAGCAGCGGGCGGAGCTCCTCGAGGAACGGCTCCAGGTCCTTCGTCTGTTCCAGCGACACGTCGACGAGCGGCTCGAGATCATCGAGCGTCGCGCGCAGGTTCACGAAGGTCGAGTTCGCGCGCTTGATCGTCGTCGGCAGCTCGCCGAGCGACTCGTCCAGCGCCGCGCTCTCGTTGCCGATCGCCGCGCTCGCCTGGTTGGCGTTCGCCACGAGCTGGGAGATCGTCTCGCGCTCCTGCCCCAGCGCGCCGACGACCTTCGACGCGTTGACGATGAGCGACTCGAACGTCCCCTGGTCCTGGGTCAGCTCGCGCAGCAGCTTGCTCGTGCTCGACAGCGCCGGGGAGAAGTACTTGGCCGCCTCGTTGGCCTCCTCGCCCTTGCCCTGGTACCACGTCGCCGAGCCCTGGATGACCTTCGAGAGGCTCTCGCGCGTCGGCTCATCCAGCGTGTTGAAGAGCTGGTCGAGGTCCACCGTCGAGGTCGTCGACGTCGCCGGGATCGTCTCCCCCGACTCCAGTCGCGGCCCGTTGCCCAGCTGCAGCGAGATGAACCGCCCCGCGACGCTCGACAGCGACGCCTGGCGGACGGTCGCCTTGGTACCCGAGGGCAGGCCGTCGGCCAGCGTCTCGTCGGTGATCTCGACCTCGACCTCGGCCTGGTTGTTCTCGGTCAGCGTGATCTCCTGGACCGTGCCGACGGGCCGGCCCGAGATCTGCACCTCGTTGCCGCGCACGAGCTGGCCCGAGTTCTCGAACACGAGCTTGTACGTGGGCCCGCCGTTTCCGGCCAGCACGACGTACGCCAGCACCAGCAGCCCAAGGACGAGCACGCCCAGCACCCCTGCACGGGCGGCGGTCACCGGATGGGCCTCCGGCGGTGGTTGGTGAGGTCAGTACGTGTCACGACAAGGGTCCCTGCGAAGCGGCCGGGCATGATTCCGGAGCGATGTTGAGTGTGTGTTGACAACCGTCAGGTGTGAGCCGGGTGTCGGCTCACTCCATCCCGAGCGGGCCCTGCGACTCGCCCGAGAGGAACTGACGCACGAAGGGGTTGTCCGAGTTGAAGAGCTCCTCCGCGGGCCCGGACTCCACGATCCGCCCCCGCCAGAGCACGGAGATGTGCTCCGCGACGCGCTTGGCGGAGAGGATGTCGTGGGTGATGACGACGTAGGCGCCACCGTTCTCCTGGTGGATCTCCTCGATGAGCTCACAGAGCAGTGCGGTGCGGACCGGGTCCAGGCCCGAGTCCGGCTCGTCGAACAGGACGATGTCCGGGTCCAGCACGAGCGCCCGGGCGAACCCCGCGCGCTTGCGCATGCCGCCCGACAGCTCGTTCGGCATCTTGTCCCAGGAGCCCGACAGACCGACCTCGGCCAGGCGGCGCTGGACGATCTCGCGGATCTCCTCCTCGCCCTTGTCGGTGTGCTGGCGCAGCGGGAACGCGACGTTGTCCTCGAGGTTCATCGAGCCGAAGAGCGCGCCGTCCTGGAAGAGGACGCCGAAGCGCTTGCGCATGTCGAAGAGCTCGTCGTCGGTCATGTTCGGGACCGACTCGCCGTGGACGATGACGTCGCCCTGGTCGGGGTACAGCAGGCCGACCATGTGCTTGATGCAGACGGACTTGCCGGTACCCGACGGGCCGAGGATCATCGAGATCTTGTCCTCGGGGATGCCCATGTTCAGGCCCTTGAGGATCTCGTTGCGGCCGAAGGCCTTGTGCACGTCGACGAACTCGATCGCGTTCGGCACGCCGGCCGAGCGCTTCGGGCTGTTGTGGTACCGGTACTCCTCGTCGGCGTGCTCTTCGGGCTCGTTGACAACGGAGACGCGCGGCGGCTCCTCAGCGGGCGGCTCGGACGCAGACGACGCTGCCGCTGCACCTGCCGCACCGGCCGCAGCGACGGGCGGGACCGCCTCGTACTGGGACGTGGGCGCCTCGTGCGACGGGACGGTCTCGGGCTCGTTGGCGTAGCCGACCGGCTCGGCGGCCGCAGCCGGCTCAGGCGTGGTCCACTCCGGGGCCCAGGCCGGCTCGTCTGCGGCGGGTGCGGGCTCCTCGGCGACGGGCTCGGGCGTGGCGGGCGCGGCCCA
>SXGQ01470941.1_pt1 | contig 12823 bp, 11 predicted proteins | sample 3178371 | NCBI WGS metagenome assembly SXGQ01 (sample SAMN11356859, study PRJNA531348) | freshwater metagenome | isolation source: freshwater sample F1-20 | place: China: Fuxian Lake, Yuxi | collected 2017-12-25
CTGTATCTTGCATAATTTGATAGGGCCTCGTATTTGGGTAAAAGGTGTTTCTATATTGTTTCTTTACATAAATATGAAAGGCTGGAAGACGTGTGATAATATCGCGATCTTCTGAGTAACGCTGTGAGTTATATTCTCTTGTCATAAAGTTTATATTAAGACTATGAGCATATTCACGAAAAGCGGGAAGTTCTGGATTTTTATCAGATAAACAATCAACAATACATTTTACGGTTATTGGATACGACTCAGCTTTCTTAGACTGTATTTTATTCATTGGATTTTCCATTGTGTGGGACACACTGGAAAATCAATTTGATATCTCAATTTTTAGGGGATTTTAAATTGTAGATTTTGACTTTTCAGAAGTGAAATTCATGTAAATTATACGCTTTTATTTTTGCGTAAGTCATATCTGTGATTTAAAATTTCATCATTCTGTCTTATTTCTTAGCGGCGCGAGAACCAGCTTGACGTCGCCCAGGTTAGCAACTGTGTACTTTAGAATGAGCGGGTAGTCATTCTTGAGGTACATCTCAATTGAGGGGCACAAACTCGTGCACTTCGTGAATAAGACGAGATGCTTGAGCTGGAACACGCCCTGAACAACTTCTGACGCTGAACCAGTCTTCTGAACCTTCATCGTGTTGTTGTTCTCAGACATGACTGTTTCCTGCTCAGCGAAATCACCCTCGCACTTGAACATAAGGTCTGTGCCAGAGGAGGTGATCTCTACATCTAGCTTCTCGCCGAGAGCATTCATGTCGCGGCAGATCTTCTGGAGATCAAGAGAAGGCATATGAATAATATTGGAGAAGTTGAGGTTGGGGATCTGGATTTCATCAACGTTTGTGTCAAAGAGTTTGAGGAAGTAGTTTGTCACCGTGGATTTATCAGAATTCTCCATGCGAATTCCGAGCTTATTTGGATTGGACGCAGGCAAGTATAGCGTTAGAGAATCGTTGTTCCCCATCGTTTTGATGAGCTTGAATAAGTAAATCATATTTACTCCGAGAATGTGTTTTGAAGGGCAGAAGTAATTTTCGAACCGATCGCTGTATAAACGCAGATAAACGAGAACCGTGTGAGTTTCATCTACCGACATCACCTTGATTCCACTGGCATCAAACTCCAAATTCGCCTCCGTAAGAATCTCCTTAAGAGCTTCTACCAATGTACGAAAGGCTCCAGCCTGAACCGTTCGAATCTCAAATAGATTTCCATTCGCGTTAGCCTTGGCACTCATCTACTGGCCGGAGTTTTCTAACTTTAAGCATTTGCCCGCGTAAAATTCTGGAGTTTTTTCTTTCTCAACGTCTTTTTCGGATGACGCCTACGTTTCACAGAAGTATTGTTATACATGCGTAGTGCCTGTCTTGCTATCAAAGGAGCTAACATAGACGCACCTGTAATACCTCCATACACAGATGGGAAATACCCGCCTTTTAGAGGGTGCTTTCTTGTGTGTCTTCTTGTGGCCCTTTTTGTGTGTCTTCTTGTAGCCCTTCTTGTGTGCCTTCTGGCCATCTTAGCTATAGGAGGTATTTAAATTATTTTGCAACCCCCTTGCAATTAAATGTCCCTAAGAAAAAAGTTATAATTGAGAAATCTTTCCCAAACTCAGTATTTTGGCGAAAGAAATATGCGAACGTCCCAAGGCCAATGATTCCTATAATTACGTAAGTTAATATATTTCGCACACGTGTTATTTGATCTATCTGGACTTTTTTATCAGATTCCGCGATCTTACTCTTTTTTTCAATAATATTGGTATATAATTTAAGTATTTGATCAAGCATCAATACGATTAACATTGGAAATACATATTGTGCTTTTGCCTTTGAAGAAAATACGAATATTACGTATACAGTTATCGTTGTCATAAAATAATTAAGTAAACTCGTGTCAGAGTCATTATCGTCTTTTCCATACTCCGCCAATGTAATCGCAAAAAAGGCGGTCATAAATATAATAACATGTCGTGCTACGACACTGTCTTTACTAACCATAAATCGCTGTAAATCGCAACTTAATATATCATGAAAATAATTTGACAGAATAATAACATAAAAAGCAAAAAGACCTGATTTATATTCAAACCCCGGAAATGTTAGCACATCCATCTTATATAGGAATATATTTCTGAGCATTCAATAAAAGTTGATTGCCAAGCCTCCCCCCTTACTAAGTCTAGAAATGGACGCATCAGGAGCGAATTATAAGAAGCTTTCTCACCGCGAGCACATCTTGGAGTTGCCAGACACCTATGTCGGCTCCATTGAAACGCATGAGGAATGGCGATGGGTTTTGAATAGTTCTGACGAATCGCGGTTCATTCACAAGAAAATCCAATTCAATCCAGGCTTCTATAAGCTGTTTGATGAGCTCGTCGTAAATGCGAGAGATGCTCGTATTCGTAGTATCACTACAGGGAATCCGATCAAGCACATTGATATCTGCGTTACCAAAAAGGACGACGGTTCTCTTACCATCAGTGTTGAAAATGACGGCGATGGTATTCCAATCGCACAGCACCCTGAGCACAAGGTTTGGGTTCCAGAGCTCATTTTCGGCCACCTTCTGACGAGTGGAAACTACGATAAGAGCGAGGAGAAGATTGTTGGTGGTAAGAACGGCTACGGTGCCAAGCTCGTCAATGTATTCTCAAACGAATTCAAGGTTGAAACACGTAGCCCAGCATCCGCACAGAAGTATACTCAGGTCTGGAAGGACCACATGTCAAAGTGTGAGAAGCCTTCTGTTCGTTCCGATAAGGGAAAAGGCTTCGTGAAGGTCACTTACACGCCCGATCTTACGCGATTCATTGGCTTTTCCTGTGATGACATGGTCAATGTGCTCAAGACACGCACGTATGAGTTGGCAGGGGTTTGTGGAAAAGAGGTGAAGGTATCATGGAATGGACAGGTTGTAGCGTCAAACACATTTGAAAAGTTCGTCCGCCTCTTCTTGGCTCAAGGAAGCACCGCACTCGCCTATGAAATGTGTGGGCCTCGTTGGGAAGTTGCAGCCGTCCTCACGCGGAATCTGTATGACGATGATACAACGGCTGGAACGGACGAAGGTGCTCGTGCCGTTAGTTTCGTAAATGGAATTAATACAAAGAAGGGAGGCAAGCATGTTGACACAGTTGTTCGTCATGTGCTAGGAGACTTCTGTGAAGCTGCCGCGAAGAAGAAGGTTCCAGTGAAGCCTGGACAGATTCGCGATGCCGTTGTCTTCTTCGTGAATTCAACGATTGTGAATCCATCCTTTGATTCACAGACGAAGGAATCGCTTACGACGCCATCGGCAAAGTTCGGCAGCGTCTTCAAGTCAGAGAAGTTGGCGGATAGCCTGATGAAGATCGGACTTCTCGAAGAAGCCCAGGCTGCGATGGAAGCGAAGTCGGCAAAGGACGCGAAGAAGACGGATGGCACGAAGCGTAAGACTCTTCGTGGCTTTCCTAAGCTGGAGGACGCATTATGGGCAGGAACGGCGAAATCCACCGATTGTACGCTCATTCTTACTGAGGGAGATTCAGCTGCCACTTCAGCGATTTGTGGTCTGAATGTTGTTGGCCGTGAGCGTTTCGGCGTCTTTCCTCTTCGTGGTAAGCTCCTCAACGTCAAGGACATTTCTCAGGAGAAGTTCAATAAGAACGAGGAACTCACGGCGATTAAGGCGATTCTAGGACTTCGTCAAGGACAGAAGTACAAAGACAAGAAGGACCTCCGTTATGGTCGTGTAATGGTGATGGCCGACCAAGATCATGACGGTAGTCACATCAAGGGACTTCTCATGAATCTCTTTCACACAGAATGGCCAGGGCTCATGCAAATGGGGTTTATCTGTTCATTGGCCACGCCGCTTTTGAAGGCCTCGCGTCGTAACGAAACAATTTCATTCTATTCGGCCGGCGAGTATGAGCGTTGGAAGGAATCAGGTGCAGGAGGTGCAGGAGGTGCAGGATGGAGCATTAAATACTACAAGGGGTTGGGCACGAGTACAAAGCAGGAAGCACGTCAGTGGTTTGAGAAATTGGCTGAAATCTTCTACGACTGGGATGACGCAACTGATAACTCAATGTCACTTGCTTTCAATAAGAAGAGAGCGGATGATCGCAAAGAGTGGCTGACGCAATATGACCCTGAGCGTATTCTGGATATTGGTGCGGGTGGTCGTGTGAGTTATACGCGATTTATCAACGATGAACTCATTCATTTCAGCAATGCTGATAATATTCGGTCATTGCCGAATATTCTTGATGGATTCAAGCCTTCTCAGCGTAAGGTGCTCTTTGCTTGTTTGAAGAGGGGGTTGCGTTCTGAAGTGAAGGTTGCTCAACTTGCCGGGTATGTGTCTGAGCATTCCGCATACCATCACGGCGAAGCCTCACTCTGTGGAACAATCATTGCCATGGCACAGAACTTCGTGGGTTCAAATAACATCAACTTGCTTGTGCCAAATGGACAATTTGGTTCTCGACTCATGGGTGGAAAGGATTCTGCTTCTCCACGATACATCTTCACGTATTTGGAGGGAATCACCGATAAGATCTTTCGCAAGGAGGATGCCGGTTGTCTAAAGCACCTGAATGACGACGGCATGATCGTTGAGCCAGAGCATTACTTGCCAGTTGTCCCTGTGCTCCTTATCAATGGATGTGTAGGAATTGGCACTGGATTCAGTACCGATATTCCTCCTTACAATCCCACGGATATCGTGCGAGTGCTTCGTGATAGGCTCACTGGTCGTCTGACGAATCTCCAAAGCACTGGACTGAAGCCGTGGTGGCAAGGGTTCAAGGGTGATGTAGTGAGTGGTGGAGAAGGCTCTTGGATTACACGAGGGAAGTATACTCTCCAGCCAGAGTCAAAGACGATGACAATCACTGAGCTACCTGTGGGCGTATGGACAAAGGACTATAAGACATTCTTGGACGAGATGTGCACTGTGGATAAGGCGAAGGACAGTGGAAAGGCGATGGAGTACGCGTTTGGCGACGATGGTCAGCCAATTCTCAAGTCGTTTGATGACTTATATACGGACGAGGAAGTGAAGTTCGTTCTTTACTTTGACCAGGATGGCTATGAGGAGTTGAAGGCACATCCTGAGGAGTTTGAGAAGCGTTTCAGACTTACAAGCACATGGAGGACGACCAATATGGTGGCGTTTGATGCCTCGTCTAAGATTACACGCTATGGCAGTGTAGGAGCAATCTTGGAAGCGTATTACGTTCCGCGACTTGCTGCATATGAGGAGCGACGCTTGAAGGAGATCGATAGATTGGAGCGTGAGGCACTTGAGGCGGATGCGAAGGCTCGCTTCATTCGTGCGGTTCTGGCGGGCACGATTGAGCTACGTGGTGCGTCTGATTCTCAGATTGTTGAGATGATGAAGGCACATGATTTACCGGCTTTATCGAAGGGTTCAGAGGAAGTGGATGGCTGGGACTACCTCTTACGCTTGCGAATGGATCGTGTGAAGGCATCGGCTGTTACGGATGCTGAAACGGCAGTGGCTGTGGCTACGGATGCAGTGGCTGCTTTGAAGGGGACTACGGCAGCCGAGATGTGGATGAGGGATTTGGAGGAGTTTGAGGTGTCGTATGAAAAGATGGGCTTAGCCCGAGCGGCTGCCTGTTCTACCGGCAAGCGTTCGGAAGTGAAGAAGAAGAAGTGATTCGAAAGAAGTGCTTTACATAAACGTATTAAATGGAAGTGTTCTTGCTCCAGCACGGCTGAGGTGTACTGGTCTGGCGATAGGAACAGGAAGTGTATCAATATCCTTGAGATAGTAAAAGTAGTGATCGACTGCCGATAGAATATGAGGAACTGACCAATCAGCAACTTGTTTATTGAGAGTGGCAACTTGTCCTGGAATATCGGTTGGAAGATTTCTGGCATATTGGTAATAAATGGCTCTCATAATAATTTTTAATTCATCTACCGATTGTTCATCAATAACATAGCCCTTTGGTTGGCTTTTATCAAACACTTGTCTTTTTATGTCATTTTGAATCATTATTACGTTCTTTTGGGAAAAGAATGCTTCACTTAGGGCTGTAACTTCCCAATTGCCCCTAAGCATATCATTCGTAAACTTTGTTTCTGCTTTGCGTTCATATCCAAAACCGGGAAAGGAATTTCCCTTTGATCCATCACCAAGTGCGTCGCCTGGACCACCGGCGGAAGGGGGGCCTGAAAGTTTTACACGACCAACATAACCGTTCATCTCTACCTTGAAATTATTTTCTAATTATAAGTTATAAAATGTCAGCTGGCACGAATGCATTCCAATCACAGGCAGGGTTCAATCAGTCAGGTGGTGCTGCGTACATTGTTCTAACATCTCTTGAGGCTTCAGTTGGCACGGCTAGATTCGTCAATACGATTTCAGCGGCCCCTACAGGCTCAGGTGGTGCCACGGTAGCCCCAACTCTTGCCTTAACGACAATGGATGTTGTAATCGGCAGTGGCACTACGGCCGCGAATGCTGCGGGCTTTGTCGCAGCGGGCAAGATCATCAAGGATATGGGCCGCAGTATCGTGTCAGCTGGACGTGTCTTCCGCAAGTTCGCCCCTGTCGTTCAGGGAATTGGTGCCAATAACACGTCAAGCTTCGGTGTTGTTGGTGCTGCGGGAACCACGTTGAACGCGGGCGAGGGCACATTCTACCTCGAGGTCGGCCGTGAGGGTTCAGGTGCAAGTCAGGCAACAAACGTGGCCGGCTCACCCGCCCCCATCCTCCGCTACTTCTAAACATTTGGCTGCGAGATATTTTGAAATTCACCGGCGCGTAATTCTAAAGTTTTGATCCTAAGATCCAGACTTTATAAAATTCACTTTAACTCCGGATTTTTTTTCTAATTCTATTGTATAAGATGTCAAGTGGAACAAACGCATTCCCAGCAAAGGCCGGTTTCAATCAGTCAGGCGGTGGTTATTTCATGTGCATTCAGCCCCTTGAGACGAACTCACTTTCTCTCGGTGGGTACATCAACACGATCTCTGTCGCACCTACCGGTTCAGGTGGTGCCACGGTAGCCCCATCTCTCGCGTTAGTGTCTATGTCATCCATTCTCGGCTTGGCCACGACTGGTGGCTCTACGCTTGTAGCTACGGGCAAGCTCCTCAAGGACATGGGCCGCACGGTCGTCTCAGCGGGCCGCACGTTCCGCAAGTTCGCCCCCGTTGTCCAGGCAATTGGTGCCAATAACACGTCAAGCTTTGGCATCATCGGCACGGCAGGCACGGCGACGAACGCTGGCTATGGTTCATTCTACCTTGAGGTCGGCCGTGATGGTTCAGCTGCGAGCCAGGCTGCGGGTGCCGGCTCACCCGCCCCCATTGCCCGCTACTTCTAAGTTTGATGGCATGTCTAAAAATATATTTTTTGAATTGTTTTTAACAAATCAAAAACTATACATACTATAGAATGGACTTTTGGGTAATATTATATTCTCTTATTTGCATAATGATTGGTGGAGGAGGTGTGACGTTTTTATATAAGAGAGGCCAGACAATTGGTGCAATGCTTCTTCTTATATTATTAATACTAATATTTATCTTCTATGGCCTACGTTGGTTCCCTGATGGGAATTTAAATGGCACACAGCCTGCTAAGCCTGGGTCCTGGCCTCCGATAGTTAACATGTGTCCCGATTTTATGGTAACATGGACAAATATAGAAGATAAAAAGGTATATTGTTATGATGCTAATAATATCTATGGCTTGCAGACCGCCTTAAGTTCTCCACCTCTTACATCCAATTTAACAATAAATGGTCGTGCTGGACAGTCGGCGTATCTAATTAAGGATAGTTCTCAAGCTGCAAAGGCACCAGCAGCTATAGCTGAAGATAAATCGACCTCTCCATACTTTCCACTTGCCAAAAAACTTACCGATGCGTCGTCTGAAGTGCTAACAACCGCTGCAAAGTTCCTACGCTGGGAAGGAGTCTGGGATGGACATACGCTTACGGCTGGTAATATACCCCTTCCTGCATAAAAAGGCCCTCTGGCAGTTTAGCAGTTTAGCACTTTAGCGTAAGGCGTAAAGAAAGAGTTTGCCTAATCTATAGTAAATGAAAACTATATGCTTACATCCAACAATTGAAAATAGTATTCTTCAATGGTTTGAAAATAGAACAACCCCCGCCGTCTTTCTCATTGGCCCTCCAGGTGTCGGTAAAACCACCTTGGCATATCGTGTTATGGAGGCAAATTCTATGCGTGTCAGTGAATTCAATGCCTCTCATACAAGATCTGGAGCATGTTTCCGAAAGATCATTCTGCCTCTTTTACAACGCGGTGGAGTCATTAATATGGTCAAGACTGGCAGTTCACAAAAAGGTGGGCTAGGTGTCATTCTAGATGAGATTGACGGCCTCAGTAGTGGTGAAAAAGGGGGTCTTCAAAGCTTATTGGCATATTTAAGAGAATGGAAGCCCACAAATCCAGGAGTACCCGTGATTTTTATTAGTAATACAATTCAACAACGCATGTTACAAATGATTTCCCGATATTGCTTAACATTTAAGGTGACAAATGCTGATGAAACACAAGTACGTGCATTGATAGGAAAGGATGTTCCAAATCAATGGAAACAACACGCTTCTGGTGATTTACGACCCTTATTAAGAGGAGAATATGACAATGTAAATTATACCGATGACGATTACGTAGAAGAAATTCCCGATGGAGTTGTTCCTTTAGCAAAATGGTGCTTATATTCGGAAATGGACCCGTTCATGACCTTGGAAATGGAGAATAATGACAGTAATCTCGCCGGTCTTGTTATCGCAGAAAATATTCCAGATCGCTTAGAATGTGTAAAAGGGGATACGAAGGAGGCATGGGATATTTATTTGAAGATGTTCAAATGCATACAAGAGTCTGATTATGCCGATTACTGGGCATTTTTCTATCAGACTTGGAGGCTTTTGGGGTTGTCACAAGATGTGAAAATAAACACGATGAATTTATTCTTGAATAAATATGCTGCGTATGCTGGCTCTGCAGCAGAAGCTAAGAATGGAGGACCACCTTCTGCTGATATTCGTTATACGCCAGTGCTCACCAAGCAATCGGCACTTTTCAATGCTTGGAAACTTTTATGTGATATCGCAGATACACAGGGTGTGCCCATTCGGCTAACTCCTTCAGCATTAATTATGTCGGCAAATATTGAAGCCGCTAATGGTGGAGGAGGTAAGAAACAAGATAAGAAGAAAAAGGTTGATAGTATGTTAATTAATTGGGAACCTGTAAAGTCTAGTGCTTAAGGTGTTACTCGCATCACTCGCGTTCCGTCAAAAGTTGTATAAAATGAAGTGGAGCCGTTCTTCCAATTCTATACGCACGTCCAAGGATTTGTGTTTCTTCTTCCTTAATCATTTTATGAAGAAGAATTACATGTGTTGCTGAAGGAATATTTATACCCGCAGCAGCCGCCTTACTGTTTAATAACAGCACCTTCACCTTACCCTTTTCAAAATTACTTAAGATATTTGCTATAACGTCCTTGTTTCCCTGGAGAGTCGCCGATGTATATGAAGAAGATAAGTGCTCATAGAGGCTGAGCAAAGGATTTTCATATCGGCTAAAGATAAGGAACTTTCCTTCAGGATTTTCCTCTAAAATCTTCAACAATGCATCATTCTTCTTAGGAAGCCTGGTTGCAGCACTTCTAGGAATGCTTTGAGCACCAATTGCACAAAGTTCATTTGGATGAAACGACGTTCTGCACAAGGGGCATGCCAGTGTCCTAGCCATCCAAGATAAAATACAATTTGCACAGAAAATCTTTGAGCAACACGGCGTCACAAGAGGATTCGTATGAGAATCAAAACAAATTGAGCAATTATCATTTGATTCAATACGCTCCTTGATATCGTTTATTTGTTCTTTTACATGTTTTATTTTATCCTCTACTATTTTAATGGCTTCTTCTTTCGCTCTAGGCGTTGAGTAATCATCCTGTTGTTTAAAGGCAAGAAGGCGTTCAAGACGTTCAAGTTCCCTTTTCTTACCTTCAGAAACAGCGTCTACAATACTTGAATTTGTATGAGAACTTATACCCAAACTCTGTAAAGCCCCTTGAACATCACCAGCGTTTAACATAGATTCTACTTCATTTGATATGGCATTTTGTATAATCCTTTGTGAAAGAGGTGTTTCACAGCGTATAATTTGATTATGTAGGGGTGGAAGTGATATAGAATTATCTAAAAATTCTTCAGAGTTTAATACAACCAAATGAGAACGCAAGGGGTGGATCGATCGTATTCTTTCATTAAAAAAACCATAGCTCTGTGTTTTATAAAAAATAACTGTGGGATGATTTGCAATTTGGGAATGTATTCTTGTCCTTAAGACTGGATGTAAATTATCTATGAATGGCTGAGGAATTTGTCGCAGAACATATGAATGATATGCTTGATTTGTGCATAATAAATTGATAAAAGATGCGGTTACATACCATGTCATATAGGCGTTTGGGGAATCTGTGCTAGAGGATATTCTAATTGTATCTGCTTCGTCATAAAACACGCGTCTCCATGTCGGCGTTATATTCCTGGCCTTGAGAGAATTCATAAACATTGGGAGTAGAGTATTGCTGATCAGCGTAACATGACTACCTTCCAGATTCGTAATTAAATTATCTTTATCAAGTGCTGCTTGGGTTTTTAGGAAAAGTGCCTTGAGGGTCGTGTGGTGTTTGATTGTATCTTGCCATTGTCTGTAAATTGTGTGTGGAACAACTACCAGAGAATCATATACAGTATCAGACTGGACAGAAGGATAGATAGAAAAACATGCGGATGTACTGTATGGGTGTAAATTGCTCATAGGAGGTCGTTCTCTCAGTGGTTCCAAGCTCATCTGACTGATATGGCCGAGAACCATGAATGTTTTCCCAACTCCTGTGCGATCTCCTAAAAAGGCGTATTGACTAAAGAGCAATTCTTCTGTTCCTGGTATGGCATAGCCGGTTCGAAGACTGTTTTCCTTCTCTTTCATGGAATGAAGTGTGGTAAGTTGATGTGTGCGTAAGGGTGTTTTCATATGTTCTGGTTGCTGTGAAAAAGGGGAATTCTCGGTGAGAGCATTTGAAAATATTTGATGAAACATTTCCAAATGATTTCTTAAATGTGTAATACTATTCATATTCTAAAAGGGTTGATACAGATTCTCTTAGGCCTTAGCTTACTAAGGCCTCTCAGGCCTCTAGGCTACCGCGTAAAACTGTCTTACTTCACTCGGTCGTATAAAATCCTTTATTTTAAATCCTGTCAACTTAACAAAGGGCGACACTTGGTCTCTCATTTTCTTCTTATCAAATGTATTCTCTGAGTGACTAATGACCAACATAACTTTGAAAGGATCAAGCTGAATCATAGGATTCTTATACCCCTCTAAAAAGGATCGCTCTTCTGCGTTTTTAACTGTTTCATCATACAAATGAGAAAGTGCATATTCCCTTCTCACGGCCAGTGTTCCATTTGTACAATGACTTGGGCCATATGGACCAAACTTGTAAATTTTCTGAATATCTGAGTAATAGATGTAGATTTCTGATGAACCTGCGAGTTGTATGGAAGGATTCAAGCCAAATTTTTGAACAACATGGTGTACTCTATCTGGCAAATAGTAATCATCGTCGTCCATGGAAACTAAAATATCGCCTTTGGACGCCTTGTGTAGAATATTCCTTTTGGCACCAATAAGAAGCTTTTCGTTCAAGCGTATATATTTTAGATTAGGGATTTTCAAGCCCTTGAACAAATCCTCTACAGAATCTGTTCCATCGTCTAAGATGATCCATTCCATCCTGTCCTTAGGATATGTCTGTGCTTCGTAAGATTTTATGATATATGGAATAAACCGCCGTCTATTGTATGTAGGTGTTAGAACAGAAACAAAAGGCTTTGCCATTAGTTAGTATATGAAATTATTCTTTATGCTTTCTGTTTTCTGCTTTACCCGTGTTCTTGGATAATCTTCTGTTTTATCCCCTTTGAAATAACAGCTATATTCCTTGCATTCATTTCATCATCTTGATGAACTTTTATCCATTCTTTTAATAGGGGAGTATCAGCATACCCAAACAATCGTTTACTAATTGTGAGCGGTTCAGAAGGGTCATACGCATTTAATGGAAGAAGTCCTTCAAAAAGAGGGAGAGGTGTTCCCCATACATAATGTTTAATGACTTTCCATAAATAATATGGTGCGAAGATAGGGCAGAATATAAAGGTATATATGAATGCAATAATTCTATAGGGCACTGGTTTATAGAGAAGATCGTTCGCTGCAAACGACCCACATCGTATTCCAACCAGAATATACAAAATGAAGAAGGCCGATGCTGCCATTATAGAACAGGCATCTACGATATCATCCCATAGTGTTCTGTTACGTATTGCATCATTCGCTGCCTTCTGCTTTTCTTCTGCTACTTTGGCCTGTTGTTTTGTAGTATCACCTTGGTTTGTATATGCTTTTTCAACAGCCTCCATCTTTTTTTTGATAGTTTCATCAAACTGTAAATCCCTCGTCGTCACCTCCCTCGGAGAAAGTTCTATATTATTGTTCCACCACACGAGTTCTTGTTTTAAATAATTCAATAAATCTAGATATGCAGAGTTTTTATTCATGAAATCAATATTGATTTCAGTCGATTTTTTTTCGTGATTACCAAAAGACTTCGGCCATCTTTCTTTAACCAACGTCTTAAGTTCACGTTCTCTACCAATAAACTTATCATATTCTTTGACAACCTTCTCTCTAGCAGCAATTCTTAATGGTTTTCCTTCTGC
>SXGQ01747910.1_pt1 | contig 12823 bp, 12 predicted proteins | sample 3178371 | NCBI WGS metagenome assembly SXGQ01 (sample SAMN11356859, study PRJNA531348) | freshwater metagenome | isolation source: freshwater sample F1-20 | place: China: Fuxian Lake, Yuxi | collected 2017-12-25
ACCCACAACACTGACAAGACCAATGGTCCATCGCTTGGTGCCGTCACTGAAGTAAACCAAAGCATCAATGGCCTGAGCAACTGGACCGGTGAAACTCAGCGCTTCCATTTTTCGGCTAGAGGTGGCCAGAAAAAACTCTTCCAAGGTTTCAGGATGTTCCCTGCCGTGACCTAGCACGCCAGAAATTAGCCAAACTGCACAAATGACAAGACCAACCCCAACACCTGTTGAGATGTGATGCAGGGTTAAGAAACTTGAGTCTTTCAAAACCCAAAAAAGCAAAATAACAGTCACCAAACAAGCAGCCCACAAACTACCCGCTTGCATGCTCATGTCGAAATAATGGCTAAACCACTCTCCCAGGAACAAGCCTTGGGGTAGTTCAATTTTGACAACATCAATGTATTGAACTCTGGCAACAGCCAGCACACCCTTCATGGCCGAGAGCGCGACAAGGCCCATGACAAGCAAGACAAACAAGGATTTCAAATTGCCTGCGCCCAGCCTAACCAGAGACTTAGAACCGCAGCCCGAAGCCCACACCATGCCCCAGCCAAAAAGCAGGCCCCCGAGCAAAGTGGATAGCCAGAATAAATCTTTGGTGGCGTACATCGATTGGAGGGGACTGATCAGACCCGCATAGGTCATACAGCCAAAACCGAAGACGGCAACAGCCAAAGCCAAGGCCCATTGGCGCAAACGGTCAAAATTCTCCATCACCACCATGTCACTGACTGCACCCATGGTGCAGAAGTGGGTGCGGTGCAACAGAACCCCTAAAATAAGTGACACCAATGCAGTCGCGGCCAAAACGATCCACTGCAACTGTGCCAGCTGGAGCTCATTCATAACGAATTACTTGAAACGAGTGAGGCGCTGTTTGGCAGTTTGAGCTGCTTCACTGGCTGGATGAAGCTTCACCAGATCTTCCATGGCTTTTTTGGCAGCCTTCAAGTCTTTGAGTTCTACCCAGCAATTGGAGATCGCCAGCATGGCCTCTGGCGCGCGCGCATGCTCGGGTGCCATGGTCAAAAGCTTGCGGAAATTGGCGATGGATTCTTTGTAGTCTTTGGTGGCGTATTGCGCATTGCCTAACCAGAAGAGTGCAGAAGGCGCATAGCCACTAGCCGGAAATTTGAGCATGAAAGCAGACAAGCTGTTTTGAGCAGCAGCAAAGTCGCCTGTGCGAAAGACTGCCAATGCCGCGTCAAATTGCCTTTTTTCTGCAGGATCTACCTGAAACTCAAGACCGTCTAAAACAACTTTGATGGGCTCAAATTTGCTGAGGCGGGAGTCTACAGTTTGAAACACATCTTTTTGCTTAAGCTGGACATCAGACAAATCTTTCAAAAATTGCTCGAAAGAGCCGCGCATCATGGCCTGATCCCTTTTCAAACCATCAATTTGATTTTGAAGTTCAAGCAGGGATCGTCTTAAGATGGCATTGTCTTCAGATTGCGATTTAATGGATTGCTGAGTGGTCTCAAGCCTCTGCTGAGTAGCGTCCAGCTTTTGCTGAGTCGCCTCTAACCTTTGGCGCAAATCTAAGATGGCCCTGCGAGCCTCATCGTCGCCAAACAAGGCCGCGTTGCTTACAAAACTCAAGCTCGACAATGCAATGACCAAAGTCAATTTGAATGTGGCCTGACTGACAAGTGAGCTCATAGGGCAAACCGATTAGTATTTAATTTCAACGCGTCTGTTTTTGGCAAAAGAAGCTTCGTCGGCACCCTGAGCCGCAGGCTTTTCTTTGCCAAAGCTCACCGCTTCAAGCTGAGCGTCACTGACGCCCAACAGCGTTAAAGCACGACGAACTGTCTCAGCGCGCTTTTGTCCTAAAGCCAAGTTGTACTCACGACCACCGCGCTCATCGGTATGGCCTTCAAGTTGAACTTTGAATTGCTTGTTGGCTTGAAGATGGGCTGCGTTGCGCTCCAAGACAGCACGAGCTTCAGGCAATAGCGTGAAGCTGTCGTAATCAAAGTAAACCACATTGACGCCAGCAGGTGCCACACCTTGCGATCCAGTTTTACCCCCCACTACCGTGGCCACACTGCTTTGGGCTGCGCTAGAGACCGGTGAAGCGGCTGCATTGGATTCGGTAGCAGAAGTGGAAGCAGAGGCATTTTTGTCCTCGACAGGAATATCGTTTAACTTCACACCAGAAGAACAGGCGGTGAGAAAGGCCACTGTCGCCAGTATCCAAAGACTACGTTTAATCATAAAAACTCCACATTCAAAAACTATCGGTAAGGGCCCCAAGCGGGCTCACGAATGTCACCACCTTGACCGGCCAATCTGGCTTTGATTTTGCCGTCCAATGTACTTGTCATGAGCGCCTCTCGACCTTGCAGCACCGTGGCATAAACAATCAACTTGCTATTGGGTGCAAAGCTAGGGCGCTCATCGGCTGAGGTTTCAGTGATGGCGCTGACTTGGCCGGTACTCAAATTCAGGACTTGAACTTTGAACTGCCCCCCAACGCGTGAGATGTACGTTAACCACCGCCCATCTGGGCTCAGTGCAGGTGAGATATTGTAACTTCCACTGAATGTGACTCTTTCAGCTCCAGAACCATTGGCATTCATTCTGTAAATTTGGGGGCTGCCACCCCGATCAGAGACAAAATAGATCTTAGAACCATCTTGCGAATAGCTAGGCTCCGTGTCGATGCCTGGATTTTGGGTTAAGCGCTTTGCCTCACCTGAGGCAACGTTAATTTGATACAACTGTGAACCCCCATCTCGACTCAGTGTGGCCAACAGGGAGTTGCTGTCGGGTGACCACGCGGGCGCACTGTTTGAACCTCTGAAATTGGCCATCACTTTTCGCTTGCCTGTTGCCAATTCATGCACGTAGATCACTGGTTTTCGAGACTCGAAGGAAACATAGGCCAGTTGAGTTCCTTTGGGTGACCAGGCAGGCGAAATGATGGGCTCCGCACTGGTGAGGGCCGATTGTGCGTTCTCACCATCAGAGTCAGCAATCCACAGGTTGTACTTGTTGGATGTTTTGGTGATGTAGGCGATGCGAGTAGCAAAAACGCCCTTCTCACCCGTGAGCCTTTCATAAACCCAATCAGCCAAACGGTGCGCCGACAAGCGCAAATCTGCCGCGGCCACTGTCTCGCGATAGTCGCCACGCTCTTGACCTGACACCACGTCCCACAATCTGGCACGAATTTCATAGCGGCCATCGGCCAAACGGGTTGAACTTCCGGCCACCAAAGCATCGGCACTTTTTTGACGCAACATGGCGTGATCTGGGCGAGTCAGTTCGTCCATGGTTAAGCCCAAATTGGGCACCACTCTAAACTGCCCACTTCTTTCTAGATCAGCAGACAAAATGGCCGATGTTTTTTGTGGCGCAGCCTCTTCACCCTTGAAAGTTGCAATGGCAATGGGTACTTGCGTCAAACCAACGCCTGAAACTTCCACTTTGAACTGAGCCCAAGCCACGTTGGAAGTCAATGAAAAACAGAGCAAGAAGGCGCTCAAATACCACTTCAAAGGAAAGAAAAAGGTGAAAAATGAGATGTGCTTCATATGAAATATTGGTCTGTACACCGCTAATTTAGCATTTTGACACGCAGTAAAATCATTTCAATGATACAAAACGCCCACGACAGCAGCCCACAGGACTTAAGTTACCTGAAACGGATGCGCCGTCTTTGGCCCTACTTTGGCCAACAGCGAGGCGTTTGGGCGCTTGCAATTCTTGCGACCGTGGTGGCCGCGGCCACGGAGCCCCTCATTCCAGCCCTCTTTAAGCCTCTTTTGGATGAGGGTTTTGCTGAAAACACCCTTCCTCTGTGGGTCGTTCCGGCCGCAGTCATTGGAATTTTCTTGGTGCGGGGCCTGGCTTTTTTCGTCTCTCAGTATGCCCTTGCGCGCATTGCCAATGACGGCATGCAAGCACTTCGGGAAGCTCTGTTCAAGCGATTGATCAAGGCGGAGATGTCCATTTTCAGTCAACAGTCTGCAAGCGCCCTGTCCAACACATTGGTCTATGAAGTTCAAACAGGGGCCACTCAACTCATTTCTGCACTCTTGGGCTTGTCCAGAGACGGTTTTACGCTCATTGCCTTGGTCGCTTATTTGATGTTTCTGAACTGGAAACTCACCATGCTGGTCTTTATCGTGGTTCCAGGCACGGCCTGGATCATGAAATATCTTTCGAAAAGACTTTACACCTTAACCAAAGACAGCCAAAAAGCCACTGACGATTTGGCTTACGTTGTTGAAGAAAACGTTTTGGCACACCGTGTGGTTAGGCTGCATGGCGCCCAAGACAGTCAAATTTCTCGTTTTCAGGCTTTAAGCCGTCGCCTTAGAGGTTTGGCGCTCAAGTCAACCATCGCCTCAGCTGCCATGTCGCCTCTCACCCAATTGATGGCGGCCGTCGCCCTGTCCACCGTTTTGGTGGTTGCCTTGATTCAAAGCAGAACGGGAATGCAAGGCGCCACGGTGGGAGGGTTTGTCGCTTTTATTGCAGCCATGCTGATGCTTGTATCGCCCATCAAACGCTTGGCCGACATTGCAACACCCATTACCAGAGGTTTGGCTGCACTTGAGAGAGGCTTGCGCTTGTTGGAGGAAGTTCAAATTGAAACGGAAGGCTCTTCTAATCATCAACATGCTGTGAAAAATGATGGCCAAAGACAGGCTGCTCTCGGCCAAACAATTGAGTTTGAAAACATCGATGTTCGCTATGCGTCGGATGCTTCACCAGCTTTGAAGAATTTAAACCTCAGCATTCAAGCTGGAGAAACCGTGGCCTTCGTGGGTACCAGCGGCTCAGGCAAAACCACCTTGGTTAACTTGCTTCCTCGCTTTGTGCAAGCCAGTGCCGGGCAAGTGCGTTTGCATGGTACACCTGTTCAAGATTGGCCACTCGACGCCTTGCGAAAACAATTTGCCATGGTGAGTCAGGATGTCATCATGTTGAATGACACGGTTGCAGCCAATGTGGCTTTGGGTCAACCCATCGACCGAAACAAAGTTGCAGATTGCTTGCTGGCTGCCAACCTGTCAGAGCATGTTGCCAAACTGCCACTTGGAATTGACACCGTGCTTGGCCACAACGCAAGCGAACTCTCAGGCGGGCAGCGACAAAGGTTGGCGATTGCACGAGCGCTTTATAAAAATGCACCTATTTTGATTTTGGATGAAGCCACGTCGGCTTTAGACAATGAGTCGGAGCGTTGGGTTCAAGAAGCGCTTCAAAATTTGATGAAGGGGCGGACAACCTTGATCATTGCGCACAGACTGTCCACCATTGAACACGCAGACAGAGTGATTGTGATGTCTCAGGGAGAAATTGTGGAGCAAGGCCGCCACGGAGATCTGCTGAAAGCAGACGGCACTTATTCCCGGCTGCACGCCAAGGGCCAATCACTTTGACCAAGGGTCAAACCACTTGAATTAGAGCAATACGATGTCGTATTGCTCTTGACCCATAGCAGCCTCACTATGAAGAGAAACAGGCTTAGCAATAAAGTCTGACAAAGCCGCCAAATGCTGACTCTCCTCATCTAGCAAAAGTTCAATCACAGCAGGCGCAGCCACCACCCTAAATTCCCGCGGGTTGAACTGCCTGGCTTCGCGCAAAATTTCTCGCAAAATGTCATAAACCACCGTGCGGGTGGTTTTGACAATGCCTTTGCCCTCGCAACTAGGGCACGGTTCGCACAACATGTGAGACAAAGACTCCCTGGTGCGCTTTCGAGTCATTTCCAACAAGCCAAGTTGCGAAAATCCACCCGCCATGGTTTTCACTCGATCACGACTCAGTTGTTTTTTAAACTCGTCTAAAACAGCGTTTTGATGTTCTTCACGGCTCATGTCAATGAAGTCGACAATGATGATGCCGCCAAGGTTGCGAAGTCTCAATTGCCTTGCAATGGCATGGGCTGCTTCTAAATTGGTTTTGAAAATCGTATCGTCAAAGTTGCGCGCGCCAACATACCCGCCTGTGTTGACATCCACAGTGGTGAGAGCTTCTGTTTGATCAATGATGAGGTATCCGCCCGACTTAAGATCAACACGACGCCCTAAGGCCTTGGCTACTTCTTCATCGATGGCGTAAAGATCGAAGATGGGCCTTTCACCTTTGTAAAGTTGCAAACGGGTGGCAGCATCTGGCATGAACTCTTTGGCGAAATCGGACAAAAGTTCAAATTGCTCTTTGGAATCGATGCGAATGGTTTGTGTACCCTCTCCCACCAAATCGCGCAAAACTCTCTGCAATAGAGTGAGGTCTTGATGCAACAAAGACTGAACAGGCAAGCGCACTGAAGCATCTTTGATACGCCCCCAAGTTTTGCGAAGGTAAGAGATGTCTTCCCCCAATTCTGAATCAGAAGAATCTTCAGCATTGGTTCTGAGAATAAAACCACCCCCCTGCTGACCCACCAATTTTTGCAAGCGCTCCCTAAGTGCGTCACGTTGGTCTGATGGAATTTTTTGTGAGACGCCAATGTGATCATCTTGGGGCAAGAAAACAAGATGGCGTCCTGCAATGCTGATCTGCGTTGAAAGCCTAGCGCCTTTGGTTCCAATGGGATCTTTCACCACTTGAACCATCAAGGATTGCCCCTCAAAAACTTGTTTTTCAATGGGTACCAAAGCTTGACTGCTGCGGGCCAATTGGGGTGGTTCACCTTCAGGCTGTCGTTGCCACACATCGGCTACATGCAAGAATGCTGCACGTTCAAGCCCAATGTCAATGAATGCAGACTGCATACCTGGAAGAACGCGGGATACCTTGCCCAAATAAACATTGCCAACCAAGCCTCGTTCCAACGATCGCTCGACATGCAACTCTTGAACAGCTCCCTGCTCCACGACCGCAACACGTGTTTCTTGAGGCGACCAATTGATTAGGATATCTTGTTGCATGGAAGGGAATACTCATTCAAAGGGAGGTGTTGGTACAGCATTCAAAACTACGAAGGCATGGAAGGCATCCAGCCCATGGCGGATGACCACTGATCAATCGATTGTTCAGTATCTTGGCCCTCTTTCAAGAGCCACTCACAAAAACCAGCAATGATGGGGCTTTCGTGATTGCTCAGCGAAGCATTGGCGTAATAGCGGCGTTGCCTTGCACCCAGCAGTCCAAAAGGAGCACACATGCGGCCAGCAATAATGTCGTCTACCACCAAAAACAAAGGCACAAGCACCACGCCCAGGCCCTCTGCTGCGGCCTGGAGTGCAAAATACATTTGCTCAAACTGCAAGGAATGAAAAACACGCAGATCGGGTTGAGATGCCATTGACAACCATTCTGACCAGGCCATGGGCTCTGTGTCATAACTGATAAGCGTGTGGTTTGCGAGCAGCTTGGGATAGTCCAATTGGCCGTTTTCCATCAAATCTGGATGGCAGACAGGCACGATGGTCTCTGTCATGAACGGCACAGACAGCATGCCAGGGATAGGCTGATTCGAGCCTCGGATGGCAACGTCGTAAATGCGATCTTCAAAATTAACGGGTGCCGTTGACGTTGTCAATTTAACCTCAACGCCCCCGCGCTTTCTCTGAAAAGCCGAAATTCTGGGGATCAACCATCTCATGGTAAAAGTGGGTGGCGCACTGATTCGCAAGGCTGTCGGCTCGGTGTGCTCCAACAATTGCATGGACGTGATGGCAATTCGGTCCAATGCCGGCGTGACGGCAGCCAAGAAGGTCTTGCCTGCATCCGTCAAACTTAACTGCGATTGCGCTCGATTAAAGAGTGCCGTTCCCAACCAAGTTTCTAGACTTGCGACTTGTTTGCTAACAGCACCGTGGGTGACAAAAAGCTCTTTGGCGGCTTTGGTAAAGCTGATATGACGCGCTGCTGCCTCAAATGCCCTGACGGCGTTCAATGGTGGAAGTTTTCTCATACCCCGATCTTAACTAAGCTCACGATTTCTTGCTTTGGCATGAGTTTTAGTGAAACTGCGGGACTGCTAGGGGTGTTGTGGAGAATCCCATTGATGCTCAGGAATGGGCCAAGATAAGAGTTCTGCCAGTCGACAAACGACCCAAAACGCCTCTGGGGTTTGAACCAATTCCGGCTGCGCCAAGAGGCCTTGCCAGCATGTTTTCAAAGCATCGTCTTCGGTGATCCCAAGCTGGAATTGTTGGGTGCTGACGGTGTCTTGTAACATCGTGGCCAAGTCTTCACACAATTCGTATCTTTGCAAAAGCTCTGTCCGTGGCAAACTGGGTTTGTATTGGCCAGGTTTGACATACAGCGCCATGAACGAATCGGCGACAAAGCTTTGGTTTTCTTCATACATGATGGTCAAGCTTTGCAACGGCCACCGCTAGACTGACATGTGGTCAATGATCACCTGACCAAATCCAGAGCAACTCACTTGGGAGGCGCCATCCATGAGCTTGGCAAAGTCGTGGGTCACTTTTTTACTCTGAATTGCAGCTTCCATGGCGTGAACAATGAGGTCAGCGGCCTGAGTCCAACCCATGTACCTGAGCATCATTTCTGCGGACAAAATTTCTGAGCCAGGGTTGACATAGTCTTTGCCTGCAAACTTTGAAAAAGCATCAACGGTGGCCTCAAAGCAAGCCACAGTGTCAGACATGTTGGCGCCGGGGGCAATTCCGATGCCCCCCACTTGAGCGGACACCGCATCAGAAATGTAGTCCCCATTGAGATTCAAAGTGGCCACTACCGAAAACTCTTGAGGGCGCATCAAAATTTGTTGCAAGAAAGCGTCCATGGCCATGTCCTTGATGGTGATGCTCTTGCCTGTTTTGGGACTCTGAACAAGGCACCAAGGACCACCATCGATACGCTGTGCAGCGAATTCAGTTTCTGCCAATTGGTAAGCCCAATCGCGAAAGGCACCTTCTGTGTACCTCATGATGGCTCCCTTGTGCACAATAGTGACACTGGGTTTGTCGTGGTCAATGGCGTATTGAATAGCCTTTCGGATCAAACGCTGTGTGCCTTCGCTAGAAACCGGCTTAATGCCAATGCCAGATGATTCCGGGAATCTAATGCTGTTAACACCCAATTCGGTGGTTAAAAAAGCAATCAACTTTTGCGCCGCTTCACTCTGGGCAGCGTATTCAATGCCCGCGTAGATGTCTTCAGAATTTTCACGAAATAAAGTGATGTTGGTTTTTTCAGGCTCCCGAACGGGCGATGGAACGCCTTTGAAATACCGCAGAGGTCTGACGCATGCAAACAAATCAAGCTCTTGCCTGATTGCCACATTCAGGGACCGAATGTGACCCGAGGAAGGTGCACTCAGGGGGCCTTTGATGGAAACCACAAACTCTTTCAGAGCCGCCAAAGTTTCAGATGGCAAATACACATCGGGTCCATAAAGCTGAGTTGCTTTTTGACCTGCAAAAACTTCCATCCACTGAATTTCACGCTGCCCTTGATAGGCTTGCTTGATCGCTGCATTGACCACCTTGATCATGACAGGTGTAATGTCTACGCCAGTGCCATCGCCTTCGATGAAAGGGATGATGGGGTTCAGAGGCACATTCAATGAATTGTCGGCATTGACCGTGATTTGGGCGCCTTGCTTGGGAACTTGAATGTATTGGTACATGGACAAAATCTCCGATGAATCATTCTAGGACAAAATAAGTCACAATTGACCTTACCACTGGTTCTGTTCAGCCTCCTTATGACTCATCATCCATTCCTCCAATTCGGACATTTACCAGCCATCTTGAAAAAGATTTTGGGCAGCTTGTTATTTGCATTGATGTCGTTTTCTGCAATCGCACAAGGTACCCCACAAGGTAGCCCTCAAATCAACCTACAAAGAGCCAACCTCAGTGCTGGCATGCACCTCATTCAAGTTCAGTTGGCACAAAACTTTGAGCAACGCCAAATTGGCCTCATGTGGCGCAAAGAAATGCCGCAAAACGAGGGCATGCTGTTTATTTTTGAGCAGCCCTCTGTGCAATGTTTTTGGATGCGCAATACCCTGCTGCCACTGACCGCAGCTTTTGTGGCAGACGACGGCACCATTGTCAATTTAATTGACATGAAACCGATGAGCGACGATTCACACTGCTCTACAAAGCCGGTTCGATTTGTTTTGGAAATGAATCTAGCGTGGTTTGCAAAACGAAATATTCAAGCGGGTTTCAAGCTCACTGGTCCCATGTTTACCAAGTGACCGACTAGCCCGTTGTAGGTTAGAGGCTAGACTCCCCAAACCACATCCTCTGATTGATCGTGGCACTGCTTTAACATTTTCAACATGGGCATGCTTCGCTGTCGCAAGCTCACTTGCTTGGGATCTTGGATGCCTTCCGTTTCTTCAAGCGCAATTGCTTTTTCAATGGCAGCCATGGCATCGGAAATTTGCGCCGCCAGCAAAATGCCTTTGGCTTGATCTGTTTTGTCTATGATGCGAAGAAGCCTTTTGGCATCAGGCTCTAGCATGATGAGATCACCCGTCACTTTGGATTTGAATTTGTAAATCACAGTATCTTTCAAGTGGGTTGGTTGACCGGACGCTTACATAGCCAAATACTATCGCTTGACAACGACATACAGTTTCTCAAAGCTAAGATCAATGAGCAGCAAATCAATATACAGCAATGCCCTTTAAAACCATTGACATTGGTCAAGTCCAACGACAAGAGCCTGGATTGAGTTGAAATGAAACCCTGCCGATTGATTCGCAGGACCGTCTGAATTAAGTTGTTAGCTGAAAGCTGTCGGGGCTAGACGCTTCCCAGTATTTGGCAAACAAGCCATCCAAGCTTTTCGATTCAATCAAAGCACCGCCTGGCACACTTTGCATCAGATCGGACAAGTTTTGAATTTCATGTTCACTCACGCGGCGCATGATGTGATGCAAGCGCAATTCCGAGGGCGATTGCAATCCTGTCGCTTGGAGCATTTCTTTGACCGACTCCAAAGTCTGATGGTGAAAATTAAATACACGCTCTGCTTTGCTTGGAACAACCAAGGCAATTTGACGCTTTGGATCTTGTGTGGTCACACCCGTTGGGCAATTGCCTGTATGGCATGTTTGAGCTTGAATACACCCCAATGCAAACATAAAACCCCGTGCACTGTTGCACCAGTCTGCGCCCAGTGCCAAGGTGCGCATGACGTCAAAGCCGCTGATAATTTTGCCACTGGCACCCAAGCGAATTTGTTTCCGCAATTTCAAGCCCACCAGGGTGTTGTGAACCAAACGCAAACCTTCCAGCATGGGCATTCCCATGTGGTCGGTGAACTCTACTGGGGCAGCGCCAGTGCCCCCCTCAGATCCATCCACCACAATGAAGTCGGGGTAGATTTCGGTTTTCTGCATGGCTTTGGCAATTCCAAACCACTCCCAAGGATGGCCCACACACAACTTGAATCCAACGGGCTTGCCGCCACTGAGTTCTCTTAGTTTTTGAATAAATTGTAAAAGTTCGGTGGGTGTTGAAAAACTGCTGTGTGCTGCAGGTGATACGCAATCGACCCCCACTGGCACGCCCCTGGCCTCTGCAATCTCAGGCGTTACCTTGGGTCCGGGTAACACACCCCCATGACCAGGCTTGGCACCTTGGCTCAGTTTGATTTCAATCATTTTGACTTGAGGCGACAAGGCATTTTGAACAAAGCGCTCGGCACTGAAAGTGCCATCCTCATTGCGACATCCAAAATAGCCTGAACCAATTTCCCAAATCAAATCACCACCATGTTCACGGTGATACCTTGAAATTTAACCCTCACCAGTATCGTGTGCAAAACCACCTTTTTTGGCGCCTTTGTTCAAGGCCATGATGGCGTTGGCACTCAAAGCGCCAAAGCTCATGGCAGACACATTGAACAAACTGATCTGGTAAGGCTGTTTGCATTGGGAGCCACCAACTGCCACTCTGAAGTCGTGAGATTCGATCTCAGACGGACTCATTGAGTGAGTTAGCCACTCATAACCCACTGCGCGAACATCCAACTGTGTGCCAAAGGGTCGTTTGTCTGAATCGCCTTTGGCTCTGGCATAGACCAATGAGCGCTGTGAGCGTGAAAATGGCACAGCTTCGCTGTCGCCCTCAATAAAATACTGACGCAGTTCTGGGCGAATGAATTCCAGCAAAAAACGCAAGTGACCAATGATGGGGTAATTGCGCAATATCGCATGTCTGGTTTGCTGCAGATCATGAACGCCCACAATGACCAGCGCGGACAAGAGAAGAACCCAAATGAGGCTGACCTGCCCCACTACCAACTGCAAGGCCGATACAACCCAAAGCGCAACGATGACAAAGAACGCCATGTAGCGCAAAGGTATCCGCTCATCAATCCAATTTAACATTGCTATAAATCCTTCAGAAGCAGACGCACCATGCGCCAAAAATTCAATCGTTTAAATGACAGGCAGCTTGGTGCTGATCGCCCACAAATTTCAAAACGGGTTCTTCCGTGCGACATCTGTCCATGGCCTTCGGACAACGAGGGTGAAAGTGACAACCACTGGGTCGATTGACCGGATTGGGTACGTCTCCCGTGAGCACAATTCTTTTTTTCTTGGCAGTAGGGTCTGGAATAGGGACCGCAGACAACAAAGCTTCTGTATAGGGGTGTTTGGGCTGGGTGTAGAGCTGACGCGACGGCGCAATTTCAACAATGCGGCCCAAATACATCACCGCCACTCGATTGCTAATGTGCTCAACCACCGACAAATCGTGCGCAATGAACAAGTAGGTCAAGCCCATCTTGGCTTGCAAGTCTTCCAGCAAGTTGATCACTTGTGCCTGAATAGAAACATCGAGAGCCGAAACGGGTTCATCACACACAATGAGTTTGGGCGACACAGCCAGCGCGCGGGCAATACCAATAC
>SXGQ01811381.1_pt1 | contig 12823 bp, 4 predicted proteins | sample 3178371 | NCBI WGS metagenome assembly SXGQ01 (sample SAMN11356859, study PRJNA531348) | freshwater metagenome | isolation source: freshwater sample F1-20 | place: China: Fuxian Lake, Yuxi | collected 2017-12-25
CGGTCACCGTCAACTACGCGTTTGATTTGCCGCTCACCTTGCCGGGTCATCAGAGCTCGCCCAGCTACGGCTTCAGCATCAATGGCAACACCACCCCCAACGCTTCCTTTGGCGGCGGTGCTTATGCCGGCGCTGTCAGCAAGCTAGGTGATGTCAACGGCGATGGCTATGACGATGTGTTGGTGGGCGCACCCTTCGAAATGACCAACACATTTGTAACCGGCGCGGCCTATGTGGTCTTCGGCGGTACGCGAATGAGCACTGTGGAGCTGTCTGGCATGCAGTCAGCGGCCACGAGCAGCGGTTTCAAGATCCACGCCGGCAGTGGCGCAGAGCGCACTGCTACCTACGGACTGGCCGGTGAGCTGGACTTCAATGGCGACGGAATTCCCGACTATCTGATCTCGAACATCTATGACGGTAATTATCGCAATGGCCGGGTGTATTTGGCCTATGGCAGCACCAACGGCCAGCCAGTGCAATTGAGTGCGCTCGATGGCGGGACCAATGCTTCGCTGGGTTTCAAGATCGACCATCAAGCCGGTTTGACCTACCGCGGACTGGCCTACAACGGCGCCGCAGGGTCCGGGTACTTCAGCAAAACCGGAGGGCCGACTGACCTTGGAGACTTTAATGGCGATGGCCTGGAAGACATTGCGATTGGTCAGACGCTGGCATCGACCGGAAATGAAGCAACCAATGAACCCGGGCGTGTGGTGGTGTTGTTTGGCTCGGCCACCGCACGGGCAAACGTGGTGTTGCCCGCGTTTTCCAGCCTGAGCCTGGCTGGTGGCTTTATCCTGCAGGGCGATTCCCGCATGGGACCGCTGCTGGGTTCAACCGTGGCAGGCGAAGGCGATATCAATGGCGATGGCTATACCGACCTGCTGGTGACGACAAGCAACACCGGCACTGCTACCAGCGCGACTGGGGCCAGCCCCATGGGTACCGGCTATGTGCTGTATGGCGGCAATAACGCGACCAGCTTGAATGTCACCGAATTCAGCACCGCGGGTTTCAGCAAAGGGTTCATCGTTTCCAACGTTGGACAAACGGCCCCCACCCAACTGGACGTCGGCTCGCACATGAACTTCGTGGGCGACGTCAACGGCGATGGCCTGGACGATATCGTGGCGCCAGGCGCAACTGCGGCGAAGGTGATTTTTGGGCGTACCAGCGGTGGCAATATCGATGCGGTTCAGATTGGCGCTGCGGGCAATACCCAGGGTTTCTCGATTGTCGGCATGCAAGCCGGTACATCCGGTAACACCCTTGTGTCGGGCATCGGCGACTTCAACGGTGATGGCCTGGACGACATCATCGCCACGTCTGTTGAACCATCCAACGCATCGTATCCAACCGTTCGGGTCGGCCACATTTGGGTGGTTTTTGGTCAGACCGGTACTACCTCGGTGGATGTGGCCAATCTGCAGTCCAGCCAGGGCTTCACGATCAAGCCCTTCCTCGATGGCACTTATGTCACTGGGGTCGACGCGGCGGGTGATGTCAACGGCGACGGCTTTGCCGATCTGATCATCGGCTCGGCTGAAGACACCGTGGCCGGCCGTACCGCCAAGTCGGGCAAGTCCTTTATCATTTTTGGTGGCCTCTCGGACCTGCAGTCCATGACCTTCCAGAGCGCCAATGGCGACCTGATTGGCACCAGCGCAGCGGACACCCTGCTTGGCACCAGCGGCGCCAACCAGATCGTGGGTGGCGATGGCAACGACACCCTCACCGGCAACGGCGGCGCCGATGTGCTCTATGGCGGCCGCGGCAATGATGTCTTCATTCTCAATGCCGACAATCTGGCGCAATTGATGCGCAACACCGGCAACGACATTCAGAACATCGCTCGCATCGACGGCGGAGCCGGCATGGACACGCTCAAGGTCGATGGCGCCGGCCTGACACTGAACATGACAAACATCCGAGGCCCGGCGATTGCGCAGATTGAGCGCTTTGACCTGAGCACCAACAACGCCAGCAGCGGCAACACCCTGGTGCTCAATCTGCTGGATGTGCTCAACCAGGGCAACCAGTCCAACCGCTTTAACACCGGAAACGGCTGGACCGCCACCGCGAGCGGCGGAGCCAGCGGCTGGAGCGCCCTCAACCCCTTCAAGCAGGTGGTGGTCGACGGCACCAGCGCCGACAGCGTGACGGTCAATGCGTCGTTTTATGACAGTGGCAACGTCGTCAACGCCGGCAACACCTACCGGGTGCTCAGGCACAGCAGCAGCAGCGCCGCGCAGATTCTGATCGATGCCGACATGGGCTTTGTGGTTCGTCCGGGCGTGCTGCTCGATTCCGCCTTCGAGATCTTCGGCGGCCTGACCGGCGCCGAGCGCGACAGCGCGGGCGGTACGGTCGTCCGGGTGATGATCAAGGATACCGGTGCCACAGACGGTCAGGCGATACGTTTGAATTGGGGTTCACAAAGCGTGGTGAGCGGTGCGATCAGTAGCACCGATCGGAGCAATGGCTATATCGATATTCTCGTGCCCACCGCCGTCATCGCCGCGGTCACACCCGACGACAGCAGCGACACCGTCTCGATCAGTGCTGATCTGCTGAGCGCGCCCGTCTCGGGCAGTCTGGTTACAAGTTCAGACCCTGTTGCGGTGGCACTCAATTTCATCATGCCCACGGCCCCCAAAATCAGTACGACGGCCTGGAGCACGTCGGCCACGGCCAGCGATACCACCGGCATTCCAGAGGCGCGCTATCAGCTGCTGACATCGACGACCGGCTCGACGTTCACCACCAGCGGCACGATCGATGGCCAGCTCACCACCGCCGAGGTGGCCAACGGTACAGCGGTGCGGGTGCAGTTGCCAGTCACTGGCGCTGCACAGCCGCCGGTTGTGGGCGACACGCTCACACTCACCTGGGGCTCGGTCAACAAGACCGTCACCTTGACGAGCACCGATCTGACCACTAACAAGTATGTGGATTTCAGCCTGAGCGCGGCGGAACTCCAGGCGCAGGCTTACGGCACGATCAATGTAGCCGCCCGGATCACCTCGGCTGCCACGGGCAACCAGAGCCCGGCGGCAACGGTACCGGTGAATTTCGCCTTTGAGCTGCTGCTCAGCCAGGTGGGCAGCCCTGTATCGGGCTTTGCGATCAGGGGCCAGAGTTCTTCCCAGTCAGGCTGGAACGTGGCGATCGTGGGTGATGTCAACGGTGACGGGCTGGACGATATTCTGGTCGGTGCGCCCGATGGCAACTCGCCGGGATACACCCACAGCGACCAAAGTGGCATGGCCTTTTTGGTCTTCGGGCAGACGAGTAACACCACCGTCTTTTTGAGCGCGGTGGCCGCCGGCAGTGGTGGATTTGCGATCTACTCCGAGCGCAATGCCGACAGCTTGGGGCAGGACGTCTATGGCGCGGGTGACCTGAATGGCGACGGTCTGGCGGATCTTCTGGTAGGCGCTGGCCAGGATCGTGGCACGACGGGCATCATCCGGCCAGGGGAAGCCTATGTAATTTATGGTCGTACGGGGGGTGCCGCCATCTGGACTTCAGCCCTGGGCACCAACGGCTTTGCCATCAAAGGTAATACCGGTGGCAGCACGGGCGACAACTTTTCATGGAGTAACGATAGTCTGGGCGATCTCAACGGCGACGGATTGAACGACCTGGGCTTCTACGCCACCGCAACCGGGAAGGCTTACGTGATGTATGGCCGAACCGACAACACAACCGTACAGGGCTCAGCCCTCGAAAGCGGTATCGGTGGCTTTGCGATGACCGGTCTTGGGGGAAATATCTCAAGGCTTGGTCGGATCGCTGGCGGTGGCGATCTCAACGGGGATGGCTATGCCGATGTGCTGATCAGTGATCCGATTGCCGATAGCAACCGGGGGCGGGTGTATGTGATTTATGGTGCGTCGAGTAACGCCTCGCTGGCGGCCTCCACCAGCGTCGGGACACGCGGCTTTGTGATCAGTGCCGAGTCAGGCACCGCAAACAGCTGGCTGGGGGCGGATGTCGAGATGGTGGGCGATATCAACGGCGACAGCCTGACCGACTTTGCGATCAGCGATGCGGCCAACCGGGTCTATGTGGTGTATGGCTCCAGTGGTTCATCGGCCAACTTGACGCTGGCCGCCAGCGCGGTCGATGGCAGCGGTGCCCGGGGCTTTGCCATCACCGTCAACGACATCGACAACACCGCAGCGAACACGCTGCAGCTGGGCACCCGTCACCGACTGGCCCCAATCGGCGACTTCAACGGCGACGGCCTGGCCGACTTCATCGTCGGCAACAGCTTCGGCGACAACTACACCCTGAGCAATGCCGGCAAGTCCTATGTGATCTATGGCCGCACTTCGGGCGCGTCTTTTTCGCTCACTGCAATGGCAGCGAGCGATGGCTTCCGCATCCTTGGCGAGTCGGCAAATGATTATTCCGGATGGGGCGTTGACGGGTCGGGCGATGTGAACGGTGACGGTTTCAGCGATCTTCTGGTGAGCGCTCCCTACGCGTTCACGAACGGCAATTTTGGGGGCAAGACCTATGTGATCTTTGGCGGACTCGCGGCCGGCATGAACCTGTCGGCGATCGATTTCATGGGCACTACGGGTAACGACAGTCTCAATACCAGCTCGACCACTTCGAACCTTAACGAACAGTTCATTGGCGGTCGGGGCGACGACACGATGAAAGGTGGGGGTGGCGCTGACGTGATGTACGGCGGGGCGGGTGACGATATCCTCATCGTGAACGCCGACAATCTGACCAAGCTCGTCCGAAACACCGGTAACGACAGCCAAAACGTCGCGCGGATCGACGGTGGAACGGGGATCGATACCGTGCAGCTGGACGGTGCCAGTATGGAGTTTGATTTGCGGTCGCTCGGCCAGAACGCAATCGAAGACATCGAGCGAATCGATCTCACTGGTTCAGGTAATAACACCCTGCGCCTTCAACTCCGTGATGTCCTGCGGTTTGGGGATCACAACGTTTGGAACGCTGGGAACACAGCGGGTGTCTCGGGCGAGGCGCTGTCGGCCACCGAGACTCGTCGACAGCTGAGGGTGGAAGGTAACGCAGGCGATCGGGTTGACCTGTTTGGCCTTGCCGACTGGGTTGCCAGCGGCAACGATATGGTCGACGGCAATACCTACGGTGTCTGGAATCATGCAGGAGGACGGGCACAACTGCTCATTGACCGAGCGATCGCGGTAAGCCAGGACACCACGGCCACGATCAGTGCTGTGACCGACAATGTGGGTACGTTGACTGGTACGGTCGCTCGAGGGGCCTACACCGATGACACCGGTCTGGTGGTAAGTGGCACGATCAGTGCCGCACTTGCAGCCGGAGAGGAGGTGCGCGTCTATGACGGTACGTCCTACCTCGGTAATGCAACCGTAGCAAGCGGAGCGACGACCTGGACCTACAGCGATACCCGGACCCTGGTTGACGGACAGGCGGTGAGTTATGTTGCGCGAGTGGTTGGTCCAACCGGGAATCAAAGCCAAGCGAGCATCGCCTATCCGGTGACCGTGGACACCACTGCGCCGACGGTAACACTTGCCATCAATTCCGGTGCTGCGAGTACGGTAAATGCGGGCGCCTCGACCACGCTGCTGATCACCTTGTCCGAAAAATCCACCAACTTTGTCTTGGCGGATCTGACCGCGACCGGCGGTTCGGTGAGCAACCTGACGCCAGTTGTGGGCTCAGGTGATGTGGGCTCAGGCTACAGCAGCTACACGGTCACCTTCACGGCCAACGGAAATCTCGGGGATGCGCGCTCCGTCACAGTGGGCGCAAACAAGTTCACGGATGCGGCGGGGAGCGCCAACACGGCGTCAAACACGCTGAACCTGACTGGGACGGTGAACAGCTTCCAATACAACATGGACAGCACTTTGCCGCCGATGACGCAGGCCTGGGGCCGCGACACCTCTGGGGCGTTCGTTAATAACAAGGCTTACATCGCTAATGGCCCGAGTTCCGATGCTGGGGACAATGAGCTGATCCTGGCAGACAACGTGACAGGGCAGCGCGGCGTCTGGTTCCAAAACACCACGCCCGCCAGTGGCCAAATGGTGACGGCCATGGACGCCTCGTTCCAGCATTACTTCTCGGGCGCTGCTTACAACCTGAGCAACTTCGCGTTCGGTACGGACAATAGCTCGGTGCCGGTTAACGGGCTCTATGGGATGGCGAAAGGCTTGGTCGTCCTGTTTGAAGCCGTCGGAAACATCTGGATCGGCTGGAACCTCACGGCCAGCAGCTATGTGTGGAAGACCAACGCCACCGGCGTAAATCTGGCGGGGTGGCACGACATCAGGGTCAAGGTGTCGACGACGGGCCTGACGGAAGTATTGGTCGACGGCACCACCAGGGTGAGTTGGAACAACACCGCGTGGACCAGCGAGAACCAAGCGGGCTGGGCCTACCAATTCTCGGGCTACAAGCAATCCTCTGCGCCAAGCGGCGAGACCTGGGTCGACCATATCGACATCAAGGATACCCGCGCTGCGTCGCCGATCGTACTGGATCTGAACGGCGATGGCGTGCAGACCGTCGAAGCGTCACAGGGCGTGCTATTTGACTTCGGCGCGCGGGGTCAGTTGGCTCAGGCGGGCTGGGTGTCGCGTACGGATGGCCTGCTTGCGCGGGACCTGAACAACGACGGAATCATCAATAACGGTACGGAACTGTTGGGCAATGCCACCGCCCTGCCCAATGGCCGCACGGCCGTTGATGGCTGGGAGGCACTCGCAGCGCTCGATGCCAATGGGGACGGCGCGATCGATTCGCATGACGCCGCGTTTGCCGAGCTTCGCGTTTGGGTGGATGCCGATGGCGATGGTGTGACCGACGCGGGTGAATTGCAGAACCTCGCGCAGCATGGCATCGTGGGTCTGAATCTGGCGCACGACGGATCCAGGCACGACGACCAGGGCAACACCCTTGTCGGCCAGGGAAGCTATCAAAAATCGGATGGCAGCTCGTCTGCAATGAGCGATGCCTGGTTCCAGGTGTTGCCAAGCCACGCCGATGGGGACACCCGCGATGCGGTGGTCTTCGCCGGCTCGGGGCAAAATACGCGGGTCTTGCAACTGTCCGATGTGCTCGAAGACGGGCAGATCGATCGCTGGAATGCGGCCAACACAGATGGCGTAACCGGCGAGGCACTGTCCGCAACCGAACAGCGCTGCCAGCTGCGAGTGGAAGGCACCACTGGCGATCAGGTTACATTGAACGACCTCGCCGACTGGACCCTGAACCCCAACGACATGGTCGACGGTAATACCTACAGCGTATGGAACCACACAAGCGCAAACGCGCAGCTGCTGATCGACGCCCGGGTGATCGTAGCCTAGTGCGCGGACGCGATGCTGCAGCCCCTCGCCCAGGCGAGTCGAATCCTGCCGCGGCGGCCGAGGTGGCCCAGCTGATCGAGCAAGGCTATGCCCGGCGCCAGGCCGGTGATCTTGTGGCCGCTGCCGAGCTCTATCGCCAGGCTGCCAGCCTGCCGGGCGCGCCGGTGCAGGCCTTTTTCAACTGGGGCAACGCGCTGCACGATTTGGGCCGCTTTGCCGAGGCCCAAGCTGCTTTTGAGTCGGCGCATCAGATCGACTCTGCTTTTGTGCCGGCGCGCATGCAACTGGCGCGCTGCGCCGCCCGGCTTGAAGATCTTGCACTGGCGCGCACGCACTTTGAAGCAGTGGTGCAGGCTGAGCCCGGCGGCTTTAGTGCTTGGCTGGAGTTGGGCCATGTGCTGCGCCGCCAGGGTGAGTACGAGGCCATGCTGGCCGCTTACCGGCAGGCGCTGGCCGTGGCGCCCCAGCGCTGGGAGGCCTTGCTGTCAATGGCGCGTGGCCTGGAAGAAGCCGGCCAGTTCGAGATGGCAGCGCTGGCCTACCACCGGGCGGTGCTGCTCGGCGGTGCGGCGGCGCAGGCGGGCACTGCCCCGGCGGCAGAAGGCCCGAGCCCAGTGCAGCTACCGCGCACCCTCCATTGGCGCATGGCCCGCTTTCGGCTTGAGCGCGGCGATGCGGCGCGCGCGCTGGAGGCCATGCGGCAGGCGCTGATGGCCCAGCGCATCGAAAGGCAGCAGGTGCCTATTGATGCCAACGAACTGGCCGAGATGCAGATCGATCTGGGCGAGATCTTGATGCGCCTGGGCATGGAGCCAGAGGCACACCGGGCTTTTGAGCGGGCCAGCGCAGCCACCGCCGAGCCCACCCTGACGCGGCTGGCTGAGACCTCGTTTCGCTTCAATTTGTGGCAGGAAGCGCAGCAGGTTCTGCAGCGAGCGGTCGCTCTGTACCCGAGCAGCGCCTTGGCCCACTGGAATCTGGCCCATGCCTATGCCGAGAGCTGGCAGATGGACGAGGCCTTGGCGACTCTGGCCCGCGCCGAGGCCTTGGCGCCGCAGCCGGGGGCCAAGTCCATGCGCGCCTCCATTGCCGGCCGCCTCGGCGATGCCGATACCGCGCTGGCTTTATACCGGGAACTGGCTGAGGCCGAAGGCCCGCAATCGCGCATGCGCTCGAGTGCAGCCATGTCCTCGCTGTACAGCGACCGCCTGAGCGAGCAGCAGGTGGCCGACCTGCACCGCTGGCTGTTCGCGCCTTTGGGACAGGGTGCGCGTCCGGCCAACTCCTTTGCCAACACCCGCGATCCCGAGCGGCGACTCAGGGTCGGACTGGTGACGGCCGACTTTCACCATCAGCATCCGGTCAACATCTTCATGCAGCCGATCTTGTCGCGGCTCGATCCGGCGCAACTGGAGCTGACGGTGTATTTCACCGGCGTGTCCTACGACGACCAGACCCGGCTGGCGCAAAAGCGGGTGGCCCACTGGGTGGAGTGCGCCAAACTGCCCGACGCCGAACTGGCCCAGCGCGTCGAGCGCGACGGCATCGATGTACTGATCGATCTGGCCGGCCACACCAGCATGAACCGCATGGCGGTGTTTGGCCGGCGCGCCGCGCCCGTGCAGATGAGTTACCTGGGCTATCCGGGCTCCACCGGTGTGCCCAACATCGACTGGCTGCTGGCCGATGCGGTGGTCGCGCCCAAGGGCAGCGAGGCGCTGTTCAGCGAAAAACTGATCCGCCTGCCCGGCGCGGTGTTCTGTTATCACCCCGAAGTTGACTATCCCTTTCCCGAGTACGGGCCGGCGCAGCAGGCGCGCAGCCTGACCTTCGGCTCCTTCAACAACGCGCCCAAGCTCACCCCGCGCACCATCGCCCTGTGGGCGCGGGTGCTCAAGGCAGTGCCCGATTCACGGCTGCTGCTCAAGGCGCCGAGCTTCAAGGATCCGGGGGCCATCGCCTCCTTTGAAAGGCGCTTTCAGGCCGAAGGCATAGACAGAGCGCGCCTGGAATTTCGCGGGCCCGTCGGTTTGAGCGACATGATGGCCGAGTATGCCGACGTTGACATCGCGCTCGATCCGGTGCCCTACAACGGCGGCACCACCACGCTGCAGGCGCTGTGGATGGGCGTGCCGGTGGTGGTGCTGGCTGGCGCACATTTTGTTTCGCGCATGGGTGCCAGCTTCATGAGCGCCCTGGGCCTGCCAGAATGGGTGGCCGATGACGATGAGGCTTATGTGCGCATCGCTGCAGCCATGGCCAGCGACCGCGCCGCCTTGCTCAAGCTCAAGCGCAGCCTGCGCGAGCGACAGGTCAAGGCGCGTGCCTGGAACATCGAGCGCCACGCACAGGCGGTGCAGCAGGCCATCCGAAAGGCCTGGCGTGCGTTCTGTAAGCCGTGAGCCCGCCGCTGATTTTTGTCACTGCCACCCGCAGTCCGCGGTCGCAGTTCGAGTCAAATTCCCCGCTGAGCCGCTCGCTGTTGCGGGTCGGCGCGCTGACGCCCTTGAAGCTGCGCTTGTTTGACAACAATCGCAAAGCCTTGGGAGAGTGCTACAACCAGGCCATTGATGAGTCGCCAGACAACGCCTGCCTGGTCTTCGTGCATGATGATGTCTACATCGACGACTGGATGGCCGGTGCGCGCGTGATTGAGGCGCTGCAACGCTTTGACATCGTCGGCGTGGCGGGCAACACGCGCTGCCAGGTCGGCCAGCTCACCTGGTACCTGGAGCCCGGACATGAGATCGCAGGTCAGAGGCAGGCCGGCGTCTTCGACCACCCCCACCTCAGAGGCGCGATCAGCCACGGTGCCCAAGGCAGTGCAGAAATGACATGCTACGGGCCAGCCCCTGCGGCCGTCGAATTGATCGATGGCGTCTTCATGGCAGCGCGGGTCGATCGCCTGCGGCAAACCGGCGTTCGTTTTGACCCGGCTTTGGGCTTCCATTTTTACGACCTAGACCTGTGTCGCGCCGCACGCAAATCGGGGCTTCGCGTCGGCGTCTGGCCCATCGCCATCACCCATCACAGCCGGGGAGGGTCGGTTCAGTCGAAGCAATGGCAACAATCGCGGCTGCGCTACCTGGAAAAATACCCTTCGAATCCAGCCGTCCCGGGGGCCGGCCGGATCTGAGATTGATCAATCGGCTTTCGCACCCGAGGTCTTGACCACCCTGGCCATGCGCTCAAAGTCCTGCCGCAGCAGCTGGGCGAAGGCCTCGGGCGCCATGCTGCCGCCCTCTATGCCCTGGCGGTTCAAACGCTCGATCACCTCGGCTCGCTTGAGGACTTTGCCCATTTCGGTGTTGAGCTTGTTAACGATGTCGGCCGGCGTGCCAGCAGGCGCGAGCAGGCCGAACCAACTGTCAAACACATAGCCAGGCAGGGCGGCAGCGATCGGATCAACCCCCGGCACAAAGGGCGAGGCCTTCCCAGAGGTCACGCCCAGCAGGCGAACCCGCGGGTCTTTGGCAAAAGGCAGCGCGACATTGTTCGCATTGATCATCACCTGTGAGCGGCCGGCCAGCACTTCGGTCATGGCATCGCCCGCGCCCTTGGTCGGGATATGGGTCATGTCCAGTCCAGCCATGCCGTTGAAGTAGGCCATGGCCAGATGGGTGGCGCTGCCGCTGCCGGCCGTTGCATAGTTGAGCTGACCCGGCCGAGCCTTGGCATAGCTGATGAATTCAGCCACACTCTTGGCCGGCACACTGGCGCTGACCACCATGATGTAGCTGGTATTGCCTATATAGGCAGCGCCAACAAAGTCCTTGACCGGGTCGTAGTTGAGCTTGGAGTAGAGCGTGCCGTTGATGTTGTGGCTGGCTGCTGCCAGGATCAGGGTATAGCCGTCAGGCGCCGACTTGGCCACGAAATTGGAGGCCACCGTGCCGCCGGCGCCGGGACGGTTTTCAATGATCACCGGCTGACCCAGGGCGGCGCCCAGCTCATTGGAGATCGAGCGTGCCAGAGTGTCTTGCACGCCACCGGTGGTAAACGGAATGACCAACCGTATCGGCTTGACCGGCCAGGGCTCGGAGGCGTGGGCAGCCCCCGCAAGCAACGCCGCACCCAGCAGCAGACACCGACGGGCCCAAGTCAAAGACCCTTTGTAAGACCTCATGCTCATTGCAAATCCCCTTTGAGTAACTGGATCATCCGAGGTTTTCAGACCGGACCGGCCAGAAAAGCCTTCACCTCGTTCACATAGGGCAAGGTCTGCGTTTGCGGCAGAAAATGCCCACCTTGCATTTCAATCAGGCGCGCCTGCGGCATCAGGCGCGCCAAATCCCGGCTGTGGCTGACCGGCACGATCGCATCGTCGCTGGCGCCCACGATCAGCGCCGGCGCGCCGATGCGGCCCAGCTCATCGGCGCGGTCAAAAGTCAACAGCATATCAATGCGCGCCAGGGCGGTGGCCAGATCGCCTTGGCTGGCCGCATCAAAATCGATCGGCGCCGGGCTGGCCAGATGGGCCTCGTACCAATCGGCCGGATGGCCGAGCAGCTTGGCGATGGCGTTGTAGGCGGCAAAACCGGCACGCTCGAGCACCACCCGGCGCGTCTGGAACAGGTCACGAAAACGCCGGTCCGGCCGCGCCCAAGTGGCGCTGAGCACCGTGCGGTCGACCCGCCGCGGATGGTCCAGCGCCAGCACCTGCGCCACCAAGCCGCCCGTGGAATGGCCAACAAAATGGGCCGAGGGCAGTTTTAGTTCGTCGAGCAGCGCCAGCACTTCAGCGGCAATGTTCGCAATCGAATGCTCGGCAGCCGGCGGGCTGCGCCCCATGCCCGGATGATCGAAGGTGATGCATTGGTAACTGCGCGACAGTTGCTCCACCACCGGAGCCCAGAAGGCCCCAAGCCCACCGAGACCGGCAATCAGCACCACAGGAGGCCCCTGGCCTTGAATCTCAAAATGCATGAAAACCCGGTCTTTTGTGTCCAAATCGGCGAACGTCATCAGGAAAATTCGCAGGCCCCACAGGTGCGATGCCCGGGGCCCCAAGGCTGCATGGTGCCCGGGACGAGTTTCGAACTCGTACGCCCCATTTCTGGAAGCGGCGGATTTTAAGTCCGCTGTGTCTACCGATTCCACCACCCGGGCCGCCCACCATTGTCGCCAAATTCGAATGCGGCGCCCGAGGCAGGTTGAGCACTTGCAGCGGCCTGGCGCATCGGACCATATGCTTATGCGATACACCCACGCTTTGAACTCTTAGAATCGGCCCACCAAACCCCAACCAAGGAGACTTTGCCATGACCGCAATTCGCACCCTGCGCCACCTGCTCACGCCACTGGCACTTGCCCTGTTCGCGCTGGGCGGCGCGCAGGCACAAACCGAATGGAAGTTCAACAACAGCTATGCGCCCACACGCCCGGAGTCGGTACAAATCCGTGCTTTTGCGGCCGATGTGGAAAAGCGCACTGGCGGCAAGATGAAGATCTCGGTGTCTGAAGGCGGCGCA
>SXGQ01322982.1_pt1 | contig 12821 bp, 16 predicted proteins | sample 3178371 | NCBI WGS metagenome assembly SXGQ01 (sample SAMN11356859, study PRJNA531348) | freshwater metagenome | isolation source: freshwater sample F1-20 | place: China: Fuxian Lake, Yuxi | collected 2017-12-25
CACGTGATCGCGGCCAAAGCCGTTGCTTTCAAGGAAGCGCTGGCACCACAATTTAAGGCCTACCAGCAGCAAGTCATCAAGAACGCCCAGATCGTGGCCGAAACGCTGACCCAGCGCGGTCTGCGCATTGTCAGTGGTGGCACGCAAAGCCATGTCATGCTGGTTGACCTGCGCGCCAAAGGCATCACCGGCAAAGCTGCTGAGGCGGTGCTCGGTCAGGCGCACATGACGATCAACAAGAACGCCATCCCAAACGATCCGGAAAAGCCCATGGTCACCAGCGGCGTGCGTATCGGAACCCCAGCCATGACCACCCGCGGTTTCAAGGACGAAGAAGCGCGCATGACGGCCCACCTGATTGCCGATGTGCTCGACAACCCGACCGACCAAGCCCACATCGCTGCCGTGCGCGCTCAGGTCAATGCCCTGACCGCGCGTTTCCCGGTTTACCGGTGAAACAGGTCGCAGCCGCCGTGGGCCAGAACGCAGAGCGCGAAACATGAAGTGTCCGTTTTGCGCCCACCTGGAAACCCAGGTGGTTGAGACCCGATTGTCTGAAGACGGCGACGTGATCCGCCGGCGGCGACAGTGCGGAGCCTGTGACAAGCGCTTTACCACCTACGAGCGCCCCGATGTCAACTTCCCGGCCATCGTCAAAAAAGATGGCAGGAGGATCGACTACCGACGCAGCAAGATTTTGGAATCCATGAACCTGGCTTTGCGCAAGCGACCGGTGAGCACCGAGCAGGTGGATGCAGCCATTGAGCGCATCGAGGAGAAAATTCTGAACCTTGGCGTGCGGGAGGTACCCTCGACGAGGCTGGGAGAGCTGGTCATGCGCGAACTCAAAAAGCTCGACAAAGTGGCCTATGTGCGGTTTGCCAGCGTCTACCGCAGCTTCGAAGATCTGGACGACTTCAAGAACCTGGTGGACGAAGTCAGGCGCTGAGCGTCCTGCCTTTTGAATTTTCAGATCATCGCCAACAATCGGGCACAGAAGGCCCGTTGCCGGTGCGGCCCTTGAGCCCCGTATGCGTGAGGGTCAAAGCGCCACAGGCATCGGCTTGCATGACGCCCTGGGGATCGGCACGCAGCCCGTAGCTGACCGCGTCGACGGTTTCAATCTGCAGCCGATAGATTACCTGTTCGCTCGACGAGACTGCCTGCACAGCAGCGGGCAATTGGGGTTTGGACCCGTCCGCGAGCAAATAGCTGCCCTGCACGCTGTAAAGGCGCTCCATGAATTGCTGGGCCTGCAACAAGGCAGCAGCGCCCTGGGCACGCTGAGCCCGCTGGACATGGGCCCGGTAATTGGGCCAGGCCACGGCCGCGAGCAGCCCGACGATGAGCAAAACGGTCAGCAGCTCGATCAAGCTAAAGCCGCGGTCGTGGCTTGCGCGTGTCGGGTTCATGGATTCACCTCAAGGGTGGATTGAGAATGCGCTTGAAGCTGCGGGCACGCACCTGAGCCTCTTCAATGAGCACCGTGCTCTGCAGCCAAAGAGCGACTCCGGCCGTCGTTGCCCCCGTACTCGCATCGGCGCGGTGGTCGGGGCTAAAGCCACGCGCGGTGATCACATGAATTGGCAAGCCGTCCGGTTGATTTTTCAAGATCTGCTTTTCCACCAGGCAGATCGGGCTGCGGCTTGTGGCCATCGAGGCAGGCAAAACGGCGGCCACAGTTTGAGCGCCGGATTGCCAAACAGCCGACGTGTTCCAGATCGGCTGCTCGGGGCTGCTCCAGAGCAGCGCAGGGTCGGCCAGCCTGGGGTCGCGCAAGGCGCTGGGCAGCAGCAACTGGCCCTCGCAATGGCGCAAGCCGGCGTGAGCCTGTTCCCATGCCAGGGTCTGCATGAGCCATGCTCGTCCGAGTTGCAGCGAGCCGGCCGTGTTGCGCAATGCAGCCACCGATCCCAGGGCCATGGCGCCGAGCAGAATCAGAACGATCACCAGACTGACCCCTTGCTCGCTTTGCTCGGCGCGGACGACCGGCTTGTAGTCGCGGCGCATGGCGCTAAGAGGCCCAATTTCGAAAGGCCACAGTCGACCAAAAGGCGCGGCGCAGACGCGCATCGGTGGAGGTGGCCGGTGCACCATTGCAGTCGATGTAAGAGCGCGCATCGTCGAGGCCCAAAACCGGCTCCCGGCTTCGCACCAGCAGGCAAAATCGCACCGCGCGCACCTGGGAAAAATCGCTCACTTGCGATGCCAAAACGTAGCGCAAGGCCGAGCCTTCCTGCGCATCGACCGGCAAGCCCCACCACAGGCGCAACCGCTCCACGTTTTCGACCAGGGGCTGCGGGCCGGTCTTGCCACGGCCGGCGCAGCGCAGTTCGGTGCGACTGCCACTCTGACTGACCTGCCAGCGGTTGCGCGCGACATGGACCTTGCTGCCATCGGGCGCATCCACCGAATCAAGGCTGTTGCCCAGGCAGTCGGTGGGCTTTTTATCGCCGCCCACCACAGTGCTGAAAACATCGACCTCATGGCCTATTTCGACAGCCGTCGATGCACTGGCGTTGCCCGACAAAGCGCAGGTGGCAGGCCCCTCTTCGGGCAAGCTGGCAAAGCCATCATCGCAGGCAACCACAGCCGGTGCGGCAATGCTGGTCTGCCAGGAAGCCTGCCCGGCACTGCCCGATCGGGCCTGCAGCGCGCGACCGTATCCGAGCATCATGAAATCGGCGCGCAGCAGGTCGATCGCGATCTGAGCGTCTTCAATCAGTTGCGACTGGGCAGCACGCAGGACTTGGCTGCGCCCCGCGACGACCCGCTGATCAACCAAGACAGCAACAATAAGCAGGCCCATGAAGGTGGCCACAACCAACTCCAGCAGAGAAAAGCCGCTGCTGCGCTGCGAGCAGTAAATCTTCACCACACAACCCCCAGGCTCAAGCAGCGCACCGAATCACCGGGCGACACTGCCAGGGTGGCCGCACAGGTGTCCCAAGCCGCTCCCTCCAGGCCATCTCCGGCGCTGGCCTCGCGCCATGCCAAGGTGATGCGAGCGCTGCGACCCACCGGGTCCACGTCCAGCACCGCCGAACCCTGAGGCAAGGCCTGGCGCACCTGCTGGCGCCAAAGCGCAGCATCAGCCAAGGCCCAGGCCGCAGCGTCACAAAGGCCTGGCAAGCAGGTCGGTACAGTCAAAACCGCCTGCTCCTGAAAGCTTGAAGAAAAAGCCATGGCCTGTGCGACCGCGGGGCTGGCACGCAGTCGCTCAGCCATGTCGCCAGCCAGCATCAAGGCCATGCTCTGGTGCTGACCGAGCCGCGTCTGCCGCAAAGCGCTGGCCTGGGCACTGAGCCAGGCCGTTGCACCGAGCGCCAGCAAAAACAGCGAGACCAGCACCTCGATCAGCATGAACCCCGCCACATGTCGATCTCTCAACTGCACGACGTAGCCCCCTCGGCTTGCAGGGCTGCGCGCCCCTGCATGGACACGCAAACGATTCTTTGGCTCGGAGACGAGCCACTGCCGCTCAAACGCAGCGTCTGACCCGCTGCCCGCGCCATACCTGTAGGCTGATAGGTCAGACCGGGCCGGCCGGTGGCGTTGCTGCTCATGGACCGCAGCGCCGGGTCGGGCAGATGTTGCCGCAGCACGCGCTCGCCGGGGTCGACCACCCGGTTGCCATCGGGATCCAGAAACACCAGCCAGCCGCTGGCCCAGTCCACATGGCCGGCGCAGCTGCTGCCGCTGACCGACGGACAGATGGACACCGGTTGAGCCCTCCCAATGGCCTGCGCACGGGCATAGCGCATGTCTTCGACCAAGATCTGCGCCTGCGTTCGCAGCGTCCAGCGCTCGAGCAGACCACGCCAGGACGCAAGGGCCATGGCCAGCAGGGTCAGCGCCAGGGCCATGACCAGCATGAGCTCAAGCAAGGAAAAGCCGCATCCCGCTGCGCCGCAGCGCAGCATCGACGAGGGTTTGAGGACAGGTGCCACAAGCACGAATGCTAAAAACTCGCCGCCGCTGTTGTGTTAATTCTTATTAAGGTCGACTGCGCCGGACGTCGGAAAGAGCGGCCGAGCCCGGGCTTACACTGCCATCGTCATGATCGAACGCGCCCTCGAATTGGCTACCCAAGCCCGGCTGCTGGCCCCGCCCAATCCTGCGGTCGGCTGCGTACTGGTCGACGCGCAGGGGCATATCATTGGTCAGGGGCACACACAGGCCACCGGCGGTGCCCATGGCGAGATCATGGCGCTGCGCGATGCCGCTGCCCGCGGACATTCGGCGCGCGGCGCGACCGCTTATGTGACGCTCGAGCCATGCGCCCATCAGGGCCGCACCGGGCCATGCTGTGATGCGCTGATTGAAGCGGGTGTGGCCAAAGTGGTGGCCAGCCTGACCGACCCCAACCCGCTGGTGGCAGGCCGCGGACTGGACCGGCTGCGCGCTGCAGGCATACAGGTCGAGCTGGGCCCGGGCGCTCAGGCTGCGCGCGATCTGAACATCGGCTTTTTCAGCCGCATGGTGCGCGCCACCCCTTGGGTGCGCATGAAGGTCGCGGCCTCGCTCGATGGCACCAGCGCTTTGGGCAACGGGCAAAGCCAATGGATCACCTCAGCCCAGGCCCGAGCAGACGGCCATGCCTGGCGCGCCCGCGCCTGTGCCGTGCTCACTGGCATCGGCACGGTGCTTGCTGACGATCCGATGCTCGATGTGCGTGATCTGCCCACACCGCGCCAGCCCATACGCGTGATCGTTGACAGTCGGCTCGATACCCCCCCGAATGCCCGCCTCTTTCAAGGCGCCAGCCCAGTCTGGATCTACACGGCCACCCGAGACCCAGAACGCCAGGCGGCGTTGAGCGCGCGCGCGGCGCAAATCACGCACATGCCCGACCCCCACGGCAAGGTTGATCTGAAAGCCATGCTCGCTCACCTGGCCAGCCGCGAGATCAACGAAGTGCATGTCGAAGCCGGCAGCAAGCTCAACGGATCGCTGATGCGCGCCGGGCTGGTTGACGAACTGTTGGTCTACCTGGCTCCCTTGCTGCTCGGTCCAGGCCAGGGCATGCTGAACCTGCCCGCGCTCAGCGCATTGGAACAGGGCACGGCCTTGGAATGGTCCGACTGCGAGCGAGTCGGTCCCGACCTGCGGCTGCGGGCCCGCTTGCAAGGCCGCGATCGTTTCTGAAGGGCTTTCAAGGTCTTGCACAGGGTCAACCCCGGCAAAAAAGACCCGGCCTTCAAAACCCTGCGAAAATGCTCAGATGTTCACCGGCATCATCACCGGCGTGGGGCGCATCGTCGCTGTCCACCCCCTCGGAAGTTCTTTGGCCCACGGCAAGCGCCTGACCATTCAAACGCCAGCCTCGTACCTCGATGACGTCGCACTGGGCGACAGCATCGCCCTCAACGGGGCATGCATGACGGCCACCACCCTTGAGCCCTCGAGTCGCCAATTCACGGTCGATGTGTCGGCCGAATCCCTAGACAAAACCTGCGGTCTGGATCAGATCGGCCCGATCAACCTGGAAAAAGCCCTGCGCGCGCACGATCGCCTGGGCGGACACATCGTCGCCGGCCATGTGGATGGCATTGGGCAAGTGAGCCATTTTTCCCAGGTCGGCGAGAGTTGGGAGCTGCGTATTGTGGCGCCCGCTGGACTGGCCAAATACCTGGCCTACAAAGGCTCGATCACTGTCAATGGCGTGAGCCTGACCGTCAACCGGGTGCAGGACCAGGCGGGCCTTGAGGCCGGCTGCGAAATCAGCATCAACCTGATCCCACACACCGTCGCCAACACCGCGCTAGGCAGCCTGGCCGCCGGCTCGCGCGTCAACCTTGAAATCGACCTGATCGCGCGCTACGTCGAGCGCATGCTGGCCGACCACCGAAAGCCCTCCGTATGAATGCCGCTTTGCCCGCAACCTTGAGCATCTCGCCCGTCAAAGACATCGTGGCCGACATGGCAGCCGGTCGCATGGTCATCCTGATCGATGAAGAAGACCGAGAAAACGAAGGCGACTTGGTGCTCGCTGCCGACCACATCAGCGCAGAAGCCATCAACTTCATGGCCCGCTTTGGCCGGGGGCTGATCTGCCTGACCCTGACCCGCGAGCGGTGCGAACGACTGCACCTGCCGCCCATGGTCAGCCGCAACGGCACCAAGCACTCGACAGCATTTACCGTGTCCATTGAGGCGGCAGAGGGAGTAACCACCGGCATCTCGGCAGCTGACCGCGCCCGTACCGTGCAGGCTGCGGTGGCTGCGCAGGCGCAGGCCAGCGACCTGGTGCAACCCGGCCATATTTTCCCGCTGCAAGCGGTCGACGGCGGTGTGCTCATGCGCGCTGGTCACACCGAAGCGGGCTGCGACCTGGCCGCCATGGCCGGCTGCTCACCGGCGGCCGTGATCTGCGAGATCATGAAAGACGATGGCACCATGGCACGGCTTCCAGACCTGCTCGAGTTTGCTGCCGCTCACGGCTTGAAAATCGGCACGATCGCCGACCTGATCGAGCACCGCAGCCGCAATGAATCGCTGATCGAACACGTGGGCAGCCGGCCCATGAACACCCGATGGGGTCAGTTCACCGCCCATGCCTGGCGAGACAAACCCGGCGGCAATGTGCACTTGGCCCTGATCAAAGGCAGCTGGCGCAGCGACGAGGCAGTGGCTGCACGGGTGCACGAGCCACTGTCGCTGTTTGATGCGCTTGAAACCGGCCGCACCATGCACTCCTGGAGCCTGGACGAGAGCCTGCAATTCATCGACCAGGAAGGCCGGGGCGTGGCCGTCTTGCTCAATTGCGGCGAAACCGCCGAGCAATTGATGGCCCAATTCGAGGGCAGTGCCACGCCCAGCCACGCACCGAGCCGCGGGCGCATGGACCTGCGCTCCTACGGTATCGGCACGCAAATCCTGCTGCAAAGCGGGGTGCGCAAGATGCGCCTGATGGGCAACCCCCGACGCATGCCCAGCATGGCCGGCTATGGCCTTGAAATCACCGGCTACCTGAGCAAAGACGCGCTCAAGGCCTGAAGGAATCAACACATGCAAGCAGCAGACCAGGGCCAGGGGCCGCAACTGCACGGCCAGGGCCTGCGCATCGGCATCGTGCAGGCGCGCTTTAACGCCAACGTCACTCAGGCATTGGCGCACGCATGCACACAAGAGCTGAGCAAGCTGGGCGTCGAGCAGATCACGCGGGTGCAGGTTCCTGGCGCTCTGGAGGTGCCCATTGCCCTGCAAGCGCTGGCCGAGCAAGGTGGCCATGACGCCCTGATTGCCTTGGGCTGCATCATCCGGGGTGAGACCTATCACTTTGAGCTTGTGGCCAACGAAAGCGGCGCTGCGGTGACCCGGGTCGCCCTGGACTACCGCCTGCCCATTGCCAACGCCATCCTCACCACTGAAGACCTGCCTCAGGCGATCGCCCGACAGGAAGAAAAAGGCCGCGACGCGGCCCGTGTGGCCGTCGAAATGGCGCGCCTGCTTCAGGCCCTCAAACCGTGAACGAAGTCAATCGCACGAGCAAGCCTGCGGGGCGCAGTCCGAGCGGCCCCAGAAAAGCAGCCGACAAATCGGCCCGCACCCGTGCGCGCGAGTTTGCCCTGCAGGCGCTTTACCAGCATCTGGTGGGCCGCAATGGAGCGAACGACATCGACAGTTTCACCCGTGACCTGATCGGCTTTCACAAAGCCGATGCGGCCCACTTTGATGCGCTGCTGCACGGCTGCATTCGAGCCGGTGATGCGCTCGACGCGATGATCTCGCCGCACCTGGACCGCAAACTCGCCGAGGTCTCGCCCATCGAGCACGGCGCGCTGTGGATCGGCGCCTACGAGTTACAGCACTGCCCCGATGTGCCCTGGCGGGTGGTGATCAATGAGTGCATTGAATTGGCCAAGGCTTTCGGCGGCACCGATGGCCACAAATGGGTCAATGCGGTGCTCAATCAACTGGCCCCGCAATTGCGCCCAGCCGAGGTCACTCCCAGGCCCTGAACGCCATGCGAATTTCCACCCGTGCCCAGCGAATCGACCCGTTTTACGTGATGGAGGTGGCCAAGGCCGCTTCTAGCCTGGCGCACAACTCCCCGGCCGATGCACCGCCGATGATCTACCTGAACATCGGCGAGCCCGATTTTGGCGCCCCGCCTCTGGTGCAAGAGGCCGCCGCGCGCGCGATCCGCGATGGCATGACCCAGTACACACCGGCCTTGGGCTTGAGCGCGTTGCGCGAGCGAATCAGCCAGTGGTATGCCCACCGATTTTCAGCCGATGTGCCCGCTTCGCGCATCGTCGTCACCGCCGGTGCCTCGGCCGCCCTGCAACTGGCTTGCCTGGCGCTGATCGAGGACGGTGATGAAATCCTCATGCCCGACCCCAGCTACCCCTGCAACCGGCATTTTGTCGGCAGTGCGCAGGGGCGCGCCGTGCTCTTGCCCACGACAGCGGCCGAGCGTTTTACCCTGTCGCTGGCCAGCGTGAGCCAGGCTTGGCAAGCTGCAACACGTGGCGTGCTGCTGGCCTCGCCCTCCAACCCCACCGGCACCTCGATTGCGCCCGAAGAATTCAAGCGGCTTCACGAGTTCGTGATCGGCCGCGGCGGCATCTCGATGATCGATGAGATCTACCTCGGTCTGAGTTACGACGACCGGTTTGGCCGCAGCGCCCTGGCCCTGCCCGGCGAGTTGGGCGAGTCGGTGATCAGCATCAACAGCTTTTCCAAGTACTTCGGCATGACCGGCTGGCGTCTGGGCTGGCTGGTCGTGCCGCAGGCTCTGGTGCCCGTGATCGAGCGCCTGGCGCAAAACCTCTTCATCTGTGCCAGCAGCGTTGCCCAGCATGCGGCACTGGCTTGTTTTGAGAGCGAAAGCTTGGCCGAATACGAGCGCAGGCGCAGTCAATTCAAGGCCAGGCGCGACTATTTTTTGCCCGAACTCGAACGCCTGGGTCTGACGGTGCCGGTCAAGCCCGACGGAGCCTTTTACGCTTATGCGGACGCCAGCGCTGCCATGGAGCGTCTGGGCCTGCCGGCTGCACGCAGCGACGGCACAGGCGGCAGCTGGGACCTGGCCTTCGCACTCATGGAGCGCGCCCGCGTGGTCGTCACGCCCGGGCGCGACTTTGGGCAAGCCGATCCATCGCGCTTCATCCGCTTTTCCACGGCCAGCAGCATGGCGCAGCTCAAAGAGGCCATTGACCGGCTGGAGACTGTGCTTGCCTGAGAGTCAAGCCACAGCAGCCTTCATCTGGCCGGTTCGTGTGTACTGGGAGGACACCGACGCCGGCGGCATTGTTTTTTACGCCAACTACCTGAAGTTTTTTGAACGCGCCCGCACCGAATGGCTGCGTGCGCTGGGCGTTGAGCAGCAGGCTTTGCGCCAGAGCACCGGCGGCATGTTCGTGGTCAGCCAAGCCACTTTGCGCTACCTGCGCCCTGCCCGCCTGGACGATGAGCTGCAGGTCAGCGCCCAATTGATCCACTGCGGCCGGAGCAGCCTGCATATTGCCCAGCAAGCCCGGCTCAAAGACTGCGATACCATCTTGTGTGAGGCGACAATGCGCATCGGCTGGGTGGACCAGCGCCTCAAGCCAGCGCGTATTCCTGACTCCGTGTTGCAACGACTTCAAGCAAGGCCATGAACCAAGACCTCTCCATCATTACCCTCTTGATCGGCGCGAGCTGGATAGTCAAAGCCGTTGTGGTCATTCTGATCCTCATGGCCTTCACGAGCTGGGTAATCATCATCAAAAACCTGATTCGGCTCAAGGTCCAGGTGAACCTGAACAATGAGTTCGATACCGAATTTCGATCGAATCTGACTCTCGCGGACCTTTATTCCAACGCGATGCGCCATGGCAAAGGAGACAAAGGGGGCAAGGAGCGCATTTTTGAGCGGGGCATGCGTGAATTTCAAGAGCTCAAAGGCAAGGGTGTGACCAGTGTTGCCGCGCTGATTGACGGTTCCCGATGCGCCATGCAGGTACAGCTTCAAACGGAGCTCGAAAAAATAGAGGCCAAGCTCTGGCTGCTTGGTACAGTGGGTTCGGTCTCGCCCTACGTCGGGCTTTTTGGAACGGTCTGGGGCATCATGCATGCCTTCACCGGGCTCGGTGGGCTCGAGCAAGTCACGCTGGCCAAAGTCGCCCCGGGCATCGCAGAAGCATTGATCGCCACGGCCATCGCCTTGCTGACCGCCATTCCGGCCGTGATCGCCTACAACCGCTTTGCCAGCGAAATCGATCGGGTGGCCCAGCACCTGGAAATCGCCATCGAAGAGTTTGTCAACAAGCTGCAGTACAACCTGAGCGCCCAACCTAACTCCGGAGCGGGGCGATGGCTGGCCTGAGAACCCGCGGCCGAGGTCGCCGCACCATGAGCGAGATCAATATGGTCCCGTTCATTGATGTGATGCTGGTGCTTTTGATCATATTTATGGTCACTGCGCCGCTGATCACACCCAGCATGATCGCCCTGCCCAGCGTGAGCAAGGCGGCTGCGCAGCCGGCCAAACCCATACAACTGCTGATCGACAAGAACGGAAAGATCGAAATCAAGGCAGATGGGGCGGCGCCTTCGTCCAGCACCGAGGCTGAGATCGGTCAGGCGGTCAAGCGCCTGCAAGCGCCGGTGGCCGAAGGGCAACAACCCGCGCCGGTGCTGATCAGTGCGGACAAGTCCGTCAAATACGAGGCCGTTGTCAAGGTGATGGATCAACTCAACAAAGCGGGCGTGGGTCGCATTGCGCTGTCGGTGCAGACCACCAACTGATGCTTGTCATGGCCCCGGCCTATCGGGTATTGCATGGACTACGCAGCACTGACCAAGTACTTTGAACCGCCGCCGGCTCCCGGCGAGCAATGGGCAACGCCGGGCGCTTTGCTGATGGCCGGCTTGCTGGCCCTGGCTGTGGTTTGGGGCGCGACGGCCAGCCAGATCCAGCCAGCGGTGGCATTCAGCGCAGAGATATGGTCGCCCACCGCGCAGGAGGCTGCGCCCTCTGGCGCAGTGCCGCAAGAGAACGCCCCCGCCCAGCCAGCGCCCGCGCCTGCAACGCCGCCTTCACCTCCCCCACCGGCTGCTCCGGCTGAGCCCGCCATCAAAGCACCGCCTCCACCCAGCGCACGGGAATTGGCCGAACAGCGCGAAGCTGAGATCGCTTTGGAAAAGCGGCGCAAAGAAAAGCAAAAGGCTCAGGAGCTCAAAGACAAAGCAGCCAAAGAGAAAGTCGAAAAAGAAAAGGCAGAAAAGGCAGAAAAGGACAAAGCCGCCCAATCGCGCAAGGCCCAAGAGGACGAGCGCAAGGAGGATGAAGCGCGCCGAGCAGCCATGCGCAGGGAGCTCGAACGCCGCAGCCAAGACAGAGTCAGCGGCGCCACCGTCACCACGACACCGCCGACACCGGCTCCGTCACCTGCTCCAAGGCCACCTGCCCCGGCTCCTGCCCCGGCTCCTGCTCCTACTCCTGCCCCGACTCCAGCTCCAGCGCCGGCTCCAAGGCCACCAGCTGCCGCGGCCAACACGAACACTGCCAACGCGAGCGGTCCGGCAGACTCAAAAGGTGCAGCCGATCGCTCATCGGCCCCTTCATCCACCTATGCGGGCAAGATCGTCAAACTGATTCGCGACAACACCGTCTTCAACGAGCCGAACCCAAGTCAGCCCACCGTGGTGGTTCTGGTGCAAACATCCAGGGATGGCAGGATCACCGGATCCAAGGTGACCACGCCCAGCGGCAAGCCCGCCTTCGACGAAGCGGTTTTGCGCGGCATCCAAAAAATGGGCACGGTTCCCAGAGACATTGATGGCCGGGTGCCAGAGGTGCTGCTGCGCGAAGGCCTTGAAATCAAGGTCACTTTTTGAGCGCCGAGGCGCCATGCCGCCTCGCTCCAACCAAATCCATCGATCGAACGAGAGGCGGCCGTCACAGGCAGGCCTATTCGTAGACGATCTGAGCCAATCCCTTGTCCGACTGGGCCATGGCGCTGGCCAGGGCGGCATCGCTGGGGTAGATGCGCGCCGCATCGCCCAACTGCAGATCGGCGCTGGCCCCCTCACGGAAAACGCTCAGGCGCAGTTGCAGGCCTTGCACCCGCTCTCCCTGCTCGGTCTGCTGCCGCCGGGCCGGGAATTCGCGCACCAGACGGGCAATGTCAGGCGCTGTGCCATTGACGGCTAGGCGCAGATACTTGCCAAAACGGCAGCGGGCGGTCTCCAGATCCCAGATTTGCCCAACCTTGAAGCGAAAACCACCGCTGAAGCGGTCGGGCTGCAACAAACCTTGGACCACCACCAACTCGTCGTCCTTGAGCAGGTGCCGATTGGCGTTGTAAAGGTTCTCGTCCACCGTGGCCTCAACGGCTGCTGATTTGTCGTCAAGCTTAAAGAGCACCAGCTTGCCTCTTTGGCCATTGACCAAACGCAAATCGGTGACGATGGCCGCCAGCAATTGCGGCTCTCGCGAGTCCACCAGATCGGCGATGCGCCGCTTGGCAAACTGGCGCACCTCCCATTCAACTTCATCGAACAGATGGCCCGAAAGGTAAAACCCAATGGCGGTCTTTTCAAAGGTCAGGCGCGACTTGACACCCCAGGGCATGGCATCGACCAGCGCTGGCTCTTGCGTGCTGGCGGCCTGCGGATCCATGTCGAACAAGCCCCCCTGATGCGCATTGGCCTGCGTGGCAGCAGCAAATTCAAAGGCGCGATCTATTGAGGCGATCAGCGCCGCGCGATTGAGCTGCAGGCTGTCAAACGCGCCGGCCTTGATCAAGGCCTCCACGGTGCGCTTGTTGAGCCTGGCCTTGTCCACCCGCACGCAAAAGTCATACAGTGAGGTGAAAGGCCCGCCGACC
>SXGQ01246440.1_pt1 | contig 12820 bp, 8 predicted proteins | sample 3178371 | NCBI WGS metagenome assembly SXGQ01 (sample SAMN11356859, study PRJNA531348) | freshwater metagenome | isolation source: freshwater sample F1-20 | place: China: Fuxian Lake, Yuxi | collected 2017-12-25
CCGCTTCGTGCTGGCCAAGATGCACATCGCCACACAGGGCAAGTACCTGTGGGCCCGCATCGTCGGCTCCCCCGTCGTCGGCCAGGCCGTCGACACGGGCGTGTTCTTCCTGATCGCCTTCTACGGCGTCTGGGCTACCGAGCAGCTCATCGCCGTCATCGTCGCCCAGTACCTGTTCAAGACGATCTGGGAAGCGGTGATGTACCCCGTCACCGCGGCGGTCGTGCGCTTCCTGAAGCGTGTGGAAGGCGAAGACCACTTCGACCGGCACACGAACTTCAATCCGTTCTCGATGAAGGTGTGAGCCGAAGGCGTTCGTGGTGAAGAAAAAGAAAGGCACCTCGCGGTGCCTTTCGTCTTGATGCTGGCGCGTTTTACAAACCGCTGCCGCCACAACCCTTGGCGAGGTAGTTGCTGATCAGGGCGAGCTGATCGGCGTTGGTCTTGCGCGTCCACGCGGGGCCGTGGGCGTAGTCCTTCAGCACGTGGTACTCCACGGGCTTGCCGGCCGCCTTGGCCTTGTCGACGAACAACTCCGACTGGATCAGCGGCACGACCTGGTCGCGGTCACCGTGGTAGACCATGATCGGGATCTCGATCTTGTCGGCCTTGCTCAGCGGGCTCAAACCCCGCACCGTCGGCTCCTGGCCGGACTGGAAGTACGGGTTGGTGAAGAACTTCGCCCAGATGCGCTCGATGTCGGACACGCCGGCGCCGGCGATGGCGCACTTGTACAGGCCGTTGGGCCGCACCGAGGCTGCAAACGCCGCGTAGCCACCGTAGGAGAACCCGAACATGGCGACGCGCTTGGGGTCGGCCAGCTTCTCGCTGACCAGCCACTTGACGGCATCGTCCTTGTCGTCCTGCATCTTGCCGCCCCATTCGCGGTCACCCGCGAACCACAGCGTGCGGCCCCAGCCCGACGAGCCCCGGTACTGGGGCTGCAGCACGACGCGGCACTGCGACACCAGCATCGGCACCCAGCCGGAGCGGTCGTAGTCCATCGTGTCACGCGCCCAGGGGCCGCCGTGCGGGTGGATGACGGTGGCGTACGGCCCCGGGCCGCACAGCTGCGGGTTCGGCACGGTCAGGTAGGCGGGGATGTTCAGGCCGTCGCGTGCCTTGTAGTACACGAAGCGTGCGCTGCCCAGGGCGCGCTTGTCGACGTCCGGGAACTCCTTGGCGAGCAGCTGGATCTTCTGGTCGCGCAGCAGGTAGTGCTCGGTGGGGTACGTGGAGCCGCTGACGCGGATCAGGTAAGTCGGCTTCTCGCCGGCCACGTACTGCATCACGCGCACGGACACGCCGTCGAAGGAGCGCACCGCCGCGCGCTCGCCCGAGCCCACCATCACGAGCTCCTGGGCGATCTCCTTGATGCCCAGCGCCTGCGCGATGCCACGCACGGCCGACTCCATCTTCGGGTTGTCCCAGTGCTCGTCGTTGCCCAGGTGACCGTCCAGTGCGAAGCCATCGAAGCCCTCGTCGTTCGGGCCGTCGTTGTCGCGGAACGAACGCACGCCGGTCGCGTCGAAGAACTTGTGCTCGAACAGCGTGTCGGTCACCTTGCGGGCGGCGATGTCGTACTCGTACAGGCCCGCGACCTCGCGGCCGACGTTGCTGCGGATGATGGCCGTGCCCGCCTTCGTGCCGGGAGCGATCACGTCGACCACGTCGCGGTTCTTCACGTAGCTGCGGAAGTGCTCCACCCACTCGCCATCCTTGCCGCGCAGGTCGATGGCCGTGAAGGTGCCCTGGCCGTCGCTGCCCAGGCGCGTCTTGGCCCAGATCTCGCCCTTGGAGTTGGCGAGCACGGCGTTGTCCGAGTCGCCCAGCCGCATGATGCGGGTGGCCCGGCCGTTGCGCAGGTTGTAGCGGTAGATGTCGCGGTTGGAGGACAGGCCCGAGTCGCTCAGTAGCACGACGTGGTCAGGGTCGCCGGGCATGCGGCTCAGCACGGTCGGGTTGGACAGTGCGGCCACCTTCTTGGCGATTTCCGAGCGGGCGATCTCGGTGGAGGCCATCGGCTCCACCCAGTTCTTGCCCTCCAGGTCGGTGAACAGCAGCTTGCTGATGAAGGTCTTGATCACCTCGTCCGCGCGCAGGTCGTAGATCTGCGTCATGGTGACCTGCAGCATGTCGTTCTTCAGGAACGACGCGCTGCTGATCTGCATGTTCGTGGCGCCGATGATGGTCGGCTTGGCATTCAGGTCGGCCAGCTTCCAGACCAGGATGTTGCGGGTGTCGCCCTGGCTCTGGATGGCAATCATGTGCTTGCCATCGGGTGAGATGCGGAAGCCCGTCATGCCGGGGAACTGGGCCAGCGTCTCGAGGGTGGGGACGCGGATGGGCGGTGGGTCGGCGGCCACGGCAGCCTGGCAGAGCGCCAGCGCGGCACCCGTGGCGGCCAGCAGCCGACCCACGCGGTTCAGGGTGGTTTTCATGCGGAACGAATCTGAAAAAAAGCCCTGGCAACCAGGGGTTGCCAGGGCGTTGGATCGCTGAGGGTGAGCGATTAGAAGGTCTTGGAGAAGTTCATGAAGAAACGACGACCCAGGTAGTCGTAACCGCTGTACAGAGGCGCATTGCCGACGCGGTTCGCGAAGCCCTGCGAGATCGAGGGCGGCGTCTTGTCAGCCAGGTTGCGCACACCGAACGTTGCCGACCACTTGCCCACGCTGTCGCTGTACTTCACAGACGCCGAGTGCAGGAAGTAGTCCGGGGTACGCATCTGGTAGATGCTGGTGTCGGGGTTGTACAGCGCAGCGGATGCGGCCGTGGTGGCCTGACGCTGGTAGTACTCGTAGCTCGACGTGGCACCGACCCACTCCATGCCGTAGTAGGCCGTCCAGCCCTTCACGGTGTAGTTCACGTCCAGGGCGCCGGACCAGCGCGGGATACCGACGCGGCCATTGCTCTGGATCAGCGGATCGGTCGGGAAGACCTTGCTGGCTTGCGAGTGGTACTCGGTGGCCGACAGGTTCACACGCAGCTTGCCGACGCCGATGTCGTTCGTGTAGCGGATGTTGTAGTCATAGCCGCGGACGACGTCGGTCGACAGGTTGATGTAGCTGTTGTTGACCGTCAGCGCGCTCGTCGTGGCGTTACGCGTGATCAGGTTGCAATAGCCGCCACCCGTGCGGAACGCCGGATCGTCGTAGCACAGTGCCAGGATGCTGCCCGTGGCGATACGCGAGACGCCGTTGTCAACCTTGACGTCGAAACGGTCCACGGCGACGGACACGTCACCGAAGCCGGTCGGCAGCGCGGGCTGCAGGATGATGCCCCACGACGAGTTCTTCGACGTTTCCGCAGCCAGGCCCGACTCGCGGCCACCCTTGGTGATCGAGGTGATGCTCTGCGTCTGGTTGAAGGTCGCCGGCAGGCCCTCGCTGGCGCAGTTCGCCGCGCGCGTCGTGCCCGGTGTGGGCGTGTTGCAGGGGTCGCCCGCCTGATTCAGGAAGCCCGTCGTTGCACCCACGAACTGTTCGAACAGCGCTGGAGCGCGGTAGGACGTACCGTTGGTACCACGCAGCGAGACCCAGCTCGTCGGGGCCCACAGGGCGCCGATCTTGTAGGTGGAGTCGGCGCCGTAGGACTTGTAGTCGGCGCGGCGGACGGAGCCGTTCAGCGTCAGGTCCTTGGCCAGCGTCACGTTCTTCAGCAGCGGCACTTCGACTTCACCGAAGACGTCGAAAGCCTGGTCGCTGCCACGGGTCGGCGTGGAGGACGTGAAGTTGTAGATGTTGGCGGTCTGCTGGTCAGCGGACGGGGTGTCGTCGATGGACATGCGGCGGAACTCGGCGCCGACGGCACCCTTCACGTCGCCGTAGGGCAGCTTGAAGATCTTGCCGGTGGCCGAGGCCGAGACGATGCTTTCCTTGTACTTGGTCGAGCCGGTGAACTTGTCGTAGACGAAGCCCAGCCAAGCGGCCGGCAGTTGGCCTCCGATGACGGCCGAGGTCAACGCCGGTGCAGCGACGCAACCGTTGGCAGTGTTCGCGCAGGCGAAGCCGCTGCCGCTGGTCACGACGTTCATGCTCTGCGACAGGCGGTCGGTACGGAAGCCGTCGAAGGTATAGCTGCCCTTGCTTTCCGCGTGCTGGACCGAGACGTCATAGTCCCAGTTGAACACCGTGCCGCGCAGGCCGCCGACGGCGCGCGTGAAGTCCACTTCCTGGCTGGAGTAGCTGTTGCCGGCGCCGATGAAGCCGCGAACGCCCGTGGCCTGGCCGTTGGTCATCACGGAGCCGCCAGCCGGCAGGAACGTGCTGAACTGCAGGTTGGCCGGGATCAGCGGGCTGCCCTTCGTGTAGTCCAGCGACAGCTGACGGAAGCCGACCTGCGACGACTCACGGCGGTTGAACAGCAGTTCCCAGTAGGCTTCGGCATCGCCGCCAAGGGCGGGGACGTCCATCGCACCTTGCGCGTACAGGTTGTGGTTGCGCACCGGCGACATCACGGTGTTGTTCATCACGCGCGGGTCGAAGGTGTCACGGACGTTCAGGTTGTTGGCCGTGGCGCCGCTGCCGCCGCCCACGCCTTCCCAACCAGCCAGACCGGTGGTCACGGCCGAATTCGGACGCCAGCGGTTGAAGGTGGTGCCCAGCGAGCCCGCACCGCCGACGCCGGTCGCGTTCTGGGTGCCCAGCGTGTTGATGGTCACGCCGTTGGAGCCCGTGCCCGTGATCGGGTAGCACTTGGGCTTGCCGGTCAGCGGATCGACGAAGTCGCCACTGCCCCAGGCGCCGACGACGCCGTTCGCGCTGGTGCGCAGATAGTCGGTGTTGCAACGGGTCCACTCGCGCTGACCCAGGGTCATCGCGGTGTTTTCGCTGAAGTTGTACGACGCCAGGAAGCGCGAGTGGTCATTGACCATGCCGCCGGCGATCGAGAAGTTGTAGGCGTTGCCGCCGCCATGTTCCGTCTGGGACAGCGAGCCGTCGACGCGGATGCCCGTCAGGTTCTTCTTCGTGATGATGTTGATCACACCGGCCACGGCGTCGGAGCCGTACACGGAGGATGCGCCGTCCTTCAGCACTTCGATGCTGTCGACGATGGAGTTCGGCAGGGTGTTCAGGTCGGCGGCGCCGACCGAGCCACGCGTGCCCGAAGGCGACATGCGGCGGCCGTTCAGCAACACCAGGGAGCGCGTCGGGGCGAAGCCACGCAGGCCGACGGTGTTGGCACCCGGGCCGCCGTCGGTGACGTAGCCGCCGAAAGCGTTGTTGATCTGACCCGCGCCGCCGGTCACGGACGTGCTTTGCAGCACTTGCGCGGTCGAGGTGAAGCCGGCCAGTGCAGCGTCTTCATTCTTGATGACCTGGATCGGTGCCGGCGAGCTGAAGGCATCACGCTTGATGCGCGAGCCGGAGGTCACGACCACCGTATCCAGTTTTTGCAGATCGCTTTTCGCAGGAGTTTCTGCAGCGGTGGCCGGCTTGGTTTCAACAGGTGCTTGTTGCGCTGCAGCATTTTGAGCCAGGATCAGGCCGAAGACGGCCAGCGCGACGGGGTTATGAACAGTTTTGAAGCTTGTAGAGCGAGTGGGCATGAAGGGGGTTAAAACTAAGGGAATATTCACGAGCAATCCGTCGCCCGGTAGGGCGGCGCGGCCCTGGGGCTCGTCAACGAAACTTCATGTTAGGGATGCGTGTTGGTTACATCCGTGCGTCATCTCGCCGCTACGGGACATCCCCAACTCCTTCAGGCTGCTGGGCGTGACAATCCGTTGCAATTTGCCAACATCAGGGCCGTGTGTGATCAGGGCTTCGCCTGTCTTTTGCACCGCATTGGTGCAAGAGGGTGGTGCAACCGGTTGCATCAGCGCTTCGAAAAAATCAGCTGCGATGATTCGCGGGCAGAAACGGAAGGAGTGGTTCCTTTTCCTCACAAGTAATTTTTCTTACTGGTTGGAAAGTATTGAGATTGCGTTTGAGAGGTCGGGATCATCGACGTCATCAAAGTTAATGAAATAACCTGTGCACTTATGAGTTCCGCCCCAGCCGCTGTGCTTCCAGATCTGTTATTTGCCCTGTTGCCCGACAGCGGCATCGCTCCCGACGGCCCCGACACGCTGGCGCCGTTGGCTGCGGCCCTGCAGGCGCAGTACCCCAGCGCCGTCACGCTGAACCTGCATCCGCCCCTTCGCGATGCTGAAGGGCGCTGCCGCTGGTGGGCGGGCGACGCGCCCACCCCCGATGGCCTCGCCGAGGCGCTGCCGCACCTCATCGGCCGCTTGCGTGCGGAGGCGGCACGGCTCGACCTGCCCTGGCAGCGCGTGGCGCTGGCCGGAGTGGGCGACGGCGCTCTGCTGGCGTTGGAGGCCGTGCAGGCCGAGCCCGCGCTGGCGGGGCGCGTGTTGGCGTTTGCCGGCGGTTACCTGTCCAGGCCGGAGGCCGCGCCGCAGGACGTGTGCGTGCACCTGCTGCACGGCCTGGCGGATCAACGTTTCCCGTACCGCCACGTCGTCGATGCCGCCCAGGCGCTGGTGGACCTGGGCGCCGACGTGACGGCCGACCTGCTGCCCCACCTGGACCACGGCCTGCATCCTGCGCTCATCGCCAAGGCGATGGAGCAGCTGCGCACCTTCATCCCGGCGCGGTTGTGGCGCGAGGCGGTCATCGCCGCGCAGGAGAGCGAGAAGCCCCTGGGTGGCTCGCGCAGCGTGGACTGATCAGTCCAGCACCACCTCCGTCCTCACCACACCCGCCCGTTCCGCGCTGGCACACAGCGCGATGCGCGTGCCGACCGGCGCGCGGATCACCCACTCCGCCACCGCACGGTCGCCCGTGGGCTGCTTGCTGGGCAGGAAGGCGAGCTGGCTCTGCTTGGGGCCGTGGCCGTCGAGCTGCGGGCCTTCCATGCGTTCCTTGCCGCTGACCAGGCTGATGGCCGGGTCGTGTGCAGGCAGGTGGATCTCGAACATCACGCCGCGCACGGTCTTGCGCTCCAGCGCGCGCTGGGTGATGGCGGCGGGCAGGTAGCCGGCGTTGGCCACGGCCAGGCGCACGCGCCAGGTGTCGGGGCCGAGCGCGCGCACCTCGGTGCGCAGCAGCTCCAGCTTGGGCAGGCTCATCGCGATCTGCGTCATCCACGCCGGGAAGCGCGCGGCCTCGCGTTCGCGCAGGTGCGGCGGTGGGTTGCGCCAGTAGTTCATCTTGTCCCAGCCACCGATCTCGACGGCGCCCAGCTGCGGATGCTGGAACGGCGTCCAGTCCACATGGGCCTTGCCGTCGCACTGCTCGTCGCTCCACTTTAGCAGCTTGAGGTCGTCCTCCACCGGGTGCTGGCGATACCAGTCGATCCACTTGCCCTCGTCGATGCCCGCTTCCTTCTTGGGCGACCACAGCTCCACCACCCAGAACAGCGCGCCGAGGTGCTCGTAGACCCAGTCCTGCGTGCCGGTGATGACGTCCTTGGGGTGGTAACGGAACTCCTCGTAGATGCTGACGGCCGGGTAGCCGGTGTGCTTCGTGCCCAGCTCCGAGAAGCGTTGGAACAGCCACAGGTCCTCGGGCGTCATGTCCTTGTCGCTGCGGGTGCCGCAGGGGCGCAGGATGACGCCGCTGTGCGTGTGGTAGCTGACGGCGGCGCCGATGTTGGGGTGGTGGGTGATGAAGTCCACCATGGCCCGCACCTCGGGCTCGCTGGTGGGATAGGGGCCGGCGCCGAGCTGCTGGAACTCCTGGCGCCACTCGCTGGGGAAGTTGCGGTTCAGGTCCAGCCCTTCGCGGTCGGCGTTGAGCTTGACGGTCAGGCCGTCGTGGTTCTTGATGAAGCCTTCGGGGATGAGGCGGTAGTACTCGCCACCGTGCTCGCCCGGCTCGCGCGGCACCATCAGGCGCGGCTCGGTGGGGTGCTTCTTGTAGCCGCCGTGCGGGTCGGGCACGCGCATGGTCAGGATGCGGCCGTCGCCGTCCACGTCTTCCGTGGTCAGGCCGTCCACGGGTTCCTCGGTGTAGGGGTACGGGCGGGTGGAGCTGCGGATGTGGCGCGGCCGGTCGCTCAGCGCCAGTTCGGCGCCGTCGGGGTTCAGGCGCGGCACGATGTAGAGCGTGCGCGTGTCCAGCAGCCGGTTCACCTGGCCGGCCTCGGGGGTGGTGCCGCCGTGCAGGCTGAGCAGCTGGTGCAGGTAGTACAGGCAGGTGGTGGACGCGGTCAGCTCGGCGGCATGGATGTTCCCGTCGATCCACATGGCCGGCTTGTCGATGTCCATGCCGCTGGCCAGGTTGGTCACCACCACCACCCAGATGTCGCGGCCTTCATAGCTCTTGCCGATGGAGCGCACCGACACGAGGTTGGGCCGGGCCTCGGCATAGGCGAAGAGCAGCGAGGTGAGTTCGTCGTGGCGGTAGAAGTGGTCGAAGCGCGGTGATGGCAACGGCGTGGGCAACGGCGTGGGCATGGAAGATCCGTGGGCGGCTGTGATCCCCAGAATTGGGGAGAAGGGCGCGATTGTGCGGAGGCGCCCGGCCCAAACGGCCAGGGTTTTTACTGGCCCTTGAACAGCGCCTGGAACTGCCGCGACACGGGCAGCTTCTCGTCGCGTCCGCGCAGCGTGATCACCATCGTGCCCTCGTCCACGCGGATGGCCCGCGCGATGCAGCGGCTGTTGACCAGCACGCTGCGATGGATCTGCCAGAACTGGTCGGGGTCGAGCTGCGTGAGCAGCTCGCGCAGCGGCGTGCGGATGAGGGCGTCGCCGCCCTGGTGCACGACGCGGGTGTAGCGCTGGTCGGCCTCGAAGTAGATGACGTCTTCGGGCTGGATCAAATGCACCTCGCGGCCCACGCCGGCCTGGATGGGGCGCGGCGCCGGTTTCGTCGGCGCCAGGCCCGCCAGCAGCTTGTGCAGGGCGGACATGTCCGGCGCCGCCGGCTGCGCAACCCGCGCGCGCAGCCGGGCAAGGGCCTGGGATAGCCGCTCGTCATCGACCGGCTTGAGCACGTAGTCCACTGCGCCCGCGTCGAAGGCGGCGAGCGCATGGTCGTCGAACGCAGTGACGAACACGATCAGGGGCGGCGATGCCAGCGCGGACAGGCGGCGCGCCACCTCCAGCCCGGTGAGGCCCGGCATGCGGATGTCGAGGAAGGCGATGGCCGGCTCGTGCGCCAGGCAGTCGTCCCAGGCGTCGACGCCGTTCTCGCTGGCGGCCACGATGTTCAGTTCAGGCCACAGGCGGCCCAGTGCGGCGCGCAGCTGTTCGCGGGGGGCTTCTTCGTCGTCGGCGATGAGGGCAGTGAGGTTCATAGCGTGAGGGTGGCGGTGCAGCCGGGAGCGGCGTCGGTCAAGGTCAGGGAAGCGTTGGGAAAGGCTTGGTGCAGGCGGCGGCGGGTGTTGCTCAAGCCGACGCCGTCCGTGCAGCCTGGGGCAAGGCCCGGGCCGTCGTCGTGCACGGTCAGCACCAGCCGCGCGCCCTCGCGGCGCGCCGCGAGGGCGATGTGGCCGCCGCGCAGTTGCGGTTCCACACCGTGGGCGATGGCGTTCTCCACCAGCGTCAACACCAGCCCTGGGGGCAGCTCGACGGGGGCGAACTCGGCCGACACGTCGATGTCGAACGTCAGCCGCGCCCCCAGCCGCGCCTGCATGATGGCCAGGTAGCGCTGCACCATCGCCATCTCGTCGCCCAGCGGCTGCAGGTCGCGCTCGAACATGGGCAGCGTGGCGCGCAGGTAGGCGGTGAAGTCGCGCAGCAGCGGCGCGGCACGGGTGTCGCCGGTGTCCACCCAGTGCTGCAGCGAGGCCAGCGTGTTGAACAGGAAATGCGGCTGGATCTGCGCGGTGGCCAGTCGCGTGGAGAGCTTCAGCGCCGCGTCCTGCTCCGCCAGCTCGCGCAGGCGCGCCTCGATCTGCTGCGTGCGGAACAGCGTCAGCAGCCACCAGGCGGACAGCACGGACGTCATGACGGCCAGCACCAGTGGCAGGTGATCCTGCGCCAGCTCCCGCGAGCCGAACTTGGCCGCCAGCACGCCGCCACCGCCCACCGCGATGCCCACGACCCAGCAGGCCTGGTTGAGCGCCTTGCGCGTAGGCGACTTCCACAGCCAGTGCGCGACGGCCAGCGAGGCCCAGGTCAACGCCAGCGCGAGCGGCCACATCCACGGCATGCGCGACAGGCCTTGCGACGAGACGGCCAGCACCAGGATGACATTGACGTAGATGTAATGGTCGATGCCGGCGGGCCACGGCTGGTTGCCGGCGCGGGCCATCTCGTCAGCCGTGAAGACGCGCTTGGGGCCGGGGTAGTACCACTGCTCCCAGTCGAGCCGGGCCGCTTTGGATGAGGGGTCGGATGCCATGGCGTGCAGTCTAGAAGCGCCATTTCGCGTCGCCGCCCGCCATGCGGCGAATGGCAGAAAGGCGCACATGGATGGTTATTCGACCGATCGGTCGGGAAAAGGCAGAATGCCGGCATGCCTACCTGGACCGCGCTCGATCTTGATCGTCGTGACCACGGCGTCGCCGTGCTGACGATGAACCGCCCCGCCGTGTTCAATGCGTTCGACGAGACGTTGATCGCCGAGCTTGACGCCGCGTTTTCCGAACTCGCCGCCGACCCTGACGTGCGAGCCATCGTGCTGGCCGGCGCTGGCAAGCACTTCAGCGCCGGGGCGGACCTGCAGTGGATGCAGCGCGCCGCTGCCGCCTCGCAGGATGACAACCTTGCCGACGCGCGCCGCTTCTCCGCCATGCTGGCGCGCATTGCCGACTGCGCCAAACCCACCATCGCCCGCGTGCAGGGCGCCGCTTTGGGCGGCGGCGTGGGCCTGGTGTGCGCATGCGACATGGCGGTGGCGTCCGCCGCCGCCAGCTTCTCGGTCAGCGAGGCCAGGATGGGCATCCTGCCCGCCGTCATCGGCCCGCACCTCGTCAACGCGGTCGGCCTGCGCGAAGCGCGCCGGCTGGCGCTGACGGCCACGCGCATCGGCGCCGCCGAGGCCGAGCGCGTCGGCCTCGTGCAGTGCGTGGTGCCGGCCGAGGGCTTGGACACCGCGGTGGAAGCCCTGCTGGCGGATGTGCTCGCCTGCGGCCCGCAAGCCCAGGCCGAGATCAAGCAGCTCTACGCCCAACTGGCCCCCGGCCCCGTGACGGCCGACGTGCGCGAGCTGACGGCGCAGACCATTGCCCGCGTGCGCACCACGCCCGAGGCCCGCGAGGGGTTCTCGGCCTTCCTGGCCAAGCGTTCGCCCCACTGGAAACCGACTTCATGACGACTCTCGATCTCTCCCAGGCCCGCGTGCTGGTGGTGGGTGCCGGCCTGATGGGCGCCGGCATCGCGCAGGTGGCCGCCCAGGCCGGCCACGCCGTGCGGCTGTTCGACACCCGCGCCGGTGCCGCCGAGGCCGCCAAGGCCAAGCTGGCGCAGACGCTGGACGGCCTGGTCACCAAAGGCAAGCTCACCGCCGACGCCGTGACTGCCACGCTGGCCCGCATCACCGCCGCCGAGACGCTGCCGGGCGACGTGGACCTGGTCGTCGAGGCCATCGTCGAGAACCTGGACATCAAGCGCGCGCTGTTCGCCGAACTGGAGCTGCTGCTGCCGGACGACGCCGTCATCGCCACCAACACGTCGTCCATCTCCGTGACGGCGCTGGCCCGCGGCATGCGCAAGCCCGAGCGGCTGGTGGGCATGCACTTCTTCAACCCGGTGCCGTTGATGAAGCTGGTGGAGGTGGTGTCCGGCCTGGGCACCGACCCGGCGATTGCGCAAGCGGTGTTCGACTTGTCTGCGAAATGGGGCAAGACGCCCGTGCACACGCGCTCCACGCCAGGCTTCATCGTCAACCGCATCGCCCGGCCGTATTACGCCGAGACGCTGATGCTGCTGCAGGACCGCGCCGCCACACCCGAGCTGATTGACGCGTGCCTGCGCGCCGCGGGCTTCCGCATGGGGCCGTGCGAGCTGATGGACCTGATCGGCCATGACACCAACTTTGCGGTGACGAACTCGGTGTTCGCCGCCAACTTCTTCGACCGCCGTTTCACGCCCTCGCTGGTGCAGCAGGAGCTGGTGGATGCCGGCTTCTTCGGCCGCAAGAGCGGGCGCGGCTTCTACCGCTACCCGGACGGCGCACCGGCGCTGCCCGCGGTGGACGCGCCGGCGCCAACGGCCGCCCAGGTGGTCGTGCACGGCCGGGGCTGGGTGGCCGACCGCTTCGCCGCGGCCCTGCCCGACGCTGCGCGTGAACTGGACAGTGATTGGACCGGCCTGAACGTGGACGGCCGCCAACTGCGCCTGACCGATGGCCGCCGGGCGGCCGAGCTGGGAGCGGGTGCCGCCGTGTTCGACCTGCCGCTGGCCGCGTCGGGTGACATCGCGTTTGCCGGTGATGCCGCCCTGGGCGGGTGGCTGACGTTGCTGGGCTTGACCCCCCGGGCCATCGCCGACGTGCCGGGCCTGGTTGTCGCCCGCACCATCGCCATGCTCATCAACGAAGCGGCCGATGCCGTGCAGCAAGGCGTGTGCGACGAAGCGGGCGCCGACGCCGCCATGAAGCTGGGCGTGAACTACCCGGCCGGCCCCTTCGAATGGCTGGCTCGCTGGGACCGCCGCGCCGTCGCCGCGCTGCTGAACCGACTCGATCAACACCACCGAGGCGAGCGCTACCGCGTGTCGCCATACCTGACATGACCCCACAAGCCTTCATCTGCGACGCCATCCGCACGCCTTTCGGCCGCTACGGTGGCGCGCTGTCGTCCATCCGCACCGACGACCTCGGCGCGCTGCCCATCAAGGCGCTGATGGCCCGCAATGCCAACGTCGACTGGGCCCAGGTGGCCGACGTGCTCTACGGCTGCGCCAACCAGGCCGGTGAAGATA
>SXGQ01508230.1_pt1 | contig 12820 bp, 9 predicted proteins | sample 3178371 | NCBI WGS metagenome assembly SXGQ01 (sample SAMN11356859, study PRJNA531348) | freshwater metagenome | isolation source: freshwater sample F1-20 | place: China: Fuxian Lake, Yuxi | collected 2017-12-25
ATCCTCGGGCGACGCCTCGTTGGGGTCGTGCAAGTCGGCGGCGGTGGTGAGGTCCTCCCGGTCCCGGATCACCTCACGGGCGGTGTTGGCCGATTGAACCACCCGCCACGCCTTCCCGGCCTTGACCTCACGGGAGGTCTTCGCACCACGGGTGACGCGGGTGGAAGCATCCGCACCCCAGCGGCGAAGCTCCGTGCTGGCGCTCTGGTAGGCCCAGATCCGCAACACGGACGGCTTCACGGCTTTCCCGTCCCGGAGGAACGGGGCGAGAGTGTCGCGCTCCACCATCCGCGCCAGCGCCGTCTGAACGTGATCCTCCACCACCGCCAGTTCCCGCGACCGGGGCATCTTCATGGACAGGTGCGACACCAGCATCGGGTAGATGCTGGTGTAGTTGTCACGCACCCATTGGGCGGTCAGGTTGACCTTCGCGGGGGGCTTGCACGGGGCTTCCTGTTCGTCCCGCGCCACACCCAAGGCCGCACGGGCCAACGGGCTTCGGCACCCGTCGAAGGCTTCGACGACGGCGTCCTCCGGTGCATCCCCCCGCGCCACGGCCAATGCCGCACGGGCCAGCGGGGTGCGGCACCCAGCGAAGGAACGCACGACGGCGTCCTCAAGCGCCACCTCTCGGGCGGCGGCACATACGGTAGATCCCCCAGAAAACGACGAAACACCAGAAGTGGGAGTGGACATTGAAAGTCTCCGTGGGTGATCCCGGGGGTCACAGACCCTTGGGGTTACGGGCGTGACCCTAGCCCATCGCGGGGGGGGTGTGTCCACGAAATTCGTAGGCCCCCGCAGAAGCGTTAGCGGCCCTATACGCCCATGGGGATAACCCCCTTGCATCACCTCCGGGGGTCTGAACCACCCCCCATGAAGGAATCACACATGGATCGCACCGCCGCACGAATGATTGTCCGCAGGGTCCTGCTCGCCATGATCCAGCAGCAGAGGACGGCGTCCCTGCCCACGGGAACCCTTCTCGTTGGGCTGGACATGCTGGCCCGCGCTCAGTTCCTCGAGGGTCTCGCGGGCAGGGCCTTCAACTCGGTTTCCGCCCCGGCAGGAAGCAGCAAGGGTGCAGCCCTGAAGGTCATCAAGAAGCTGCTGCTCATCCTCGACCCGACGATCAACGTCGATAGCCCCGACTTGGTCCAGTGGACGAGCACCGAAGGTTCCTCGGGCTTGTACAAGGCCGCTTGGCTTGGGGCGAACAAGGTGCTGACCCGCAGCACGGTGAAGAGGCCGAAGGAGCTGTGGAAGGGCACGGCACCGGGCGCTGCCGTCAAGATCGACCCGAAGACTTGGTCGCGCCCCCCCTCGTCGAAGAAGGCTGCTGATGTCGGCATGGCCCTCGAACCGGGGGACATTCTCACGGCGAACATGCTTCGCTACATCGACCCTGCGGGGGAGCCGAAGCTGAGCGAGGATGAGCTCGCGGAGATGGCCGATACCGCCAGCATGGAAGAGAAGCTGGAAGTTCTGGGGGGTCAAGAGGGGGCCATCAAGGAAGAGGCCCTCGCGGAAGCGGCCAACTCGGGCAACTTCTTCTGGATGGCGGGCAAGAAGGCGCAACAGCAGAAGGACAAGATCCTTTCCGGGGACGTGACCATCGACCGCCTCGGGGGCATCGTGGCCCGGTACGCCGCGAACTCGACGGCCAACGTGGTGGCCAAGATGGCGACGGAGGCCCGGAAGTTTGCCGAAGCGTTGAGGGTTCAGGCCCTTCCCGGTGCGGATGAGGACCGGGTGGACTTCGACCTCGGGGAGCTCCCCCCGCAGGGTTGGGGGTACATCATCCAAGCGGTCCTCGCGGACCCGACCAGCGACTTCTCGGCGCAGGTCTTCAACTGGATGAAGGACGACCTTCAGGCCACGAACCTCACCGACCGCCAGAAGATGGTGATGGGCGCCTACTTCGACGCCGTGATCGACGGGCGGCTGACCGACCTGAAGACGGATGCCGGGTTCGTGGAGGACTTCAACCGCCGCAACCCCGATGCGAAGACCTCCCCGGCGGACCTCGGCAACATCAAGAGCCAGTATTTCGGTACGGCCACGTTCTCGGGTGCCAAGGGTGGCAACACGCCCGTGGTCAAGCGACTGATGCAGGACGCCCCGCAATGGAAGCTCGACGCCGAGGACATGCTGTTCCTGATGAACGCGCAGCAGGGACGGGGCAAGTTCGCCACCCAGCGCCGCAGCGCCGCCGAGCGGGCCCTGCGTTCGAGGGTTATCCGGCTGGCCCACGCCAACCCCGCCCTTCGCCCCCACCTTCTCCCGCTGCTCAAGCAGTCGGCGGACGAGGGCCTCGAAGCGGGCCGTACGTGGGGCGGTCCGGGCGCGGGCCGAGATTGGGACTGGAACAAGCCCGAGTACGCCAAGCACGAGAAGTCGCCCCCGGCGGGAGAGAACGGCAGCGCGCAGCGTGGGAAGTACAACAAGTGGTACCGGGAGAACGTCTGCCCGGACGAGCACGGGACGGGCTGCGGTCTGTGATCGCTACGACGGTCGCTTCCCGCCGTTGACGAAGTATTCCCAGTACGAGAAGGCTGGGATCACGTAGTACAGCCACCCGCACCCGGCGCACACCCCACGGGGGCACGACATCTCGTCGCGCCCCCGTTTCCATTTCACCTCGTCCAGCTTCACCTTGCCCTTGCACTGGACGCAGGACTTCAGCTTGTCGAGCTGGATCACGAAAGTGGTACGGGTCGTATCGTCGGGCATGGGTTCCTACGTTCTACCTTCACGGGCCGAGGACTTCATCCCGACGTTGAAAGACGGCACCGTTCACCTGCTGCTCACCGACCCCCCGTACTACGGTATCACGGATGACGCATGGGACAACCAGTGGGCGAGCGACCGTGAGTTCGCGGATTGGTTGTCGGGCATCTTCCTCCGCGCCCTCCCGAAGCTCACCCCCACGGGCTCCCTCGTGTTCTTCGGTGGGTTGGGTAGGCACGGGTCGCACCCGCTGTTCCGGGTGGTGACGGCCCTCGAAGACGGGGGCTACACGTTCCGCAACTGGGTGACGTGGAAGAAGCGCCGCGCCTACGGCAAGTCCCACGACTACCTGTACACAAGGGAGGAGATTCTTTGGTTCTCCCGGTCCCCCGAGCGCACGGGGGTGACGTTCAACAAGCCGTACACCGAAGAGCGAAGGGGCTACGAGGGTTACGAAGCCACTGTTGTAGCTGGGTATGTAGACTTGTGCTATCATACCCCGCATGGATGGGAAAAAGCCCGGACCAACCCCCAAGACTCCTGTCTGTCACCCGGATCGCAAGCACAAAGCAAAAGGTCTTTGTTACGCTTGCTACGACAAGCAGATATACTGGAAAGACCCGGAATCCAAGAAGGCCAAGCATCAGAAGTGGTCGCAACGGAACAAGGTGCATCTTCGAGATTACACAGCCCGGAGAAAACTTCGACTGGACCCGGTGACCGTAGTTCTAGGTCAAGTAAAACACGGCGCGAAGAAACGAGGGATACCATTCGCGTTGACAGAAGAAGACTTGAGGGCTGTTTGGACCGGGATATGCCCTGTTCTTGGAATCCCAATTCAACTGAACATCAAGAGATGCCCGAATTCGATCTCGGTGGATCGGATAGACAACTCTGTTGGGTATGTACCTGGGAATATCTGCGTGATGTCTTGGAGGGCCAACAGGTTGAAGGCAGACGGCTCGTTGGACGAACTGAAGGCAGTAGTTCGATTCTTGGAGGGGTTGTCTGCGTTGAAGTTACAGACAGAAGGGTGAAGTACCCCGCCCTGTCCGAGTTCAAGCGCGTGGGGAACGTGTGGACGGACATCGACCCGGTGATCGACGATTGCCCGGAGCTCATGCGCCCCGAGCGGTCGTGCCAGAAGCCCCAACGGCTCATGGACCGTCTGGTATCGGCGCACAGCAACGAAGGGGACCTTGTAGTGGACCCGTTCTGCGGTTGGGGCAGCACGGGGGTGAGTGCCGTGTCCCTCGGGCGTAATTTTCTGGGCTGCGAAGCCATCGAGGCCGACGCCCATGCGGCGAACGAACGGGTCGTCAACGCCGCGCCTATCATTCACCCTATGTTGACGCCGTGAAGGTACTTGGAATTTCGACCACCACGCACGCCCTTGAAGAGTCCGCCAGCGGGATGATGCTGGAAGCCTCCCTGCGGGTGATCGCCTCCCGCGGGCACGAGGTCACCCTCCTCGACGCGGCGAAGCTCCACGTCGTCCAGAACCTCTCGTGCTACGCGGGCGGGGGGCGCAACTGTGCGAGTCCCGACGCGGGTCCGTACCGCTGCTGGGCGCACAAGAACTCCGTGGACGACCCCGCCAAGTACGGCGGTGAGGACGAGATGCCCGTGATCTACGACGGGATCGCGGACGCCGACGTGGTGCTGTGGGCGACGAGCGTGCGGTGGATGTCCCACTCGTCCCTGCTCCAGCGGTTGATTGAACGCATGAACACGCTGGAGAACCGGGCCTCCGTGTACGGGGAGGCCAACCCCCTCGCCGGGAAGCTGGCCGGGGTGATCGTGGCGGGCCAGCACTACGAGGGCCAGAAGGTCGCCATCTGTCTCCAAGAGACGTTCATCCGGCTGGGCTTCACCGTCCCGCTGGACGCCCAGATGGTGTGGCAGCGCACGTTGGACCTGAACCTCGAACAGGGTGATGGATCGAACCGCCCGCACGTCGGGCTGCACCTCGTGTCACCCGCTGGCCGGGGGCAGATCACACGCTTCGTGGAAGCCTTGGGACTATGAGAATCGCACACGCCTCCGACCTTCACGGCCACTACAACATCCTCGACCAGACGGGCGGTGTGGCCCCGGACCTGTGGGTGCTCACGGGTGACTTCTTTCCCAACCGCACCCGTGGCAACCGGGAGGTCGAGGTGCGCTGGCAGACCAACTGGTTCGGGCACAAGTCGTTCAGCATCCGGCGACGGCTGCTGGGCGCACCCGTGCTGTTGGTCCCCGGCAACCACGACTACGCCAACCTCGCCTCCCTCCTGCGCCGTGAAGGCGTGGACGCCCACGAGGTCACTCCCGAAGGGTGTACCTTCGGGGGGCTGAAGTTCTCTGGGTTCGGCCACATCCCGTTCATCGCCGGGGAGTGGAACCGGGAGAGCACCTACTCGGAGCTCTACGACCTCACGCACCAGTGCTTCGACTGCGACCCGGACGTGCTTCTAACCCACGCCCCACCCGATGGCATCCTCAACGGGCTGTACCCCGGCATCGGCCCGATCACCACGGCCCTTACCTACCGGCCCCACAAGGTGACCCACCATTTCTTTGGGCACAGCCACGAGGACGGCGGGAAGGTGATCGAGCGCATGGGGGTCACCTTCGTGAACAGCGCCACCACCCTTCAGTGGGTCGAGCTTCCGTAGGCATCCCCCGCCGTCGTGCAAAACGGCACCGTCTGGGCGCGCTAGGGCACCCGTACAGCCCAGTAGGCCACCGTGGGGTCCACCCCCCTAGAATCGCCCGTGGGAAGGCGCACGAACCGTCCTATGGCCCCCGTGGGATATGGACCCGGACGAACACCTTCCGCCCCCTCCCCTAACCCCCCGGTATAGCTGGCACTGGGTGCCCCGGCCTACGGGGGCGACGGGGTTGGAGGAGTGGTGCCAATGGCTCAACTTCCTCGACGGCATCCTCACCTCCCACGCCCTCACAGGCGGGCGCTTCACCGAGCTCAACGGCTTGATGTCCCGCGCATGGGGTGTGTCCCCCTTGGTCTACGGCACCCTGAAGTTCTGGCTGTTCTGGTTCGGGCTGAAGTGCTTGGAGAGGGCCTCGGTAGGTCACGGTGCCAACGGTGTCCGCGTGAAGGTGCTGCAAGGCATCTTCGCCGTGTTCCTGCTGGTGTTCCTGTGGCACCTCTTCGTGCTGTCACTTTTCCCTTGACCCCCCCTCCCCCGCGTAGTAGCCCTCGCCCGGATCGTCACCCCCCGTCCCGATCCCCCCCGCACAGGGACACGGACGGTGGGAAGTGGAAACCCCTCCCGGTGCTACGAGACCTTCGGGTCTCGGATGACCATCGGGGAAAGACGGACACCCCGCCAACAAGGTGTCTGACGGATTCCAGACCGAAAGGTCGCAGAAGTGGGAGCTAGAAACTCCTCGAAGGTGGACGCTGCCGACGACAACGTAGGACACGAAGCCCTCCCGTAGATTCCGACGAGGTAGACCTGCAAGCCCCTGAGAAGGCCGGAACAGGTCTCACAGTTTCCCTCCCGGAGAGTAAGGGTTCCAGCTTCCCCCCTACGGTCACTCAAAGGTTCCACGACTAGGTGCCTACGTAAGAGGCCCCGGAGAGAGGTACGGAAAGACTCGCTCTCCACTGCCTTCAAGCCTCCCGGTTCCCGTTGGTCCTCCCTGATAGCAGGGAGAGGTAGGGAACGAATCCTAGCCCCGTAAGGGAAGGATAGAAAAGGGAGATAGGGTGAAGGTAGTCTAGGCCCAACAACTCTCAGTGAAACAGAACCAGAATCAGTAACACCATCACCAGTAACACCATCACCACCAGCAGTATCAGTAACACCAACAGTATCCGTACCAGTAGCAGCAACACCCGTAGTACCAGAACCAGTAGTAGTAGCGACACCACTAGATCAACCAAGAGCCTCGGGTGACAGTCTGGGATCGGGATACCTGACCTCCTTGCTGGAGGGTTGGGGTGGTTGAACCATGCCTACGGGAACGGTTCCATCCCTATCGGGATGCTGATGTGTGACCACACCTGCTGAGTCCCTGTTGCCCTTTGGGCAATTGGTAGATCAATGCTGGGGTCTGTTGAAGCAGACCCTTACGGCAGGATTCCCTTCGAGCTCACGATCCCATCCCTCTCGGTGGGTGGTGATCGAGCCGGGTGGGATCACCTACCCGGGGGACTTCTGGCAGGGGGTGGTAGTCCCGACCCTGTCGGAGTTGATCCCCCTCACGCCCACCTACCAAGACGGGTGGAAGAACCCGATGGCTAGGAACCTCGTGGCCGGGTACCTACGGAGGAACCTGTCAGCTTCCCCGTGGGCCCAATGGGTGGACTTCGACCGTTGACGGTCAATGGGGTCATCCGAAGGGCGTAACGTCCTTCCGATGACCCCCTACGCCATCACTTCCTGCATCCTGTTCCACGGTCCCGGTGCGGAAGCCCTCGGTCACCGGGAAGCGTTGGCCTTCGGGCGATTGCTACCGTTCACGGGGTCGGAACTGCGGAAGGAGGGGGCACGGGAACTCGTGTCCCTCCTGTCCCGCCGCCCCGTGGGGGACGGAAGGTGCTCGGTGCTGGTGGGCCCTGTGGACGAGGTGAACCCGGCTACCAGCGACGTTCTCCTCAAGACCATCGAGGAGTTCGACCCGGAGGGCACCCGCCCGTTCCTCTGGGCGTGGGACCTCGGGGGTGTCTCCCACACCCTTCGTTCCCGGTGCCTGTTGCAGTTCTGCCCCGGCGTAGATCCCCGTGGTGAAGCCCACGAAGCCACCGCCCTCACCCTCCTCCGCGCCTACGAAGGCGGGGATTGGGTGACGGTGACGGAGGAGGTGAAGGCGTACCCGGACCTCGCGGCCCTGATGCGCTCCGTGGCAGACCTGCTCCCGCCGAAGCTCACCGTGCCAAGCCCCGAACCCCGGTACGTCCGTCTCTGGGGGACGGTGCGGGAACTGTTCACCGGGGCGACGTTGACCCCGGCGCGGGTGGTGTGTGCGTTCTTGGTGGCAGATCACCGTGCGACGGTGGCCCCGTGAAGCTGCCCCCAGCCCTTCTGGTCGCCGGGACGGACGCCCACCGCCGCCGGGTGTTCGTGCGGGACTTCACCGCCAAGTGCGTCGCCTCCGGGTACACGGTGCAGCCCGTGGAAGGGGCCGACCGTGGTGCCCTTCAATCCATCGTGGGCACCGTGGGCGTGCTGTTCCCGAACCCGACGTTGGTGGTAGTGACGCGCCCGGAGAAGGTCCACCCCGACGACGTGGGCGAGCATCTTCGGGACCCCAACCCGTTGCTGACCCTGCTGCTACTGTCCGAAGAGGACAAGCCCTCGGGGGGCATCCTCGACGGGTTCCCCGCCGCGCAGACCAAGACCTTCGCCCTCCCCCCGTTCTACAAGCTGGACGAGTACGCGGCGGACTACGCGCAGGGGTGCGCGAAGGCGAGGGGGGTGGACCTTCCCGATGCCCTCGCCCGCGCGATGGTGCGCCGGGTGGGCAACGACCTTGGGGTGGTGTCCTTCGAGGTGGAGAAGGCCGTGCGTCTCGCCACGGCCCTCGGGGTGAAAGTGCTGGAACCCTCGCACCTGAAGGGCACCCTCGCGCCCCTCACGGAGCTTGATGGTTCCACGGTGGCCGACGCCCTCGGTACGCGCAACGCACGCCTCCTCGCGGACGAGCTTGCCCGGTACAAGGCTTCCAAGAAGGGCGACCCGACGATTGAACTGTGCGGGCGCACGATCACCCCTACCGTGTTCCGATGGCTCCAAGCCGCGACGCTTCACGCCCGTGGGTGGTCCATCCCCGCCGCTGCCGGTAGGGTTGGTGCGTCCCCGTGGTACTGGGAGAACAAGGTGTTGCCCGTGGCGCGGACGTGGGGGGTCGATGGGTGCCGGGAGATCATCACGGTGGTTTCCCGAGCGCAGGGTGCCGTGTTCGATGGGACCATTAGCCCGTGGTCGATCCTCGAATCGGGCTTGCTTCGCCTATCCCGCTAGTCCCCCCGTTTGCCCTTTGATACCCCACGCCACATACCCCCAGACGGGGGGGCACGTCCGGGGGAGCCCCCCGCAACCGCAACGCCTTGAAGACGAGTGAGGAGAAAGACTCATGCTCGACGGGAACGTTTTTCCCAATTTGCTGAGTGAGTTCGTGTACACGCGCACCTACGCGCGCTGGTTGGAGGACGCGAAGCGCCGCGAATCGTGGCCCGAGACCGTCCACCGCTACGTTGACTACATCTTCAAGGACAAGACCGTGCCGCACGGGCTCCGGGAGCGGGTCGAGAAGTTGATCCTCAACTTCGACGTGCTGGGGTCAATGCGGGCGCTGTGGTGCGCGGGCCCTGCCATGGACCGTGACAACGTGTGCGGGTACAACTGCTCGTTCCTGCCCGTGGACAACCTCCGGGCGTTCAGCGAGGCCCTGTACATTCTCATGCAGGGGACGGGCGTGGGGTTCTCCGTCGAGCGGACGTTCACCGACAACCTCCCGGTGATCGCCCACCCCACGAACGACACCATCGACTACATCATCCAAGACAGCACCGAGGGCTGGGCCGATGCCGTGTACTTCGGGATGGTGCAGTACCACCTCGGGCACCGGGTCAACTGGAACTACTCGCTCATCCGGGCGAAGGGTGAACGCCTCCACACCAAGGGTGGGCGGGCCAGCGGGCCGGAACCCCTCAAGCGGGTGCTGGACTTTGCCGGGGAGACCATCGCCAACGCGGCGGGCCGTCGCCTGAAGCCCATCGAGGCGCACGACATCATGTGCATGATCGCGGAGATCGTGATGGTGGGCGGGTTCCGCCGCGCCAGCCTGATCTCCTTCAGCGACGTGGACGACGCCGAGATGCGCGACGCCAAGGACTGGTCGAAGGGGACGTTCCCGTCGATTCGGTACATGGCGAACAACAGCGCCGTGTACACGGATCGCCCCTCCCACGAGGTGTTCTGGCGCGAGTGGAACTCCCTCGCCAAGTCGGGCAGCGGGGAGCGCGGGTTCTACATCGTCAGCCCGCAGAACGTCGCCAAGCGCGGCGGTGACTTCCGCAGTAATCCCTGCGGGGAGATCCTACTGCGCTTCAAGCGTGCGGCGGATCCGTGGACGGGAGCGGGTGGCGGCGGTCAGTTCTGCAACCTCACCGCTGCCGTCATGCGCCCGCACGACACGCTGGAGACCATGTCCGAGAAGGTGCGGGTGGCGACGTGGCTGGGTGTGATCCAAGCCAGCTACACCCATTTCCCGTACCTCCGCCCCGCGTGGAAGGAGCTCTGCGACGAGGACCGCCTCGTGGGCGTGGACATCACGGGCCAATGCGACAACCCGGCGCTCTCGGGCGACGAAGAAGCGATGACGTACTTGAACGCCATCGCCCGTTCGACGGCCCTCATCGCGGCGGACGCCCTCGGGATCAACCGCCCTGCGGCGATCACCTGCGGGAAGCCCAGCGGGAACTCGTCGCAGTTCGTGGACTGCGCCAGCGGGTTCCACACCCGGTATGCCCGGTACTACCACCGCCACGTCCGTATCTCGTCGAAGGACCCGCTGTACCACCTCGTGCGGGACCAAGGCGTGCCGCTGTTCAAGGAGAACGGGCAGGAACACCTCGACGACGACAAGGTGGACGTGTGGGTCGCCCGGTTCCCGGTGAAGTCGCCTGACGGTGCGAAGCTCCGCGAGCACGAGCGGGCGCTTCAACAACTGGAGCGGTACCGACAGATCATGCGGACGTGGTGCGGGACGAAGGGCCACAACCAGAGCGCAACCGTGTACGTCCGCGACGAAGAATGGCAGGAGGTGGGCGAGTGGCTCTGGCAGCACTTCGATGAGGTGACGGGGCTGTCCTTCCTGAACTACGACGGGGGCGCGTACCGTTTGGCCCCGTACGTCGAGATCTCGGAGGAGGAGTACCTCAAGTCGGCGGCGGAGATGCCCAAGGTCCGTTTCGACCTTCTTCGTCGGTATGAGACGGGGGACATGGGCGACGGTGCCCGTGAAGCAGCTTGCGTCGGTGGGGCGTGCGATATCTGAACGCTTGAAAGCGGGTCGGGGGCGTAACGTGCGTTATGCCCCCGACTACCAAGCCCGTCCCTTCCTACTATTCAGGGCGGGTTCACTCGGTCAACTTCTCCGACGATTCCAAGGCGTTCTACGTCCTCCGCGTCACGCTCGACGCGGAGAGCGTGACCAGCAACCTCACCAGCAACGTCGTCACCGTGCGGGGTGACATCCCCGGCGTTCAGATCACCGTGGGGACGTGGTTCGGTTTCGAGGCTGTGTGGGATGACCATCCCAAGTACGGGCGGCAACTGAAGATCACCCGCGCCCCGGTGCTGAAGTCTGGGTGGGATGACGAGACGTGCGAGAAGGTGCTGATCTCCCAGACGAAGATCGGCAACGCCCTCGCCGCGAAACTCCGCGAAGCCTTCAAGGGTGATATGCCCGCCGCCCTCGCGGACCCGGAGCGGTTGAAGACCGTTCCGGGCATCACGTCGTTCGTGGCCGACCACATCGCCCACAAGTGGAAGGTAGCCCGCAGCCAGTACCTCACGCTGGACTTCCTCGGGGACCTCGGCCTCCCGCAGGGGAAGATCCGTCAGGTGTGGGCTACCTTCGGTGACCGCGCCCAAGACGTTCTTTCTACCGACCCGTGGTCGTTGCTGGAGATCGACGGGATCACCTTTCAGGACTGCGACACGGTGGCCTTTCGCCTCGGGCTGGACTGCTCCCCCTCGAACACCAACCGCGTGAAGGGTGCGGTGCTCCACGCCGCGAAGTCCTCCAAGCGCGACGGGCACCTGTACCTGTCCACGAGGGGCCTCCTCGACGCCGTGCGCCCGATGGACCCGTTGATGACCGACCGGGACATCGCCACGGGCTTGAAGTCCTTGGTGGACGAGAAGAGGGTGGTGGTGGACCGGGGGATCGTGCCGGGGGTCACGGCCATCTACGACCCGTGGTCCCACGAAACGGAGAGCGCGTCTGCCCAGATGTTGCGGGACCGGGCTACGACGGCGGCGATCCCCGCCGACCGTGCGGCACGGTACGCGAAGGCTATTCTGGGCGAGGAGGTTCCCGGCATCACCCTGCGCGAAGCTGGGGAAAAGTACCTGTCCCGGGTGGGGTCGAACCTCGGCATCTCCCTTTCGACCAAGCAGACGGAAGCCGTGCTGAACGCCCTCACGGAGGCCGTGACCATCATCACGGGCCTACCGGGCAGCGGCAAGACCACCAGCCTCCGCATGGCCCTCACCCTTCTCCACGAGGCGGGCGTTCAACCGCTGGTGGTGGCACCCACGGGCATCGCCGCGAAGCGGGTGGCGTCCGTCACGGGTGTCCGTGCGAGCACCATTCACCGGGCGTTTCAAGCCAACGGCATCGAAAGCGAGGACGGGCGCGAGGTCACCTACGCGGGGGTGGTGGGGGACCGTGGCGATGCCTCCGTGTCGGACGGTTCCGACGAGGAGTGGGGGTTCGGCCCCGGCAACCCGCACCCCGCCGAAGTGGTGGTGATCGACGAGTCCAGCATGGTCGATCAAGCCCTGCTGTACCGGGTGCTGTCCTGCACCCGTTCGGATTGCCGCCTCGTGTTCGTCGGGGACGCGGCCCAGCTACCGTCCGTGGGGGCGGGAAACGTGCTGCGGGACCTCCTCGCCTCCGATCGGTTCCCGACCGTGTCCCTCACCGAGATCTTCCGCCAAGCCGACACCAGCCCCATCGTGACGGCGGCGCACGACATCTTCCACGGGCGGGTGCCTGAAGCCCCGGTGAAGTCGGACTTCTCGTTGCTCCCCCTGTTCGACGAGGAAGACGTGCTGCGGACGGTGCTGTCGCTGTCCGAGAAGCTGTACCACCAGAGGTCCAACTTCCAAGTGCTCTCCCCCCGCCACGCTGGTACGCTGGGGGTGACCAACCTGAACACCCGCCTCCGTGCGATCATCAACCCCGCCCAGCATGGGCTGAACGAGGTGACGGTGGGGGGTGAGACGTTGCGCGAGGGCGACCGGGTGATCGTCTGCAAGAACGACTACAAACTCGGGGTGTTCAACGGCGACGTGGCGAAGGTGAACTTCATCGACAAGAACGCCAAGGAGATCGAGATCAAGAT
>SXGQ01104512.1_pt1 | contig 12818 bp, 32 predicted proteins | sample 3178371 | NCBI WGS metagenome assembly SXGQ01 (sample SAMN11356859, study PRJNA531348) | freshwater metagenome | isolation source: freshwater sample F1-20 | place: China: Fuxian Lake, Yuxi | collected 2017-12-25
GTTTGGGATCAACCTCTCCGTTTATATGTTCGTCTGTCAAATCGTCTTCACTGAAAAGCATGCCTTCTTTAGCAAGGGCTTGAGCAAGAGCCATTCGGCCAGGACGATTCATAGGGCATTGTCTTACCCATTCGTCAGTTGTCCAACCAAATCCTTGTTTAACCAGATTAATCATATCATTAAGATTGGCCTCGTTTATTTGAGACTCATTTAAGAAGCTTTCAAATGTGTGTAGTTTTTTCATTAGAAATTGTATCTGTGTTTAATTATGTCAAGTAGAAGAGCGGCAGCGTCTCTTTCGTTTTTGACATATCCTTTTGATTTGGTAATTACTATAGTCTTTAGGAAATCTGTGAGATCATCACTGATTTCGTTTGCTATACGTACGGTTCCAGATTCATTTAGAGCTTCTTCATTTAAGAATTGCTCAAAGCTTTCTAGATTTTTCATTTCACTCTTTTGTTTTGTTATTTATCTTCATTCGCGCCTGAATTAATCTGATCTCCTTCGAGTTGCGACGATGCTGGGACTTCTCGACTTCTCCAATCTTGAAGCAGGTCTCGTATGGCGGCGCATTCCTCATACTCTTCACGTTCTACTCTATAGTCTATCAGCTTACCGAGAGTAGCCTCTACATCAGTATCTGATACAGACACCCAACAGGTTTCTCTACCGTCTATTAATCGACATTCCAAGATCATGGAAGAGGCTCTGCGTTCGTCAATTAACCAACGTACTCCACGTAGAATAAGAGGCCATATAAACTCTTTATCGTTTATAGCCTCTTTCATATCCTCAACGGTATAACACCAGAGTACAGTCCAGTTTTCTTCTTCCATTCGCTTTCTACGGATAACTTTCATTCAATTTTTTATATTATATGTATCGGATTTACAATGAGGATTTTGGCAGAGGAGATCTTCTGGAAAAAATTTAGACTCGGAGAAAAACAGAGGGGATCTGATGGAAGCAGAGTGAGTAGAATCCGAAGTAAGCAGTAGACTCTGTATTCCTTTAACTGTTACAATCATTAATGATTATATGTTCTCGGAGATCAGTCAGTTTCACGTGCGTTACGCAATTATAATAGCGGACTTATAGAGTGGACGTCGGTCCACGGCTCAATGGGGTCTGGATGGGCCCAGATCCTCTGGAAAATTTTTTTCGGAGGCCGATAGGTTCAGAGCCTCCCTATACGTCTGTCCACAAAGAGTCACCAATGTTTTCGGGGTCAAAAGTCACCGGAATTGCATGGGAAAGTTCGGTAACTTGAGGAACTGGGCCACGTTAACGCAAAAAAGTATGCAAATTGCCAAAATGGCCAAAAAAGTCCAAAAAACCCACTTTTTTGCCAAAAAGTCCCTAAATGGACCCTAAAAGCCCATTTTACCCTTTTTTATTAACTTCGACTTACTATTAATCCATTTTTGAAGTCTCTTAGATTACCTTATATAGTATTAACCCATTTTAAGAGTCTCTTTAATAACCTATTATGACTTATTAGGACTTATTAAGTCTTATTAAAGTCGTTTAGGCCTTTTATTTGACCTTTTAAGACTTTAGGATTGGTAAAAATGGGTTTTTAGACTACTAGTACCGGTCTAGTCTTCGTAGAATGGGATTAGAGGTCGAAAAAGTTTTTAAAGTTTTTAACTAGTGGTACTTGCCCATCTAGGTTGTCTAGTAGTGGGTTGCTAGTGCTAGAGACCCTGCAGGTCGGTTAGAGGCCCCAATCTGAGTGCATCTAGTCTGCTTTTTTAGCTTTTAGTCTTTGTAGGAGAAAGGGTGACCTGTAGAAGTGGGTTTTTTGAGTCTTTTTGGTAAAGAGGACCCTGCTGGATGGGTTTGTTCGAGTTTACAGAGTGTACAGGTAGTCTAAAGACACGAAGACCCACTTCGAGTGGGTCTTCATTGAGCAGTAGTGGGTTTTGATTAGAAAGGTTGATTTAGGATCAAATTAGCACAATCTGGAGTTTTAGCTAGTAGGTCACCAGCTCGTACTTGAAGGTGTCTGTCAGCGTTAACATTTTTGTCGTAACCGTAGTTGTGACTTGCAAAATCTGTGATTCCGTTGATTAGATCCCAGTGTTTTACTCCAGTACGTAGGTTTCTTTTCTGATCTGGAGTCAGTTTGACAGTGTCAATTCCAGCAGTGTGAAACCGGTTGTAGGTGTTCTTTAAACCTCTAAAGAAGATTTCCAACTCTCCTTCAGGGATCTTAGAAGATCCTAGTAGAAGTTGGCATCCATTTTCTAGTTCGGCTAAAGAAGAAGGAGTGTTCATTGATCTGGTTACAGATTGATTAAATTGAGTAGGAACAAAGTCTGTCTTTTCAATTCTATCTAGGTGTTTGTAAAACTCTTCCCACATTTTAGGTTCCATGGAACGGAGTTTAAAGCTCTCCTCGAATTGACGGGTAACCATTCCATTAGTACAAATCAGGCGATGCATAAAAGGATCTGCTTGAATTCCTTCATCTGTTCTAGAGAAGGATAAACCAGTAGAGAAAACCTCATCTTTGAAATTTCCTATCTGATGTTCTCTACCATCTGAAACTGCCTGAATGGAGATGGATCCGGTTTGTTCATTGAAATTAGCAAACTTGATATCCAATTTGTGTGAATTGGCTAGTCTTTCAAATGTATCAAAGTAGGTTTGAGCTGAAATAAGAGAAGATTGAGAACCTGATCTGGTTGCTTTAGTAATTACTCTATCAGGAGTAACTGAAATGGTAACCTCTAGATTAGATCCGGAAATAGCATTCTTAAGCGCATTAAGAATATTGATACTTGTTTCTTCTCCAACTGATTGTTCCATTTTGGATTGACCTGTTACTGAGAATCCTATGATTCGAACAATGTCTTTTAGACCTTGACGATTAATTCCTAATGTGATACCGGCATAATCAACGGCATCCATGGTAATAAATTTAAGGTCTCGTAACTGAATGGTTTTACGAATAGGTTGTTTAGCAATTGCGTTTGCTCTGAATTCGTTGTACTGAGTTTGTGTTATCATGTTGTTTTCTTTTTTAGTTCATCCGGGTTTAAGGGGATGAGGTTTATATTATTTATATGTTAGGATAAAGTGGGAGTTTCGACTCTCTCATATTGATGAAAACGAAATGAGTATGTAGTGTACATCTTGTTTTCCACATCTTTTGTAGTAACTTCAATTCCGGTTTCATCATCTGAAATCTGAATCGTACAATCATAACCTTTTAGGTAGTCTCTTACAAGACCTAGTGCTATAATGGGATGATTGGCATTGTCACGTACTAGATTACGTACTCGAACCTTTTGATCTTTTCTTAAACGTGGTGAAGTAACGGCTTCATCGTTAACGGATACTGCTCTTGTTGAACTCATATTATTTGGATTTATTAGATTTAGCGTTTATGTCTTGTAGACGTTGACGGTATTCAGCATTACGTTGCCCTTGTAAAATTGCCTGTTCTACTGCTGTTAACCATGTACGTTTTTCTCCTTGGTAGATATCCTTTCGGAATTGTGAAAGAACTTGATCTTGTTTGAACTTTCCTGAATTTGCTTTTTTTGCCATTGTGTATAAAGGTATTAATTAATTATAGTATAAAAATAATAAAAAGAATCGAAAGAAAAAAATGCTTGAATCAAAAGTTATTAACAATTTTCGCCAGCTTATTAACATGAACGTTCATGTATATGAAGGTCTCGAGAAAGTTTCCCAATAGCCTGATCATATGTTAATCCTTTAGTGAAGACCTCATATCCTGTACTACCAGGTTCAGCCCAATCATTGAATCCCATAACCAGTAGATTATGATAGGTATCCATTGATCCTCTCCAGTATTGTCTTCCTGATTCGGTATTAGCTTCTTCCATTCGTTCTCTAGAATCGGAGTACTTTTGTATTAGATATTCTACGTTAGTTATTGCCATAGTTATTAAGATTGAAATTTAGCTGGTTTAATCATTAATCGAGTACCACCAATTCTAGTAGCTTCAATTACTTCTTTAAGAGGATTAGATGAGGTTACCTGCATGTAGTTTCTCATATAAACAAGTTTAGAGAAGGTAGAACGGGGAAGTATAGAACGTCTAGTTTCAATAGCATCAGAGTACACTAAACAAATTTGTGTAGTACCTAAAGCCTGTATAGAGAATACTCGATTAGATCCGTTAATAAAGCGTTGTCCAATTTGTAGAGATTGATTAATGGATTCTACCGAGTGGGTTTGAATTCTAGATGTGTTTTGCATATTTGATTAATTAATTATAGTATAAAAATAATACTAATTTTCGACAAGTAAAAATCTTTTTTGTTAAATTTTGTTAAAGTTATTAACAAGTTTATTAACAGTCTGATACGTTCAGATGGCCGTTGAGATCCGGTTAGCTCTGGGGTGACCGATGGACGCACACACTTGATTTTAGTCCAGTATAGGGTGCTTTGAAATTCGAGTGAAAAGAGGAGATAAAAAAGGTCCTGAGAGTAACTTATACGCCCGTGTGCACGGGGGAATCGGATACAGGATTTCAAAACAATCCGTCTACTCAGTTGGAGTCTGTGACTTCCAATCCAACCAGAACCCCAGAGCTACTATAAGATTCATACCTATAGAGGCTAGTATCTCATGTAGATCTTTATATACGTTAATAGAGAGATGTATATGTCCTACTACCCAGAAAGGAATAGAGAGATTTTGTGATATCCATACTATAAGGAAACGGATGAATCTTAACATTTTGGACTTGAAGAGGGTTTACCTGTACTAGCCTCTATATAGTCTATATCAGATCCTTTAGTAGTAGTGATTGTAGACTGTTGATCTTGTGTAGAACAAAAAAGAGGTTGATCTGATCCTGTCTCACATATTATAGTATGAGGATTAGGAGAATGTTGAGGTGGTGTATAAGGATAAACTGGTATCTGTCTATCAGGATGGTGTTTATGTAGAACCTGTCCAATATGATCTCTAATGATTTGTATTTGTTTTTCATTTAGATTGGTAGGGTCCGCAATTTCTAGGAATCCTTGTAACCAGTATACGAATTGTTCTGTTGTCATGAGTTTGAGTTTTTCATTGCTAAATTACGATTGCCAAAACCAGGTCTTCCTGTTATTTCTTCTAGTATTAGAGGTTGTATATAAGCCGGAATTTGTAGATACTGACCTAGATCTGAAATTTCCACTTCAGCTATAATCAGTCCGATTCCGTCGGTGAATTGGTCAATCTCCCATATGTGAGTGTCTTCCCATACTCTTCTTATCTTACTGATTCGTCTATGTGGAGATTTTTGAATTAGGCCCATCCATTCATTAAACTCTTCTAGACTGATGTCTCTCTCGATTTCTTCTGATGAGCCCACTTCTATTCTGGTTTTCAGTGTATGTGTTAGGCGAATTTGACCGGTTTCGGACTGAGCAGAACGAATTCTAATCCACTGTCCTTCCAACTTTATATACCATTGTTGTAGGTTCCAGGTTTGATGAGGTTCTGATTGAGGAAGTCTACTTAGTAGGAATCGTCTTTCTGTCTCTATCATCTTCAAATTATTGCATCCACAACTCTTAGAGTTCGGGCCAGTTTGGAGTCTATATACCAATCTATTTTCTTTTCGTATACGTCTCTGAGTTCTTCTTTGGATATGTCTGTGTATCGTCTTGTGTGTTTTTCTATTAACTTTTGTAGGCGCTTGGTTTCGAAAACATCTTCATCCATTTGTTTTGCAGTACCGTATGTTCCTGATGAAACCGAATGATATAACCAAGTGGCTCCTGAGTAGCCCAATCTTCTATGTCCTGCTATAGAAATAAGGAAACCACAAGACATGGCACATCCAGTAACTATTGTGTGTATTGGAGTTTTCGATTTCTCCATTACTCCGAGTAGTCCTAGACATTGATAAACATATCCACCATAAGAGTCTATATAGAGTTCTATAGGTTTGGGTTGATAGGAGAATCCATAAATTTCTGAGATACGAATGAGTTGTTCGTCTGAATCGTTTATGTCTATAATGGCCTTTGTAATTTCATTTATAGAGGCCTGATCTACTTGTTTAGCCAAATAGAGTCTTCTCGGTTTAAGTTCTGGAAAAAGTGTGTTTGTCATGTTTTATTGTTTTTTATTGAAATGCGATTTGAGCTACTCTCCACCAAAATCCTGTAATGATGGTTATTCCCATAAGAACTCCCCAAATTCCCACAATCCAAATAAGTAGTTTAGTTAGTCTTTCCATATTCTTCTATTAGGTTTTGTATTCTTCTACGTCCTTTTTCCGCTATAGGAATAGGATTTCCTTCCTCATCTATTTGAACAAAACGAATTCCTGTTCTTAGAACAATTGATTGTTTTCCTGTGTATACGTTATGTGCTCGGGCTTCTAAATAAAGTAGAAGAGATGAGTTACCCAAAGATTGAGGTTTGGCATAAATCTTTACTAGATTTCCTTCTCTTGCAGGTCTTTCGAAATTACATTTATCGATAGATGCAGTTACCATTCTAGGAGAATCGCATAGTTGCATTGCATATCCTGCGGCAGATGCATCTATCCAGGCAAGTAGCTTTCCACCGAATAGGTTTCCATGAAAGCCTAAATCTGATTTCTTAATGGGATGTGTATTTAGCAGTTCCATTAAATGTAGTCTATAGGATTTTGATTAAGATCGAAATAAAGAGAAGGATGTTTCTCGACTTTAAGAGGAAATTCATCGTCTGGAAGATGATGGCCTTGTCTTTCCATTTCCTCTAACCATTGATTGTAAACTTCCAATCTTTGTCGATTAAGTATTTGCATTAAATTACAAATACCAATCCATTCAACATTAAGTTCTTCTAGTCGGGTCATTTCCTTCTTCGTTACTAAGTTCATCTACTTTCCAAACAACCGAAAAAATAATTGCCCATAACCAAAGCATACATCCTGTCCAAAACCATATAGCAGGCCAAAATGGCATAATGAATGCAAAGGTCATAAGAGACCAAAAGAAACACATAACCGCAAGAGAAAGAGTCCATCTTTTAACGATTTTTCTAAACATCTTTCGATTCTCCATTTTTGAATTGTTTACGTATTTCATTAATAGGTCCTTTTCGATTTTTCTAAACGTCTTTTGATTCTCCATTTTTGAATTGTTTACGTAGTTCATTAATAAGTCCTTTTTCCTCATCGTTTAGAGGATGTTTAGTTTCTTCAATCTTGGTTTCCATTGTAGAATTAGGAACAACTGAAAGAAAGAAAGCAGCAACCGCCGTCCATCCCCAAGGACCTCCAATCCATGCAATCCAACCTGAAAAGACTAGAAAGGCAATTGCCATTATGTTATAGGTTATCATTTTCATATTTTCTCGTTTTAAGGGTTGATACTTCGTTTAACAAATAAGTATGATCGTTATATTCTCCTAGATCAAACACCCAAGGAATATGATTTCTTCGATACTCATTGATCAGAAAAAGAAGAAGGGCTTCTTCAAGTCCATTTTCAATTTCTTTGTTTAGATGTAGAATTTGTTCTATTGACAATTTGTCATTTACTTCATCGTCTATTGAAGCATATACAAATTTAAGAGTTTCTTCTCCATTTTCATTAACATTTCCTGAATAGCAGATATCAATGATGGCTGGTCCTATTCCTTCGAATTCTCTTTCGATTTGATAGATAACACCACTTTCAGATTTATTTAGTATTTTCATATATAATTTTTATGTAAAATCTGATAATCTGTATCAATAAAGACATTAACAAGATGTAAACATTCTACATTTTAGAATGAATACAGCTATACGAAAATCTCTTACTAGATTAAGCTTTAATTCATGTTCGTATGCTATTTGATTTAGCATAGGAAGACATTGATTAAGCGTTAGCGTTCCTAAGCTTTCCATTTTTTATCTTTTCAAGAGTTAGATCTAAAGACTGATTGATTTTTGAAAGTACTTCTCCTTTGAAATTCATTCTACGAATTGCCATTTCACGAGAAAACTTTTCTAATAGGTATCGTTCTAGATTAGAACAGATATGTACATCGTATCCAAATACCGAATTGATGATTTTAACGTTTCCAGATTCGAGAAAAACAAAAAGAGTTTTGTCCGGAGACGAAATATAACATTCAGATGTTTTGATATCGTAATGTAATTTCGATTCCTTATTAAGAAGGAGACTGATAAAAATATCACATGCGGTTTCTTCCGAATGAGTTAACTTTTTAGGTCGTATACGGGCTTGTCTTTCGGATGTATTAAGTCCACGGCCAAAGGTTACATAGGTTTTTCTTCGGAGATTTCTCCATATTCTACTTAACGTTTCTTTTTTCATATATAATTAAGAATTGAGGTTACATATCTAGGAAGAGCAAGAGTTCGTACTTCATCAGATGTACACCATCGAATTTCATCGACTTCATCTGTTTGAAGTTCTCCTATTCTTTTCAAGTGAGGTCCATTTTCATTAGGATCTTCGTTTTCAATGCGAACAACGAAAATTCTCACTGTTTTGTATATTTTTCCTTTTCGATCATCGTAATGAACATCGAAATAGTCTTTCAAAAAAGCCCCTTTAATACTCCACCCTATCTCTTCCTCAACTTCACGTATAGCAGCCTGTTCGATAGATTCTCCTAATTCGATGTGACCTTTTGGAGGCATCCAAGAACCGATTCTCCTAGCGCTAGTTGAATGGGCTAGAAGACATCGTTTTCCACATACAAATAATATACCGGCGGAATCAATTTTCATATTCGTCCTTTTTGGTTAGATCGTGTATAAGACAATCTGCTAGATAAAGAGCACCGGCAATTTTTACCATTTGCTCTGCAGTAAGTTCATAAGTAGGTTTATCGAAACCTATAGTCATTGCTGCTGATTGATCGAAGCTTTCCATAATGTCTCTAGCTTCACCAATACTTTCGATTGTTTTTTCTGTTATTTCCATATTAGAATTCGTTTGAAATAGGTCTTGTTCTTTCTACTTCGGGTTTATCCATTGTGCATTGTATCTTTTTAGAGGAATCGTCTTTACGATGAGTAAAGTGAATATGAGAATCCACTGTCATTTCTGATCGATTGGGATTTCTTTTCCAACGTTCATGTCTGATAACTTGAACAATATCGAATGCTTGTCTACACGTATCATCTACTGATTGATGATGTATTCCCCAAGAACCATGAATAGGCATCGTTGGTTCTTGAATTAACATATTACGAGGTTGTAAAAGAGCCATATCAATAGCGCCCTGTATTTCGTGAAGTCTAGACCAATTGGTGGATAACTTAACGTCTTTAAGTTTTTTCCATTCAGGCTTATCATGCCAATGTCCAGTTTTCTTATTTATAGAACCATTGATTAGAGCTTTGTCTCCTTTGATTTCAAGAATTTCACCTTGAGGGGTACGATCTCCTACTACAACAGGTCTTTTAGGAGTGCAGGTTTCATATAGGAAATTTTCGAAAGTGGGATGTTCTTTAATTCTTTCGAATTGACCGATACCTATACGAGAATAGAAATCAAGTGCACGTTCAATTAAAATAAGTTGTTCGTCTGTTAGGAGAAGAGTATTCATTTTCCTAGATTTGAAAGTTTAGATAAAAGAGATTTGATTAGGCCACTGAATACACCCAAACAAATAACCGAAAAGACGAGAGCAAATGGAATCCAAAGAGGAGAAGTTATCCATACCCATGACCAATCAATTACGTGAGTCAGTTTAAGTACCGCTAGAATTACGAATATAAACACCGATAGTGATATACCGCTTGTTGTTTTTTGTTTTTCCTGTTCCATAATTATTTTATGTAGATTATCGTTCTAAGATTACGAATGCACCAAAGTAGTTATCAAATACTCGTAGAAGATTTTCATAATCTCCCGAAGTCATTTCCTTAATGATAACCTTTTCATCTAGGTCTAGCTGCTTTGCAAATCTAGTTGCATAAGCCATAAGAGCATAGGCATTACCATCAGGTCCTGTAAGGTCGATGATGATAGGTCCGGTCTTTTCTTTCTTTTTACGAATCATGTTCTTTCGATTTATGTTTTGTTTTTCGTGTATATGTTTTCTTGGATTGTTGTACTCTAGAAACGAATCTACCATCGAAGAATCCGTCTAAGATTTGCTTCTTACGAGTAGCACCTATATTGATTTTGATAGTAGTAGTTTTCATTAGTCATTTACCAAATAAGCAAAATCTTTGTGAGTTCTACCGTATTCGGTACGAATGTAATCTCTACGAAGATTGAATAAGTATTGTAAGCAACGATTGTAAGTCCAAAACTTTTCTCGTTGTTTGTTAGTTTTTGTATTGTAAAATGAACTTTCTTGTTCGCCCCATTCGTTTACGAGACATTGAACGATTTCCATTTTCGATTCGAAGACTGTTTGTAATTTTTCTTTAGACATGTTTAAGATATTAGTGTAAAAACGATTTGATGATTTCTTTAGCAGATTGTTCAGGAGTTTGATCCATGTGAATCATTTTAAGAGAGGCTATGGTTTCGTTAAACATACCGTTCTTAATGTAATGTTCGGACTCTTTAAGTGTAGTCATAACCATTTCTTCGGCTTGATTGACTGTAAACTTCTTAACGATTACCAAGTGTTTAATACATTCCATAGCGACCTTATGAAGCTTTTGAAGAGATTTTGAGTTTTTCATATTTGATTAATTAATTATAGTATAAAAATAATACTAATTTTCCAAATAAAAAAATTCTAGATCAAAAAGTTATTAACAATTTCTGTCAGTTTATTAACATCATTATGGATTATGTACCTCATCTTTCTTGGAAATTGTTACGTTTCTGGGAAGAAATTTCGGTATGTATTTTTTGATTTCGTTTTCTATCATAGGTATAGTTTTCCAATGAATGGTTCGTTCTGAGGATTGGTCATATACGTTATCTACCAAGTATTGTACGATAGTATCGTCTTCAAGAGTAATAAATCCATGTGCAAAATTACGAGGAACGAAAAGTTCTTTACCTGCCTTCATATAAAAGAAAGAGATCCGTCCAAATTCAGATGATTCAGGTCGTAAATCAATAACAAAATCAAGAATAACTCCTCGTATAACCTTAATGAATTTGGCCTGTGCAGATTCTCCTCTTTGATAATGAAGTCCTCTTAGAGTAAGAGACTTCGTATTGATACTCAAATTGCTTTGTAACCAGGTCTTATCAAAGACATTTAATTGCAAAGGAGCAAATCCTCCTCTATTGTCATAAAAAATAGGACTTTCAATAAGCTTAGCAGTTTCCATTTTGTATCCCTTCCAATTTGTTTTGTATGTCTTCCATTTCTTTAATCGTTTCATGGAATGCATGATTTGAAATAATAACATCAGCATATGAAGTTATAGCTGCAACTATCATCTTTTCTATTTTCTTTTTAAGAGCCTTCTTCTTTTTTCTAGGAAGGACTTCCAATTTTCTAGCTTCTGGATAAACCTCACATAGCATATCCATGTCGATTTTTATTTTAGCCATTCATTAAATCTTTTAGTCGTTTAATTTCTGCAATAACATCGTCTCCCAATTCTATTTTGGACATCATAGATAAATCTACAACTTGTCCGTATAGTAGGTCGATAAGTTCTTGTTGAACTTCTATTGTTTTAGTAGCTCGATTAAGAGTTTGTAACATTTCTTCTTGTGTCATATTCTCAGTTTTAGATATTTTTGTCATTCTTCTTCTTTTTCGATTGCATAAATTACGGTTCTGTCCATAGGATAGCATGCAACTAATTCTCCGTCACAATAGAAGCTATAATATCCAGAAGAGATGTGGACGATTTCAGCAAATACTGTGCAATGTTCGCGGGTATTACCTACTACAAGCCAAATTAGATATTTTTTCATTTTGTTTTTTAATTATATGTTATTCTAAAGACCTAGATCATCGATCATCTTATTCATTACTCGATCTAAAGCATGAGAGTCGTCAAAGTCTTCTTTACGATTAAATTTGAAAGATTTTTCTAGGTCTTGAATATCGAAATCGACTAACATGTTATCGGCAGCTCCATGAAATTGTAGCTTTTCCCATATACCTTGATCAGTCCAATCTTGAATTTGTCTTTCTCTTTTTGCAGGTCTCATGTTACCTAATTGATGAAATCGCATATGAGCAAATACGATAGCAGCAACGTTTCTCCAATCTGCACCCATATCGGTAATCCATTGTCGAATTTCTCGATTATTATGTATTAATTCAGAGGCAGCTTTATCGTGACCCGGTGAAGTGGGATTTCCTGTTTTAGGGTTAATGATTTTGCAATCCAATTTACAAATATCATGTAGGATGCCTGCCATGATTAGATCAGGATCTCCGGTTTGAATTAATCGATCAGTAACGATTTCAATATGATGAAACGTACTAGGCTCAGGATGGTAATCCGGACGTTCTCTTAAAGTTTTCAATTCGTTCAATTTGTCTTTGACGATTTGAGGAGCAGTTTCGATTATAGATTGAAATGTCATGTATTAGAAAGTTATTTCGTAGTTATTGTAAGCTTTTAGATCTTCAACAGAAAGAATTACATGAGTTGTACATTCACATTCGAGAATATGAAATATATCTGAAGATACGATCGATTTAAGATCTTCGGTTGAAAAGTAAACATCGTATTCACCTTCATGTTTTGTCAATTCATTGGCTTGCATTTCGATGATTGGAAAGTATTTTGCAAGGAATAAACGTACAGGTGTTACTTTCATGTATCGACCGGGATTAAGGGAATTTTTCATATTTGATTAATTAATTATAGTATAAAAATAATACTAATTTTCGACAAGTAAAAATCTTTTTTGTTAAATTTTGTTAAAGTTATTAACAA
>SXGQ01160121.1_pt1 | contig 12814 bp, 18 predicted proteins | sample 3178371 | NCBI WGS metagenome assembly SXGQ01 (sample SAMN11356859, study PRJNA531348) | freshwater metagenome | isolation source: freshwater sample F1-20 | place: China: Fuxian Lake, Yuxi | collected 2017-12-25
CATGAGCCGCCAGTCTCTCCAATGGCATTGCATGATCGGCGACGGTGGCGACATGAGCCTCAGCGTATTTCAGCAGCGGCTTGGGCTAGCGAAAATGTGGGCTGTGAAGAATGCGCCGGCTATGCTGCCGCACACGGAGCGCCAGACGACGGCAAGGGCAGAGACGGCCCCGCCGCCGGATGATCCTGACTTGCGGGCGCGGGCGGTCGTTGCGCTAGAGAAGTTTAGGAAGGAGATGGCGCATGGACTCTGATTTTCAGAACGCGATCCTGCCGAGCGGAACGCTTGGTTCGCCGATGGGAGCCGCCCGACAAATCAAGATGAGCGACTACGCCCCATCCCAACCGCTCCAACTCGCCCCCGGCGACCTCATCGCCCTTGTCCGCGACTACGGAATTACGCTCGATCTTGGCGCGGAGGACTTGCGCCGCATCGAAGCCCGCGCTGCCGGGCTGGTGGCTGAGGGCGAGGCCGTCGCCGACCTCATCGCGGAACTGTGCGGCCCGTCGCCGGGCGCTGTCGCCGGGCAAATCCGCACGCTCCTGCTCATGGGCGGCGGCTATCATCGCGCCGTCCGCGACGGGCTTCGCGCGATGCTGGCGGCTCGCGCGAGGGATGAGCGTGCCAGACAGGCCAATCGGCCGGATGCCGCCGCACCGAGCGCCGCCGAAGGCGCACGCATCCGGTGGGGGAGGGTGGGGAAAACGTCACGAGCGAAGGGCCGTGCTAAGACGCTATGAAAACACGAGAGACGAAATCCCGCCGTTCAGTGGAGCGCCTTGCTCGGCGTCCGGGCGATGCCGCCACGGGAAGCGGATACGCGCTACGGTGGCAAGACATGGGAACTGGCGAGGCTCTACCTGCTCGACGAAATCCCGCGCAACGCCGAGACGTGGTTGATTGGCCGCAGTGTCCGCTACATCAAGCAACACCATCGGGACGTGAAATACCTCCTGAGCTACGCCGACCCGTCCGCTGGTCATCGTGGAACAATCTACCAAGCGGCAAACTGGAAATCAGACGGAAGAACAGACGATGAACGCAAAAGCCCAAGATGCGACTACTACGACGACCGCACCGGCCAGAAATACGGCAGGCGCGGGAACATGCCAGCGGATGCCGTCATCGTCCGCAAACCAAGGGTGTCCAAGTGGCGCTACGTCTTGGCCGTCGAACGACCAAGCTGAGCGACAGGAGAAGCGCAGCCAATGACTACCGGATCCACAACAGACGTGACCGGCGCTCCTCCTGTTCGCTCCAGCGCATGGTTAGGGCGCATTGTCTGCGGCGACAATACCGAAGTTCTGTCCGGCTTCCCTGACGCCTGCATAGACCTCGTGGTGACGAGTCCACCGTATGACGACCTGCGGACGTATGGCGGGCACAGTTGGAACTTTGAGGCATTAGCCGCGCAACTCGTCCGTGTGGTGAAGCCGGGCGGCGTCATCGTGTGGGTGGTGGCGGATGCCACCGTGAACGGGAGCGAGACGGGAAGCTCGATGCGCCAAGCCCTGCACTTCCTAGACGTGTGCGGACTGCGGCTGCATGACACGATGGCATACCTGACGAACAAACTGCCACTGACGCACAACCGATACGAGCAGGCGTGGGAATATATGTTCGTGTTGTCGAAGGGAACGCCGAAGGCGTGGAATCCGCTGAAAGAGCCGAGCAAATACGCGGGACAAAAGCGTTGCTCGACCATGAGACAAGACGGCGACGAACTCAATTGGCGCAGCGCGAAGGGCGCGGTGCAAGCCGACCGCCTGCTGACCAACGCATGGTATCTGCCGCGCTCATCGGCAACGGATGACGCAATCAGTGTCGAACATCCGGCGACGTTCCCGGACGACTTGGCGCGTCGGCACATCGTATCTTGGAGCAATCCCGGTGACGTGGTGCTAGACCCGTTCAGTGGCAGCGGGACAACCTGCAAGTGCGCGAAGGAACTCAATCGCAACTTCGTTGGAATCGAGGTAGAGCCGAAATACTGCGCGATAGCCGAGGCTCGGCTGTCCCAAGACGTGCTGCAACTAGAGACGTGCGCCATGCGCCCTAACCATGATTATGCACAAAGGCCGCTCGCAAACCCTTGAACGTCAACCAAACCAACCACGAATGACACAGCCAACCACACCAAAACGCATGGAATCTGATTTTCAGAACGCGCCGCTTATGGCAGTTCGCTCTGGCGCATGGCTCGGCCATCAGAGTCAGATGCACCCGACCGCGAACAAATTCCACGTCGGCAACGGCAAGGACGGCAAACATTACTGGCTGACACCGCCAGAACTCTACGCGCAACTCAGCGCCGAGTTCGGGCCGTTTGACTTTGACCCCTGCCCGTATCCAGTGCCACCCGGTCTCGATGGCCTGACGTGCGAATGGGGACGGCGTAACTACGTCAATCCGCCGTTCGGATCTATCATGCACAACGGGCGCAAGAAAGGCCCGACGGCGTGGATGCGGAAGGCGATTGAGGAACAGGCCAAGGGCAAGCTGTCCGTGATCGTCTATCCCGTGGACAAGTGGGTGCTGATGATGCTCAGGGCTACGGGCGCAACGAATGTCCGCAATCTCGGCGATGTCCGGTGGCACGCTATCGAAGACGGATCCCAAGGTAAGGGAACTGGACGACATATCGCGGCGTTTATTCTATGGCCTACCAGCGCACCGACCAAACCGGAGCCGCACAAATGAGCACGCCCGCACTACGATCCGACGTCAGCGCCCAATCGCAGGGCAAGGCGCTGTATCCGTGCGCGGACTGCGGTGCGCTTCGCACAAAGGCAGAGGGCGGGACGACGTTCACGGTTTGCGACGAGTGCTGGGAAAAGCAGGCTGGCACGTCTCCGGAGAAACGAAGGGCGGACTATTCGCCCTTTAACTGAAACCCGATGAAATGCCCAAACCACAAGAGCCGCTGGGCGCGCAGATGCGCTTGTCGGTATAACGAATAGCTCTGCCATGCGCGACCAACAGACATCCGAACTCGCCCAAGACGCAAACGCGCATTGGCAGCAGCGTCTTGTTAGCCAGCCCTTTTACGATGCCCACAAAATGAAAATCATAAAAGGCGACTGTCTGGAAGTGATGCGCGAAATGGCTGATGACTCTGTGGACATAACCGTAACTAGCCCACCGTATAATCTCGGCGAGGGCATGGAAGATAAAGGAGGATACCGCGTGGCGCACAAAGGCAGCTTGTGGCAAGGAAGCCGACTGCGGAATGGATACGAGACGCACAATGACGCGATGCCATACGATGAATATGTGGAATGGCAACGTGCCGTGCTCCGTGAGTGCTGGCGCGTGACTCGCGGAGCAATCTACTACAACCACAAGCCGAGAATCGTAAAAGGACAACTGCGGACGCCGCTAACTCTGTGCGGTGAACTGCCGGTGCGCCAAGTCATAATCTGGAATCGCGGCAGCGGATTCAACTACATGAACGGCGCGTATGTCCCGATGTGTGAATGGATCGTGCTGATGGCAAAGCCGGGATGGGTGCTGCGTGACAAATCGGCCTCCGGCGTCGGAGACGTGTGGAACATCCCGCCCGATAGCGGCAATGAACATCCTGCCAGCTTCCCGCTAGAAATACCAACAAGAGCAATCGAAACCAGTGATGCTCAAATAATCCTAGACCCGTTTTCGGGTAGCGGAACAACCCTGCGTGCCGCCAAAAACCTCGGACGGCAAGCAATCGGAATCGAGGTAAGTGAAACATACTGCCGGCTCGCGGTGGAAAGACTCTCGCAAGGGACGCAGACCACGCTTGGGCTGGCTAACAGTGCGCTGAACGAACCAAGTCTGGATAAATGAGCGCGTCGCGCCCGCACCCTACACAATCGGCCCGTCCACGAGCAGGTAGGGAATCCGCGCCTGCTTCGCGGTAATGCTGGCCTCCCATACCGCGTTCATGAAGTCGTAGTATTCGATGGGCGGAGCCGTCTGGCAGCCCCATGAGGACGTAGTGCTCTCCCCGCCGGGATGGATGTTGATGGCGAAGTAGCCGGCTTCCTCGTAGTTGCGCGGATCGCCATTGCCGAAGCATCGCAAGACGCGAAACTCGCCGTCGGCGGGGATGCCACGTTCGCGCGCTTCCTCGTCTGTGCATTGGCGCAGGGCCGGTGCCTTGCCCTTGTGCGGCCCGCGCCGAAAATACCAAAGGCCCGGCCTGAGCATCGCGTAGGGCTTGCCGACGCCGGGATTCCAGCCCAGGCGCGAAGGATCGGTGTTGGCGTTCACGGCTTTGAAGACTCCGGGGGCGCATAGGAACATGGCATCATCGTAGATACCGACATCGTTCACTCCCGGTTCTCCCATCGTGTCGCGCCGGTAGCCACGGACACCGAGCAGCCGCACTTGCTCAGGCACGTTGGCGTCGTCGAGGATTTGCAGGATGAGGGCTTCGTTCGCGAGCGGCTTGGTCATTTCTTCAAGCTGGGATCAGACGGCAGCTCGTAGCTCACGGTCTTGCCGTCGTATCGCACGTTGCCGTAGCTGCTGCGAAACTCGATGCCGGGCGTGATGCAGCCGGACACCGAGCACGCGATGGCGATGCCGATGAGAGCGGCGATAAGGAAGTAGCCGACTCGCATGATGAGCGGGTAGTTCATTTGCACCACCCCTGCGCTTTCCAGAGCCGCAGCAGGCCGGTGACGGCAAGCATGAAAACGGTCACGTAGGGCTTGATAGACGACGGGATGAGCATGGCCACCGGCCCCTGCTCATACGGAATCACCGAGAGCGTAGTGAGCACGCTGCCGATGCTTGTGAGGGTTGAGTTTGTTTTTGTTGTCATTGTTTTTGATGGTTGTGGTTTAGTTGCTCGTCGAGAGTTTTGAGCGCAATTTTGTCAAAGTATTCCGTCTGTCGCGACACCGCTGCAATCATCGCCCGCATGGCATCGGTGTTATCTTTGACCAACGCTTTAAGCTCCGCCTCGCGTGCCGCCTCGCGCGCTGCGTTCTCGGTGCGAGTCCGCGCAATCTCGCGCACGAGATAAAGGACCGCGACGATAAGCAATCCCTTTAGCGTCAAATCTTCCCAGCCCTTAAAGTTATTTGCCGCGTCGGCAATGTAAGAGCCTGTCGCCACCGCCCCAGCCACAAACAGCTTCGGATTTTGGCTGATAGCGAGAAGCTCAGAAAACATTTGTTATTACTGTGCAGCTTTTAGCGCGACGAGGCGGGCGTCCAGTGCCGCTCTCTCCGCCTCCGCCTCCGCGATCTTTCGAGCCGTTTCCGGCGCTTCGGCGAACGCAATGATTTGCCGGACGCCAGCTTTAATTTCCTCCAGGTCGCTCTTGGCCAGCAGCGCGGTCGCGGCGGTGAGCGCCTGCGCGGTGCGGGCTGCGGTGACATCGGCTGACGCTTTGAGTGCGGCAATTTCGGCGGCGTTCGCATCAAGGCGAACATTGAGCGTGTGGACTGCTGCTTGAACTTCGGTTGATTCTTCGGTTGTCATATTAGATTTGTTATTACGGGATTAAAGTGCCCCAAAAGCCGGAAATTGACGCACCGGCAGTAACGGTGGAGTTGCTGCCTCTGTCTTGATAAGCGTAAATCTCAAAGTAGTCATTGGCTGATGCTGATATTAAGACCGAGCCTCCCCAAAGGTTTGCTCCGGAATACCCTGGATGCTGATACAGTCGCTCCACCACGCTGCCGTTTTTGTAGAGATAGGCGCTTACGCCTGCTGCACCGGACGTGTTAAACCAATAAAGACGCGCGCCAAAAAGATATTTTCCGGCGATTGGAGCAGTGAACCTGTAATTGGTTGTCGGGTCGTAGTTGCTGTTAGTGTCAAAGTCCTCAGTGTTAAAGGTGATCTTTGTGTAGGTAGCCGTCGCAATGGTCTGATCTCCGGTTATCGTCGCATGAAATTTTGGGATTTGCGCGACACCCGTGCCGCCGCCGGCGACTGGCAAGCCAGTGCAATTTGTGAGCGTCCCACTGCTCGGAGTGCCCAACGCGGGCGTCACAAGCGTCGGGCTGGTAGCGAAGACAAGTGCGCCGCTGCCAGTTTCGTCGGTCACGGACAGAGCAAGGTTTGCCGATGTCGGCGTGACTAAGAAAGTTGACACGTTCGCAGCCATTCCGGTCACGCCAGTCGAAATCGGCAAGCTGCTGCAATTCGTGAGTGTGCCGCTGCTCGGCGTGCCCAGCGTCCCGCCATTGACCACCACGGCTCCCGCGCTGCCAACGGCCTCTCCGAGCGCGGTCAGCACGTTCGCCCCGGTCGGCGTCGTGGACGGAGCCGCGCCCGCGCCGCCGCCAATGACAATAGCGTTCGCGGTAAGCGCGCCGGAAGACGCCAAAACGCCCGTCCCGGTGCTACACAGCACTCCGCCGCTCGTGGCGCTTGTCAAAACGGTTGTCCCGACAATCAGCCCGGCGGCGTTGCCAATCATGCCCCATGTGATCTGATCGGTGCCAATCACGCCGCTGCCAGTGTTTGCCGTGCAAAGCCAAACTGAATCCGCATTGACCGTGCCTTCCTCGACGACGACAACCGCGCCCGGCACTTCGCTCCAAACGTCCATGTCAGCGGATCGTGCCGGGGATGCCCCGGCGATGTATATGCCGTTATCCGCAGGAGCTGCTTGGTTTTTAACGAGCACCCTGTCGCCTGTCGTCAGCGTAACGCCATCCAGCGTGTCGCCGTTGTTTAGTGCCGTGCTGATGGTGACGGAAGCCGTGGTGGCGGCGCGGACGGATGCCTTGTAGTCGAAGCCGGATATGGCCGAGGTCGGGAGAACTACCGATGCCGCGCTCAAATCAAGCGTGGTGCCGCTTGGAAAAGTAAGCGTGCCGGATGGCCATACTACCGTGCCCGCCGTGGTGCTGCTGGTGCAAACGATGTTGCGGAATGTTGCCATAATTTATCTCCTAGAGAGCCAGACCTTCGCGTTCGTGCTGGCGTTGTAATCGTCGGGCCGGATGATGTCTGGCGATGACTCGGCGTCGGTGCCGGATGTGAGCTGGTAGGCGCGCGGGCCGTCCGTCGCGTGGACAAATTCGACGTAGTAGCCGGCGGTTTTGGTCGTGGTCACGATGCTATCGAGCGCCGATGCCGCGCCGCCTGTGTAGGCCGTGATGAGCGTGTTGAAATTGACCACTTCCAAGTCGGTCGGGAAGTTTTCCAGCCCCGTGCTTTGGCCGGGGTTGTTTCGGATCAAGTCCGCATAAAAGACGGCATCAGCCCGGCTACATGCAACGGCGGGCGTGTTGCTCCCTTCCTCGATCTCAGCCTCAAACACCACCGTCGCTTCGGTGGCCCCGGCGAGAATGTCGTCCACCCCGGCAGTGGCGGCGGAAAGCGTCCCTTGAAAGTAGTCGGCGATTTTGAGGTTGTTGCTCGCTGTGGCAATGACCGGCGTGTTGCTCTGCTTCTGCGTGCCGACAAATGTGACCTCGTAGCTTCCGGCCCCGGACTTCGTGCAAAGGATGTCCGTGGTGACGAGGACGGAGTGCTCTGCGAATATCGCCACCATTTCGTCCGGCGTGGCATTGTAGGGAATCGGCCCGACGGATTGCGCCGTGCCCGTGACTGCCGTGACGGCGAACCAAACACTGCCGTCGTAAGCGTCGGTGTTCCATGTGAGCGAATAGACCTTGTTCGCCGTGCTGCTGCCGGACTGGATGATGGACGCCGCCACGGCAACCGCGTTTGGCGTCGTCCATCCCGACGAGCGGAGCAGCGGATACGCTTTCACGAGCTTGACCTGCCACTTCTCGTTGAGTGTCGCGCTGCCGTTCTGCGTATTGACGATGACGACGGTGGAGCCGTCCGGTGTCAGGCTGGTTGCGGTTCCGGTGATGTCCGAAACCGCGCCGGTTGCGCCTCGGTCAATAGTGTAAGGCCCGCCCGCGCTCCCGGTCACGGTTGCCGCCGCGAAGCCGGTCAGCGTTGCGCGCACGGCGGTCTGGACGGTTGCCGCCGAGTCGTTGTAGTTCAGCGCGCCAGTGGTGCCGCCAGCCGCGCCAGTCAGCGTGAACGTGCCGCCTGACGGCGCTGCGTCAATCGTGCCGGCGGCGACCTTCAGCGACGTGATGCCGGCGGACGGCACATAGACAAAGGGGCGGGAGCTTGTCGTGTTGGGGTTGGCCCGCAGGAAGTGAAACCGGCACAGATACGTTTCGTCCCGATAGAAGGCCGGTGCGGAGGCTTGGCCGTCTTCAAGGAATGACTGAACAAGGGCGTGCGCCGGCCTTTCTGCGTCGAGGTTTATGAAGTAGTCGCGGCGTGCCATGTCGTGGTGATAGTAATGTCTTTCGCTTCAAGCGTCAATTCACATTGGCATTTGAAATGTCGGGGCGAGTTGTGCGCCGGTCGTGGCGTTCCAAACCGGCGTGGTGCCGTCCGAATACGGCCAGTAAGAGTCAGGGGTGAGGGCGAGCGTCGGGGTGATTACGGTCGTGCCGGGATCGCCGAAGGCATATACGTTGCAATACAGAAGGACGTTTCTGCCGTTCAATGTGCCGGTGAATGGGTTGCCAACGGCATCAGTCCAGAGGTTCATCGCGTAGAACGGGGTGAAGACTCCGTTCGGAAGCAGGGTCAGCGCGATGGTAGTGGATAAGGTGAACGCGCATTGCGCCCGCGTGCTTGGTGTGACCACGGCATATTCCGGGCGCAGAATGGATATGTCGCCGATGGTCATGTTCCCGGCGGCGTATGTCGGCGCCCCAAGGATGTCCCCCGCAAAGTCAAACGTGGCCGTCGAACTCGATTGAGCCCCGGCTTGAATCGTCGAATCTAGCTCCCCGCCCTCGTAGCCGCCGCTTGGCTCGTATTGGCTCTCCAAAAAGCCCGTGAAGCTCACGGATTGATCCGGCACCGTCGCATGGTTGAACGCCAGCGTGCCCGCCACCGCCCAGCGGCGGACGCGATAGCGAAGGTTCCAGAGTGCGTCAATGTCGTTGTCCGTCAGGCCGGTAGTCGCAAGCTGCGCCGTGCTGTGGTTTGTCTTAGTTAGTCCGCGCACCCTCATGTGAGTTGCGCCTTTTGGGCGTGGAAGATGTATTTCACGGCGACGCCGTTCTCGTTGACGTAAAGAAGCTGTTTGCTCGCGTCCGCGCCGTCCGGGTTGGCTTGGGCCTCTTGAATAATCCGATTAACCACGTCCACGATTTCATTCAAATGTTCGCGTTGGCTTTTTGTTCCACCTCCGAAGTCATGCACTTTATCAAATTTTGCTACGCTTTTCTGCCAGCTCATACAAAGAAATTTAACAACCCGTTCGCAAGATCGAGCGGCACAATGCGCGCCTCGTTTGTCTCAATGCACTCATACCACAATCCGGCGGGCTTGAAGTCGAACTGCGTCGTCACGACTTCAATCACGCCGTTGTAGGCTTGAACCGCCCCGTCCGTGATGACGCTTGGACGGCTCCCGCTGTCCTTTAGTTCTCGCCGCCACGTCGCGCCGGCAAATAGCTGGATGCTGCCGGGAAAGCCGCGCCGGGCGACGATGGTAATGGCTTCCTCGGTAAGCTCCAAGTCGCCCTTGAATGCCTGCTTTTTCGGGCGTCCTCGCCGGACGTAGCGGATCTTCGTGGATGGCGCGATGTAGGTGATGTCGGCGACGGCCCCGGTGGACTGCCCGAGCGTGTCGCCGATATACTGAAGCTGCACCTCCTGTGTCTTGTAGGAACTCTCGCGCACGGGCGGAAGGCCGATGCCGCCGCTTGCGGTGCTGCCCTGGATGCCCTTGTATTCGACGGTGACGGTGGCGTAGGCGCGATCAATCTCCGCTGAGTGCGTTTGGTGCGAGAGCCAGGGATATTCAGTGTCCGCCAGCGTGCGGTTTTTGGCGTAGCCGGCAAGGAACGTCGCAAGCTGGTCGCGTCGCCCCTTGTATTTCCGCACAAGCGTGTCCATGCCCCATGCGTCCACCGTGAGCCGTGCGCCGGGTTGCTCCGTAAATGCGCTTGTTCCGACGTAGGTGGCGCTCATTTTGGCAGGAGCTCGGCAATGGCGTCAACAAGCTCGCGCATGCTTTCTTCGTCAATGATGGCGCGCATGCGTTCGGCGGCTCCGTGGAAGCGTTTTGCGTCGCGCCAGCGCTCTTGCGCTTCCTCTGCGGATATAGGCTCTCCAGACACGGGATCAGTGCCGCTGATAATCTTGCCGCCAAGATCGCGTTTGATTCTGGTCAGCCCGCCGGTCTTATCCATCCGCTTTTCCCACTTTGCCTCTTCGCGTTCTGCTCGCCTCGCTGCGTTTCGTTCGCGCTGTTTGTCCAAAGACGACTTGCCGTAGGTAGACTCCCGGAGCTTGAAATACGCATCGTCCCCGAGTTTGAGTATCGTGGCCCTTGCGTTGGCCGCCCTTTCCTCCGCAGCCGCCTTGCGTTCCGCTTCGTCGGCCTCGGCCCGGAGTATGTCTTCAAGTTGCAGTGCTTCCCAAAACTTGGCGATTTTTGCTCCTTGTTCCGCCTGGCGATCCGAGAGGTGTATCTCGGCCATTTCTTGTTCGAGAATATCGTCCATAATCCTTTCATTTTCGGTTTTCGCCTCTTTTTTTTCCCGCTCTTCGATGCCCTTCATCATCTCCTTGTTGCGCTCCATAACTTTGTCCCGCCACTCCTTTTCGAGCATGATGTTCCGTTCCGTTGCTTTTTTGGTTAGTTCGTTCTGTTGCTCCCATGTCGTTCCGGGTTTGTTGTGTATTGATTCCAGCTCCTTCTGGTAGTCCTGCTCCAATTTCAGCCGCTCTCTACGTTCCTCGGCTGTAATCATCAGCATCTGTGGGCCTTTTCGTGGCGCGAACCCACCGCCAAACTCCCCGAGCGCAGGCTCGCCTCCTATAAACTCGAATGTGGGGCCTTTGATCTTCCGCAGGTCAATGTCGTTCTGAATGTCGCGCAGGTCCATGCTGTGCTGCTTGGCAGCGGCTATCTGATCGGCCAATTCCTTCGCTTTCACCGTTGCATCCTCTGTGTTGGACGCAAACGAAAGGATCGCCGCACCGATAGCAAGAACGCCGCCCGCGACGGCCCCATGCGGCCCCAAGATTGACAAGATTTGCGATCCTTGCTGTGCGATAATCCGCGTCGCGGACATGCCCATTTGCGCCATAACCGCCACGTCTTGCGCCTGCATCGCAAGCTGCCCGCCCATGTATGCTGTGTTCCTGCCGCCCATGTAGCCGCCCCGCACGCTCCCGGTCGGCCCGCCCGCCGTTGCGGCTTTGTTTGCCTCGCGCGTGATGCGCGCCTCGGCAGCGGCGATCTTGTCGAGTTCGGACACCATCGCCTGGCTTTTGATAGCCGCAGCGTTCTTCATCTTGTCCAAGCCGGCATCGAATTGCGATGCGTCAACTGATGCTGTCAGGGATATGTCCGCCATTGGTTTCCGGCAGATACTACGCTTGCGCGCCAACCGGGCAAGCCGTTTTTCTCAGAAATGAGAAATCAGACTCTCACATTTGCGACAATCCGCGCCCGAAGCAGCTTCCCCTTCTCCGTCACTTTGTCGTAGCGCACCCGCACCGAGTCGCCGACGCGCGGGAGCTTGCCAAGGCTGGACTGAACCTTCCCGCGCGGCTCGCCATCGTGCGAGACATACACGCTGCAATTCCGCATGTCCACGGCGGTCACGGTGAACGTGTCCGTCTCATAGTTTTTGAGCCGCTGATAGCTTGCGCTTCTGCCGCCCTCGTAAGGCGCGTTGATGGCCTTGAACACTATGCCCTCGCCCCGGCTTTCCCGCACGCGGAAGAATAGCGCGAGCTTGTCCGTGATGCCGCTGGCGCGCTCTACGACGCGGAAGGGACTGACCGCCCGCAGAAGCTCCGCCCGTGCGGAGTTTGCCCAATTTAGGCAGTCGGAGCGGCTGTGCGCGAGGATGTCGAATGCCACAAACTCGCCACCGGGCATCATTTCGCCATCAATAACGAATCGCTCGCCACTGAGCATCGCCAACGCAATCATTTCGTCCGACAACCTCACGGCAAGGCCCGTCCGGCTCGTTGCAGCAACATAGTCGCCCGCCTTGCTGACAAAGCAGCGGTCGCCGTCCAGCTTTTCCTCGGCGGCAAAGGCGTCGTCCGCGAAAAGGGCGTCGGCGTCGAGACAATCCAAAAGCAACTGCGGAATGATTTGCATGCCCTACTCTTGCACGTTGCCTATTGTTGGCAACATTTATTTTCAGACCGACCTCGCCCCCAAGACTTGGGCGCGGGCGCGGGCTTCGAGTCTGCCGTTCTCGATGGCGATGCCGCGCCGCATGTCGCGTATGGCGTTGCCGAGGGCGCGATTGATTGCTTGCCGCGCGACCCGCTCCGCGCCCGGCCCGGTGCCCTTCTTCACGTTGTTCGGGTGACTCGGGGACGTGTTATAGACCGTCGCCGTGAAGACCTTCATGCTCTCCATCGCTGGGGTCGCTCGTGCCGATTTGGCAGCGTAGCCTTCGTAATACATGGGCACCTTGCCATCCGTCAGCCGGGTTAGAGTGTGCCCCGGCACGAAGGCCGCGAGCTTTTGCGCGCTGTGAAGCCATGACGCTGCGATGAAAGCGCGGCTGATGATGCGCGCCCTGATGATGCTGTTCGCCGCGCTGTCTATGCTGCCGGTTGAAACCTGTTCGCCGCGACTTTTAAGCCACGCAATCGCCAGCCTGACCACCAGCCGCTTGCCTCCAACCGGCTTGTTCATGTCCGCCAAAATGCGTTCCTCGGTTGCCTTCTTGGTGAGTTGCGCCAGCCCGCTCACGCCCTTCGCGCCCACGACAACCTGCAACAAGTGTTTGTTGACCAAATCCGCGTATCTCCTGTTTTTCACTCGCGCCAAGGCAGAGAGCACC
>SXGQ01064985.1_pt1 | contig 12812 bp, 9 predicted proteins | sample 3178371 | NCBI WGS metagenome assembly SXGQ01 (sample SAMN11356859, study PRJNA531348) | freshwater metagenome | isolation source: freshwater sample F1-20 | place: China: Fuxian Lake, Yuxi | collected 2017-12-25
AACATTGGCGCGAATGGGGCATGATGTTGGTAATAAGTAAAGGAATCACGACTATGAACAATGGCGAGTGGTATCAGGTCTGTGCGGCGGATGACATTGAAGAAGAAGATGTCATGGGTTTTGAATTTAACGGCAAGTACTATGCGATTTATCGGCTGTTGGGTGATAATTTCTACGCAAGCGATGGGCTATGTACGCACGAACAGGTAAAGCTAGCGGATGGGTTTGTTGTTAATGGCTGTATTGAATGCCCACGGCACAACGCCACGTTTGATGTGAAGACAGGGAAGGCGCAAACGGCACCCGCTACGGTAGACTTGTGCAGTTATCGAGCCGAAAGACGTGGTGATAAGGTTTTTGTTCTGTTGAATTAATAAGGGAGCATAACAATGCTAGTGAATTTGGATTCATGGTATACACCTGAGGTCGACCGTAAGACGCTTAAGGAACTCTCTCGGCGTTCCGATGCTAACGGCATCCGTCACGTCATCATCTACTTTGGCGCGCTGCTTATCAGTGGGATTTTTGCTTATGTTACCTGGGGTAGCTGGTGGACGGTGCTCTGGTTTTTTATTTATGGCAACATCTTTGCTTTTAGCAATTCCATCCAGCATGAGACCAACCATGGCACATTCTTTTCCTCACCGCGGTTTAACCTAGTTTTCTGGCACATAAGCTCGTTTATGAGTGCCTTCGAGCCGATCCGCTGGAAGTGGACCCATTTTGTCCACCATTCGTACACGCTGCACACCAAAAACCCCTACGATTTTGAGATTCAGGTCACTCGGCCGGCGGATGTGGTCGCTTTTTTCTTGAAGTTCATCCCATTTGGTGGTCTGTTGACCATTCACAAATCGTTTCATTACGTTCATAAGGAAACCATTTTGCACGCGCTAGGGGTTGTGACCCCTGTTTTGCAACAGACCGTTCCAGCTGAGGAGCAACCCAAGGCCGTCTTCTGGGCCAGGGTGTATGTCACTATCTGGCTGGCTACCATTGTGCTCTCCGTTGTGACGCGTAGCTGGTTGCCGGTGCTCTATATTATCCTGCCCAATTTTTATGGCGGCACCTTCCTAACCCTTTGTGGCTTGACGCAACACGCCGGCTTGGCCGAAAATGAAAAGGATCATCGGCTTAGTACTCGCACCGTGATTATGAACCCCGTGTTGAGCTTTCTCTACTGCCGTATGGAATATCACATTGAGCATCACATTTTTCCGCTGGTTCCCTGCCACAATCTTAAGCAGTTGCACGAAGCCGTGAAAGATCAAATGCCCGCGCCGCGCCTAGGATTAATCAACGCCTATCGAGAGATCGTACCGGCGGTGATCAAACAGGCTAGCGATGCCGGCTATTGCATTCGGGTGCAAGTGCCGGGGTAGATTAACTGATATTTGGCAATAAAGTGAACTTGACAAGGGATTAGGGTGACAGGGTGACAAGATTAGATTTGTTCCTCTTCTTGTCATTGTGACAGAGATACAAATTAATATCAATCCCAGTCTTGATCGAGGCTGCAAATGAGTGATAGAACCATAAAAGTCGGGGTCATTGGCACCGGTGGTATGGGCGGGCGGCACATACATAATTTGACCAATGAGGTTTCTGCGGCCCAAGTTGTGGCGGTCGTGGATGTGGATGAAGCTAGGCAACAAACCGTTGCTCGGGCTTGTGGCGCAACCTATGCGTTTACAGACGGTTATGAGCTGATCAGCCACCCGGCGGTTGAGGCGGTCTTGATTGCGACGCCGGATCGTTTTCATGCCCAGCTCACCCAGGCTTGTATTGCCGCTGGCAAGCCGGTCTTTTGCGAAAAACCATTGGCAACCAGTGCTGCGGGGGCCTATCAAGTAGTTGAAGCCGAGGTGTCCGGTGGGCGACGATTGGTGCAACTTGGCTTTATGCGTGAATATGATCCAGCCCACGTCAAGGTCAAACGGATTATCGACAGCGGTGCGCTGGGCCAAGCAATTGGCTTTCGTGGCGTCCACATCAACCCGCCTTCGTCCGAACCCCACAGCTTGGAAGATGTAATCACCAACTCGGTGGTTCACGACATTCATTCCGCACGCTGGATGATGGGCGACGAGATCACCAAGGTCTATGCCAGTTATGTGCCGGTTAACCCTAACCAGCCAGATACCGCCCGCTATGTACTGGTGCAATTGCACTATCGCAATGGTAGCATCGGCCAGATTGAGTGCAATGCAGATTCGGGCTATGGCTATGAGGTTGATGTCCAGATGACTGGTGAAACTGGCACTGTCCAGACCAATGCGCTGCAAAGTGCTTTGGTCAGCCGTGCCAATGCGCGTTCTCAATGGGTGGAAGAGGACTGGCTGCAACGCTTCGACACCGCCTACATTCTGGAAGCCAAAGCGTGGATCGGCTCTCTGCAAAGCGGTACGCCCACCGGCCCCAGTGCTTGGGATGGCTACGTAGCCATGATCATCGCCGACGCCTGCGTGGAATCGGCTCAGCGCGGGCAACCTCTGGCTGTCAAGATTTTCGAGCGGCCGGCCATTTATACGCGGTAACAACTTCGGCTCACCCCCTCTCTCGCGTATGGAGAGGGGAGCTTCTGCAATCTCCGCCCATACTCATGCTCCACAGGGAATATTCCTCAAAAAAAAGCGTTATTTGGATGGAATCGCGAGTAAATCCCCCTGTCATCTTCACCGATACTTGGGCTATTCCGGGTAAATATCGATGCCAGCAACAGGATTGATTAGTTATTCTGAGTAGTGGTTGTTTGCTCCAAAGAATCCGATGTACAGTTGGAATTTGGATTCTTCACTCGAATAAGCTTGCGCCCAGAATGATAATCTGTCATTCGTCTTGGTAGTCCAGCTAGCATCGTTCATGCCTTCTTAGATTGCCGAATGGGACCAGATTTTTGTTGTTGCCACGGGCAAGACTCAGCCGGTCACGATGGGAACTGATGGTCGAGCATGGCTGGTCGCTGGACTTGCCGCCCAGAAGTTAGTGAGCGAAGGGCGTGCTGTTAAGACCAGCGAAATCGGCTGATATACTAATATTCGCAGTCGAGTTTGGGCAAAGCCTTGAAGAGTTGCCGCATTTTGATCTATCGTTGCGATGGGTTGCGGTGCGACGCGAGATGAGGCTGAACAAGTCAACCACTTGCCGGTGAGACTCTCCGGGGCTTGATGTGCAGCACAGAGGGCCACGATGTGGAGTTTGCTCGATTCCGGACAACGCCTTTTATGTAGTGCGGTATGGTGCCGGTAATCGCCAGTATTACAATAACCGCGACTGGGGCTCAGTAAATTGCAGGGCTGGTTCTTCGCAAATTTTATCACATGTAGTTTCGCCCCAGACTTAATAATTTGACGATTCTCGATGTATAGAGCGGCTTGACAGCAAGGGGTCGATGTACTATTATTTTATTAGGAGGTGGGTTGATAAAGCCGAGCAGGCTGGTAGCTATGTTTAAGTTGTTGTTTGGTTTGTAAAATAGGAGTAACCGCATGAGTCTGAAAAAATATGTATATGTTTTCGTGAGTTTCGCTATGTTAGCGGGCTGTGCTGCGCCAGCCCCAGCGGCTGCGCCGGCTGCACCGGCTGCTGCCGTAGCGCCCGCTGCTGCGGATTCCAGTGGTAAATGGTGCACAGGAATGACGATTCGGTATTTCGTAGGCGGCAACGCTGGTACGCCATTTGCTAAAGTAGTCGATACAGGTGCCCACGCGGCTGCGGCTGACCTCGGTGCGAACGTGGAGTACGTTTATTCGGATTGGAATAATGAAAAGATGCTCGCGCAACTGCGCGATGCTGTTGCTGCCAAACCGGATGGCATTGCGATGATGGGGCATGCGGGTGATGCGGCGATCGCGCCGCTGGCCAAAGCGGCGAAGGAAGCTGGTATCCCGATGATGTTCCAGAATGTGGATGTCCCCAAGGTGCGCGCCGAGTTCGGTGGCGGTTATGTTGGTGCACAACTTGCTTCTCAGGGTGAGATGCTTGGGCGCGAGGCAATAGCGCGCTTTGGTGACAAGTTAGACAAGAGCAAGGATGAAATACTCGTGCTAGTGCCATTGCAAATGGAGGGTCGGAACGTACGCGAGCTAGGAACGGCGAAAGCGTTTGAGGATGCCGGCTATAAGGTCACCGTCCTTGACGACACATCCGCTCACGGCGATTCTGCGAAGACCCAGCCGATGGTGACTGCTGCAGTGCTCGCAAATCCGAACATCAAGCTTATCACCTACGCCAGCACTGTGATCGGCCAGCATGGGCTGTTTATGGAAACAGTAAGCAAGAAGGCTGGCGACATCATTGCGATCGGCTTTGACATCACCCCAGACATCCTGACTGGCATGGAACAAGGGTGGGTAAACCTTACCAGCGACCAGCAGCCTTACCTGCAGGGGTACCTGCCGGTGCTGAGTCTGTGCCAGACGTGGAAGTATGGTTTGGCTCCGCTGTATGTCGACACTGGTTCGGGCTTTGTTGATCCTACCCAGGTCAAGCAGCTCAACCAGCTGGCCGCTGACGCTCTACGCTAGAGCGTTGCGTGCTGGAAACAATCTCGATTGTCGGGCACTAGTTGCCATATGATCTGAACAGCTACGCTGGTGCGGCGATCTTTTGGAAGTGGTTGCCGCACCGGCTTGTTGGACAGGCACTATGAGTGAGGGTCAGCTTTTTTCATTGCGGAATGTGACCAAATCGTTTGGTAACATTCACGCCATTAGGAATGTCAGCTTTGAGATCGGAAAGGGCGAGATTGTGGGTCTACTGGGTGACAATGGGGCCGGTAAGTCCACATTAATCAAGGTTATCGCCGGGGTGCATCGGCCCGACTCCGGTGAAGTCTGGATGCGGGGTAAGAAGGTCACCGGTTGGAGTGTGGCCAAGGCACGCGAGACTGGTATCGAAACTGTGTTTCAGGATCGTGCTCTTGCGCAGCAACAGACGATTGTCGACAACATGTTTATGGGTCGCGAGATCACCAATCGTTTTGGTTTTATCAATGACAAAAAACAATATGGGCTGGCTCAGGAGATGATGCGGTCGATTGGCTTCACGTCTGCGCTTTTATCGCCGATGTCGCAAGTTATGACTCTTTCTGGCGGTGAACAGCAAGGGATTGCGATTGCCCGGGCCCTGTACTTCAATGCCGAGCTGATACTTCTTGACGAGCCAACTACGGCGCTCTCTTTGCATGAAACTTACAAGGTGTTTGGCTTCTCTCGCCAAGCGCGCGACCGGGGCAGCGCGATTCTGTTTATTTCGCACAATATTTATCATGCATGGGACTTGTGTGACCGGTTTATTATTCTCGACCGTGGTGCTGTCACGTTGCAGGTGTACAAGTCTGAGATGCAGAATGCCGAGGCATTGATCCGCACGATGGAGCAGGTTGCTAAGACCGGTCAGGCGGCAGTTAGCAGCAGGGACGAAAAATAATCGTGGAGAAGCCGCAAACTGAAGCCCTAACGAGTGAGACGGGCCCGTCCGAGGTCGCAGGGCTGGTGGTGCATCCGCTGACTGATGGCTGGCGTGGTTTTCTACGTCGTAACCGTAACTCTGTCGGCGCCTTGATAATGCTAATTTTTTTTTGGACGGTCTTGCTGTTCACCAGCAAAGGCGTATTCCTCCGCCCAGTGGCTTACACTGCGATATTTACCACGCTGCCGATCACTATCTTCCTGGTGGTGGCGGTGGTATTCACGGTTACCAACGGCTCCATTGACCTGTCATACGTCTCTTCCATCGGGTTGGGGGCTTTTGCCTTTGCGGCGATCACAAATCGGGCAGGGAACCCGAACTTCGTGCCTTGGTTCATTTCGCCAGAAGGCGGGCCGTGGGTGGGGCTACTGGTTGCGATGATGTGTGGGGCAATGGTCGGTTTGCTAAACAGCGTGTTGGTGCTGCGCTACCAGCTGACGTCATTTATCGCCACGCTGGGCGTTAACTTTTTCGTTCGTGGTGTGATCAATATTGTCTCTGAGACCAAGGGCATACCGATCCCGTGGATGGCTGACCTTGCCTTTTATAGAGTGTGCTGCGGTACTACGTTTGGTACCTTCCCAAACCAAATGCTTTGGGCGTTGCTGTTTTTCTGCGTCACGTGGGTACTGTTTAGCAAGCACAAGATCGGCAAGCATACCCGTATTGTGGGTGACAACGAAGAGAGCGCGAGAGAGATGGGCATTCCGGTTAATCGTGTCCGGGCGTTTTCCTATATTTACACCGGTGTTGCCGCAAGCGTTGCAGGGGTGCTGTTCGTGGCTATAATGCGCACCTTTTGGCCGGACACGGGCAGTTCGTATCTGCTTTCCGTGCTGACGGCGGTTTTTGTTGGCGGCAATCCGTTGGTTGGCGGTATGGGTACGGTGGCGGGGGCACTGATTGGTTCCGTCACTGTTGCCTTCATCGAAACTGGCATTATTGCGATGGGTTTTGTCGATGTTTACACTGCTTTCGTGTATGGGGTTGTGCTGATTGTGTCTCTGTTAGGTTTTAGGGGCTCCAAACGTTAGGCGTCTGTCTTCAACGGGCAAATAATCTTGTTGGACTCGGGCCTACTAAACGACACTGCTCAAGATGCGAACTGGCCTGCTAGTTTGATGTAAGAGTTTGGTGTAAGGTTGCGTAAAATGTAACGGAGTTGGGTGTTCGGGAAGCAGTTGGGTAAGATCAGCGGGGGTGTGATAATGCTGACGGCCAGTGTGGCTCTCTGGCTGGTGCTCATGCGGTGCTGAAATGGGTCTGGTTGTGAAGTGATTCCGTGTGGTTCAGAAGGTTGTGGGTAACCGGGTCTTGAGTGGCTATGTTAGATTTTATCTGCGTACCTCACATCACAAACTATTGAATGTGCGCTATAGGATGATGTTTTTCTTGCTTTGAATCACGTTAAAGGTCTTGGTTTTGCGGGAGCATTACCAAGTCCCGTATAGTGATATGCGGCCTCCTTGTGAGCATAAAAACCACTGCCTCTGCAACGTCTTCTGATTGTAAATATTTATGCTGTCCAATAGATATCCGCTCAATTTCAGCGACATCTGTAAACCCCCATAATTCGTTGGCGACTGCGCCTGGCGCGATAGACCCAACGCGGATACCATCTGCCGCGACCTGCCGGCGGAGTGTATGGACAAAAGTTTGAACTGCGTGTTTAGAGGCGCTATAAATCGGTTCCCAATGAATATCAATAAAGCCTGAAATTGAGCTGGTCACTAAGATATCGCCGGACTTTTGCGCCTTCATATAGGGCATGACGGCATGGGCGCAACGAAGGACCGCATCCACATTCACGGTTAGCAACTTGGACCATTCATCAGGCTTGCCGTCCTCTACCTGACCGGGGATATAGATGCCGGCGTTGGCGAACATTACATCAACCCGGCCAAATCGCTCAATTGTCTTGTTGACCATCTTCTGTATATCGCTTGGAATGCTCATGTCGGATGCAACAATCAGTGTTTCGGCATTCAGGCCGGAAGCTAAGTTTTGCATCTTATCTAGCGAACGGGATGCCAGCGTCAAGCGGCAGTCATGTTGTGCCAGCAAGCGCGCGGTCGCCGCACCAATGCCTGAGCTCGCGCCCGTTATGATGACGACTTTTCCAGCAAGACTATTTTTCATTGGTGGCCCTCATTAAGACGTATAAACTTGTATGAAAGAAATCACTTGTTAGCGCGATGAACAGGAGCTGGATTGACCGGTGAGCAGAAATCGGATTGCACATTGCGATGATCGGCTGGTTGGCAGACGCCTTCATTATATATCTTTAAGAAACTAAAGTTTGGTATTAAATTGGTAATGTTGTCGAGAAAAGAAAAAACTTGGGTCTAGACTATTAAGCGTAATTGGTTAAGATCTTGGTTGAGGTGTGGTTCGTGCGCCTTCCATATTTTGTTATCGCCTATAAGTGTATTGGGAACAGTTGTAGAGTTTTTGTTCATGCCTGGCGCGACAAATGTACAGCAATGACCTGCCCCTGGTAGTGCTTGCACAACAGCTAAGGGATAAATGGTGGAGTGGTTGTGGGCTGCACAACCATCAAAGCGGTCAAACTTTTTCGCAGTAGCCATGGCAGGTATTTTTGGTGGATTGTACACTGTGGCCATATATGCGAACTGTAGGGTGGCATCCCCTGGTGAGCGTTGTATTTGGCCTATCGGGCGCTGAGTAGCTGTTGTCTCATAAACTTATTCTGTTTCAGCCGTGCAGCATAAATTGGTTGCCGCCAAGCGAGGGGATAATGGCGTGGCTAATTTAGAGCGAGATTGGGATTATCCCTCTGTGCATGCGGGTTAGGCTTGGGTTCTACTCGATGCGGCGGGTCGGAAGATCAATCTGATTGAGTGAGATTACGTTTGACCTGATATTTTCTGTTTCCTGAAGTTTGTTTGGCTGGCCGTATTGATGCTAGTGCAGGCTAGTGTCTTGAAAGATCCTTCGTCGGCAAACATTTGTGGCGGCCGCGCTGACTTCAGCTGTGGGGTCGGAATTGATTTCCTACGGATACCGATGGTGGCTCTGTCATGCTTACGAATGTATCCATCGGGAAGGCTGAAGTGTAAGGCTTGGTTTTTATCGTTTTTTCTGGTTGGTCAATCACCCATGCATTTAGCAGAATCTACAATGGAGGTGGGTTGGTCCTCTGTGGGTGGTTGCCGAGTTTCAGATATTTGTGAGTAAATGGTTTGGGTCGGTAACACCTGTTGTTGAGGTGGAAAAACTCAGTGAAGTTGCGCGAAGCACTTCCGTGGTTATTGCCGCAGGTGCGTACAATTGGCAGGTAACCGGGTGTGGCGCTAATCGGTATATGGTAAGTTGCTCACCAGAATTGCTTTGTATGTGATCGTTTATGCAGACTATGGATGCAGGTGGTGTGTGACCGGATAGGAAATAGGAACGGTGTGTTTTTGAAAGTGTTTTGCGGCTGTTTTCTTTAGAGGAGGGGGAAAAATTTTGCGGAGCGGTGGTGTTGCGCGTAGAAGCGGTCACCACGGTAAAAATGATAAGGAGTTAGGTCTCTGTTGGCAAATAGATATCTGTTGTAATATGTCTGCCTTCGGTCTGTGGCGGTAGGCTGCTTTTAGCAGCGGTGGTTGCACGGTTGGTGATGTGCGAGGCGGTAGCGCAATACTGATTTTTTCAACTTGTTGTACACTTATTTAGATCCAATATACATGTCCCGCGGCGACAATGGCAACACATAAAACAATAATTGATAGGTTTCGACTTGATGGGCGAGTTTCTCTCGTTACCGGTGGGGGCTCCGGCATCGGGAGGGGATTTGCGCATGCGCTGGGCGAAGCAGGGTCGAATGTTGCGGTGGTTGATATTGATATGAAAGCTGCGGAGGTGGTCGCGCATGAAATCGTGGGTAGGGGCTTCGATTCGATCGCGCTGAGCGCTGACGTTACGCAACCTGATCAGGTGCAGAAGGTGGTGGATAGCGTGGTGAACCATTGGGGAAGCCTTACCATCGGTGTTAACAATGCCGGTATCGCCGGTTGGTTTGATGCGGAATCCATGGCAGCCGAAGAATGGCGAAAGATCATGGCGGTCAACCTCGATGGCGTGTTTTACTGTGCTCAGGCAGAAGCGCGAGTTATGCTTGCAGCTGGCTATGGCAAGATCATTAACACGGCGTCGATGTCTGCCCACATTTCAAATACACCGCAGAATCAGTCTGCCTACAATGCGTCAAAGGCAGGCGTGCTGCATCTTTCTCGCAGCCTGGCCACTGAGTGGGCTGGGCGGGGGGTGCGTGTCAACAGCATTAGTCCGGGATATACGCGTACAGCCCTCGTGGAGCAGTTCATCAATGAACCCATCGGGGCCGCGAAGTACCCCTTCTGGATGGAGCGCACTCCCATGGGACGAATGGCAGAAGTCTCAGATTTAGTCGGTGCGTTGGTGTATCTAGCGTCGGATGTTTCGGACTTCATGACCGGGCATGATATGATAGTTGATGGGGGCTACTGCGCGTGGTGATCGCTGAGTTACGAGCGTATTCACTGCCGTGTGCATTATCGACCGCCTGCTCGTAAACAGTGGGCCATTGCGGTGCGGTATTACCGTTGCAATGCGGCTGAGTACCAGCGTTTGTCTGGAAAGGGTCGTTGCGTAGATACAGCTTCCGGGGAACTTACTGAGGTACTTTGGGTGCTTGGCTCAAGTTTTTGGGTGGCTGTGGTGGCACGAAAAGCTGGTGTGATCACCTTAGGGCCGATTTGCAACAAGACCGGCAGGGACGCAACGAATCCGCAAAATTCTGCCACCTCGAACGAGACATTTACGCCATCACCTTGAAATGTATTCCGAGGGGAACTCGCCCCAAAGTTCCGTGGTATTTCATGTTTGTTGACAGTGACGGAGCACGATGTGGGCTCGGTGGGTCTCGTTAATGCTGGCAAGGAGGCCCAAGCAGGGGTGAATGCATTTGAAAATCACTGAGATTTATTGTTCGCCATCGAAGTAAGCGCATTTAACTTTACCATCGTACAAATTGAAACCGGTGCGGGAAGTTTTGGGGTGAGTGACGCTGGGGAATCAAGCCGGGAGCTCGCGCTGATCAGGATAATTCGGTATTCTCGAAAGTTTCTTATTGGACTGGTCCCCCGCTGAAGTTACCGCATCTGGAAGTTGATGTATCGCATGCAGTACATGGAGGGTGGCCGGATAGTTGGCGCAGCGGCTTCGGCCATCGATATTGCGCTCTGAGTCCTTGGGAAATCGCTCGGGGCACCGGTGCATTTCCTGCTCAGCGGTAAGTCGCGCGACTACGTCACCTTCTTCATCGATGGCTAGCGACTGAACGAGGAGTCGTTTGTGGAGGCAGCTCGGATGCGCGTGGCGGAGGACCGCCGAACGATGCGATTTGTTCCGGAGATGAGTGGTGCAGACCGTTAGATGCAGCGCGTGCGGTCGGCGGGCTGTTCGACTCGATCTATGTGACGCTCCACTGATTGCGGGAAGCGCGCCGGGCGGTCGGCGACGGAGTGTGACTGGGGTGGATTTCCACAATATGCTACCGCCAGCGGCGACGGCCTACTTTTGTCGGCGCGCGGATGATCTCCACTGATTTTTCCTCAAAGAGCTGGTTCCATATGAGGGTCCGGCCGCCTATCAGGGGCTGCGCCAAATGACTCAAATTCCACTCGCTATTGGTGAGGAGTTCTCGAGCAAGTGGTATTGCGCTTCTTACGTTGAGCAGGACATTACAAACTACGCCCGAGCCGATCTCTACAGGGCCGGCGGGTTGACCGAGGCAAAGAGGATTGCTGCTACCTCTGAGGCGCACTGCATCGATGTGTTGCCGCACAATCCCGGGGGCCTATCTGCACGGCGGCGACCCTCGACTTCCACGCCGCAGTCCCAAATTTGCCTTTGAGGAGCACAACGTTTTAGCCGCTGAGTACCGCGCGCCCGGTTTCCCGAGCATCCAGCCTAGACGGTGCCATTTCAACGTCTTGGATTCATCAGGGCTGGGCGTGGAATTTATGGGATAAGCGACTGGAAAATTTTTGCTGTTTCTTTGTGAGAATCCGAAGTGGGTCCGGCGAGATGGGGGCCACAAAAACTTCTCATCGGAGATCTCAGGGCCCGATCACTGTGGGCGATGTGCGCATGCGCTGCTCGACATGATTTGGTATCGGGTAGGTCGGTGGGTAGATACCTGATGCATATTGTGTTTCCGGCACACATAACTGCCCAGGGCTGAAGTTGTCGGTTTGGGTGTCGACGTCCCCGTCGACGAGCTGCGGCGAGTGGGCGGTTGCACCATTGTTTGTGGCCACGAAGTGCATGCGCTGGTGGGTGCTGGATCCGGGGGTGGTGCACGGATGGCCGGGGCGTTTCGTCCACTTGGATAGATGCGGTCTTCTGGAATAGCTTATTCTGAACTATCAGTGCGGGAGGGTATCTGCGGCAATCCGGTCGAACTTTATCTCTTGTTTTGCAGCTGAACAGTTATGCCCAGGCCGTGACTCTGAGCTAGTTATTGGGTGGGGTCAGCGATAGTATGCAGTTAATGCGGGTGTGGTCAGGTTATAATTTTTGGGAATGGGGCTGGCTCGAAGATTCCACTGTGAACTTCTTGGTACTTTTACTTTGTGTGCCACTTTTTCAGCGGCTTGGTACACTCAGTCATCCGCTGTTGGCATAGAGAAAATGTTCAGCGATTTGATTAAAGAAAGCTGGTTGGTCGGCAGTAAATCCAGTCAGCAGGGCCGGCTGGCCGGGACGCACTCTTGTGGTGCGGCGATTTTGAAGATGCTATTCACTGAGATTAGACGGAGGAACTAAAATACCATGAGCATTGATAGTGGCGTAACCACGCTAACGCGCCCTCCCAAATATCTCGATTACAGTCTGACTGGCGAGAATTCTACGAAGGCGATTGAAAGGGGCCTTGCCGAGGCGGATTGGTATCAATGCCCTGTCCCTCGCGCCGAGCTACGCAAACTTCTTGAGCGGCGCGATGGCCCGGCAATTCGGGATACTCTCCTATGGTTTGCGCTGTTGGGTTTCACGGGTTGGGGAACCTTTGTGTACTGGGGTACTTGGTTGGCAGTTTTGCCCTACATGGGGTACGCAGTGCTTTATGCCACGGCATCCGACTCGCGCTGGCACGAAGCCGGGCACGGCACGGCGTTCCGTACGGATTGGTTGAACAATCTCCTCTATGAAATCGCGTCATTTATGGTCATGCGCGAATCGGTGGTCTGGCGCTGGAGTCACACCCGCCACCACAGCGACACGATTATTGTTGGGCGCGATCCGGAAATCTCAAACCCGCGCCCTCCGGACCTCCGCAAGATGTTCCTTGG
>SXGQ01390980.1_pt1 | contig 12812 bp, 7 predicted proteins | sample 3178371 | NCBI WGS metagenome assembly SXGQ01 (sample SAMN11356859, study PRJNA531348) | freshwater metagenome | isolation source: freshwater sample F1-20 | place: China: Fuxian Lake, Yuxi | collected 2017-12-25
AACGAAAGCAATACTATTGTAAGTATATTTTAAATAATAATTATTATTATAAATATTTAATTTAATAATAATTAATAAGGACTATAAACCCAAGAGTTTGAACCAAAATCATTCGCATCTGATGAACCAACCGTTTGCTTATAATAAATATAATTTGTACCAGAAGTTAAAGTATATCTAAAAATAAGAGGAACTAATGTTTTATGTGAACTTGCTTCATTTGTAAAACCTTTAATATCATAACCTGTATATATTCCATTTATCCATACCTGAATAACCATTAAACTAGTAGCAACTGTATTATATGCACTTGCGTTTGTTGTTATTGTATATGTTCCTGTTATTGGAACATTAAATCCAACGCCACTTGTTGGTGTAGGATCTACAGTTGCCCACGGACCTCCATAATAATTATTATAACACCCGCCTATTGCAACTGAATTGTATACTATTTCATTATTTGTTGTATCATAATATAAAAAATTACTTTGTAATAAATTTCTAATAGGAGATATATATAATCCGGCATTACTAACAGCAAACGGTGTCCCTGACGCACTTATTACTATTGAACCCGCAACTTGCCCTGTTTTACCTGCTGAGTTACCAATAGCAATGGAATTAGCGCCTTGTGTAAATTGTCCTGCACTAATGCCGATAGCCACAGCATTTGCGCCTTGTCCCGTAGAAGCAGCACTAGAACCAATCGCAATTGCGCTGGCCCCTTGTAATGTTGTTCCTGCATTTGATCCAATCGCAATAGCGTTTACATCTTGTCCTAATGTGGCTCCACCGGTTACACCAGCATAACCTGAATTATATCCAATTGCTATAGCACCAGATTGTTGTCCAACCTGACCCGCAATTGCTCCAATCGCAATAGCATTTATTCCTTGTGTGTTAGCTCCTGCTTGAAATCCTATGCCGATAGCACCTGATTTTTGTCCTAACTGCCCTGCTAAATTTCCTAACCCAATCGCATTGCTACTTTGTCCAGAAAATCCTGCTTGCTGTCCTATCCCAATTGCGCCGGATGCTTGTCCAGAAAATCCCGCAAAGCCTCCAATAGCAATCCCGTAAGTTCCTTGTCCAGAAAATCCTGCCTGAAGACCAATAGCAACCCCGTAAGTTCCTTGTCTAGAAAATCCTGCCTGATATCCAATAGCAATTGCAGCCGTTGCTTGACTTGTTTGACCAGCTTGAACACCAAGCGCAATTGCGTTTCCAGATTGATCTTGAAAGCCGGCAAAATAACCAATCGCAATGCTACCCGATCGTTGATTTGACGATCCAGAGCCAACACCGATAGCAATCGCATTTGTGCCCTGTGATCCCTGACCTGCGCTATTACCAATAGCAATTGCTGCGGATTGTTGATTTGTTCTTGCGGCATTTTGTCCTATGGAAATGGCACTTTGCCCTTGGTTCGAATTTCCGGCTTGATCTCCAATAGCAATTGCACCTGCCAGCTGAACACTTCTTCCAGCTAAATTGCCTATAGCAATTGCCGCTATTCCCTGATTTGTCTGTCCTGCGTTTGAACCAATAGCAATGGCATTGAATGATTGACTATTATTTCCAGCATTTATACCAATAGCAATGCTATTTCCGGAAGGATCAAACCCAGATAATCCTGCTTGATATCCAATGGCAATACAACCTGTTCTTTGATTTGACGAACCAGCACTAACCCCAATCGCAATGGCGTTTGTTCCTTGTGTAAATTGTCCCGCAGCAAGACCAATCGCAATTGCGGCTGACTGTTGATTTGTTCTTGCGGCATTTTGACCAATAGCAATTGCGCTCCGGCCTTGCGCTGATGCGCCTGCTTGGTCTCCAATCGCAATGGCACCCGACTGTTGATTAGTTCTTCCGGCTTGTCCTCCAATCGCAATTGCGGATGTTCCTTGGTTTGTCTGTCCTGCGGATGAACCAATTGCTATGGCATTAAAAAATTGACCAGAATTTCCGGCTTGTGAACCAATCGCAATACTATTTCCGGAAGGATCTGTGTTAGTGCCGGCTTGAAAACCAATCGCTATTGCTCCAGAACCTTGATTTGTCTCTCCTGCTGAATTTCCAATAGCAATAGAATTTCGACCTTGCGAATCACTTCCTGCTTCAAATCCAATAGCAATTGAATTAGTTCCTTGATTTGTTGATCCTGCTTCAACTCCAATAGCAATAGAATTTTGAGATTGATTTGTTTCACCCGCTGAATTTCCAATAGCAATAGAATTTTGGCCTTGATTCGATGCCCCTGCCTGCACACCAATAGCAATGGAATTTCCTGATTGGTCTAGAAACCCTGCCTTCCGTCCAATAGCGATACTACCAGGATTTTGCCCAGAATTACCTGCTTGATAACCTAACGCAATCGCATATAGTCCTTGATTCGTTTGACCGGCAAAACCACCGAGGGTTATGTTTTGGTCACCAACCGCCCATGTATTATTGATACTATCCCAATACAAATAATCTGCCCAATTGATTCCGCTTGGAATTGGAGCGGTTCCACCCGATGCGTCATATATTACTTCACTTGTAGCTGTATCATAATATAGAATTTTTCCTGATGTTGCGGCATTTCGAATAGGATTCACATAAAACGCACTTTGAGTCGCACCAAAAAAATTTAGACCGGTTGCGTTTAATATAATACTATCTTGCGGTTGATTGGTAACACCAGCAAAGCTACCAATAGCAATTGAGTTTGCGCCTTGATTCAAAAACCCGGCTTGTTGACCAATAGCAATAGCATTGCTCTTTTGAGCATTCTTTCCCGCTTCACTACCTATAGCAATAGCGTATACATTTTGGCCGTTGCTAGCTGCTTGATAACCAACCGCTACATTATAACCGGATTGAAAAACAGATCCCGCTTCGGCTCCGATAGCAACACTACCTGGTCCCTGCTGTTTCCCTGATTGGTAACCAACCGCAATCGCATATACACTTTGAGATGTAATGCCTGCTTGATAACCTAAGGCAATTGTGTATTCTTGTGATTGATCTCGTCCTGCTTCATGACCAACAGCTAATGAGTAACAAGCCTGACCGTTTAATCCAGCACGTGTTCCAATAGCAATTGCGTTTGACTGTTGAGTTAAAGCTCCCGCATTAAATCCAATTGCTATGGAAAATTGTCCTTGATATGTTTCTCCTGCCGATGTTCCAATAGCAATCGCATTCGTGCCTTGTAAGCAATAGCCGGGCGCACCATAAGTTGCCGACGATCCGTCATACCATTCCGCGCCAATAGCTATGGCGCCTGATCCTTGTGTATTTCTCCCCGCTTTTGTTCCAATCGCAATGCCCGAATATTGTTGGCTTTGGTATCCTGCTTCATGACCAATCGCAATAGCGGAAGACTGTTGTCCTTGTCCTGCGGCGTCTAACCCAATAGCAATCGAACAAGTTCCCTGACCTCCATATCCTGCGTTAGTTCCTATTGCTACTGCGTTGCCTTGCTGGTTTACAATTCCTGCCTGATCACCTATTGCTATCGCAAGACTGTTTTGGTTGATCGATCCCGCAGCATTACCAATAGCGACTGATCTTTCTTGTTGGCTATTATTGCCTGCTTGATATCCTATTGCTACTGAGCCGTATTGTTGATTAACCACACCGGCACTTCTGCCTATAGCAATTGCCGATTGAGATTGTCCATTTAATCCGGCATCAGAACCGATTGCGATACAATAACTTCCTTGCGTGTTATTCCCTGCGTTTTTTCCAATAGCAACAGATTCTTGTCCCTGACTGTTTTGTCCTGCCAAAGTACCAATTGCTACCGACGACACCCCTTGATTGCCTTGACCTGCGGCATAACCAATCGCAACAGAATTACCAAGCTGAGATGTTATTCCTGCTTCAAACCCAATTGCTACTGAATGTGACCCTTGAGCAGTTAGTCCTGCGCTGAAACCAATCGCAACCGAGTTTGTCCCTTGATTTCGATTTCCTGCATTCACACCAATCGCAATAGTATTTGCTGAACTAGTGGCTCCGAATTCACCTGCAAGATGTCCAATAGCAATGCCTCCAGCTCCTTGATTCGATAAACCAGCCCCAACACCAACCGCAATTGCATCTATCCCTTGTGTATATTGTCCCGCTCCGAGGCCTATAGCAATTGCGGCGGATTTTTGATTTGTTCTTGCGGCATTTTGACCAATAGCAATTGCGCTCTGACCTTGTGCTGATGAACCCGCACTAACACCAATCGCAATAGCGCCGGATTGTTGATTAGTTTGACCAGCTTTAACACCAATTGCTATTGCGTTTGACCCTTGGTTACTTTGACCCGCCTCCAACCCAATCGCAATAGCATTTGAAGATTGCTCGTGCTGACCGGCGTTCACACCGATAGCGATAGTATTTCCTGAAACAGCGGCTCCTAGTTCGCCTGCCTGAAATCCAATAGCTATACCTCCTGTTCGTTGATTTGATAACCCTGCCGCGTAACCAATCGCAACCGCGTTCATTCCTTGCGTATATTGTCCGGCAGCAAAACCAACCGCAACAGCAGCAGTTTCTTGATAGAATCTTCCAGCTATACTACCAATCGCAATCGCGTGTGTGCCTTGGTTCGTTTGACCTGCTTGGAAACCCAAAGCAACCGCATTTGTGCCTTGGTTCGTCTGTCCCGCTCCGCACCCAATATTAATATTGTCAGACCCAACTGTCCACGAATTATTATAAGTGTTCCAATACAAATAATCGCCATAACAATCTGCAGTCCCTATTATTTCTATACCCGTAGGGCCTGTGGGGCCTGTAGGACCCGTCGGACCCGTCGGACCAGTAGGACCGGTAGCTCCAGTATTTACAGCTGTTCCCGGAAGTCCGGAGGGCCCTGTTGGACCAGTAGGACCGGTAGCTCCAGTATTTACAGCTGTTCCCGGAAGTCCGGTGGGCCCTGTTTGCCCTGTAGGACCTGTGGGACCTGTTACAGAACTCGCTGCGCCTGTAGGACCTGTTGGACCGGTTGACCCTGCTCCACCACCACCCCCATTGTTACACGGCACAAAGCACTCACATTCGTCAGGAACATAGGGCACTTGATCGCACCAATCACATGTATTTCCACAGTCGCAGGTATCCGATCCGGTATAATTACAATCCGGGCACGGCACATAATAGCCTGTGGTACATGGATTATTACACGGATTCGGAACATATGGTGCGCCATTAATATAAGTTACTGTGAGATTTGTTACAGTGATATTTTCACTTGTTATATTTTTAGCGTTTATGTTACTCATTTATATAAAAAGCGGATATATTTTAAATTGATATATTATTTAATTAGTTATACTAAATGTCCTATTATAATGTTATAATGTGTTATAATGTTATAATGTTTTATTATTGTAATATGAAAAATATTATGGATTAATTTGGCACTGGGAACGGGCGCTGATTTTTCTCAATAACCAATGGCTCTGGAATAAATGTCGGCTTCTTCTCGTAAATATTAGACGAATCTAATTTTGTGATTTCCGGTTTAAAACACGGTGCGGGGGTTACTAAATTTGTCGAATTAATGCCAAACAAAAATGACTCAGTATCGGCCGCATTATACGACAATTTATTCCACGGGATTTGCGCTGGTAATAATCCATTTCCGGGTAATCTTGTATTGTAAGCAGCGCCATATTGCGAATTCGGATACAATGTGTAATTTTCTGATTGTTTATATTCTCTCTGTTCTAAACAGTAATTTCCAGGAGTATTTCTATTACGTGTAGACGCCATTTATATATGCCGGTATAAAAAGTTGGCGAATATAATGTAATTGTATTAGAATATTCTTTTTTGTAGGGTCGACAGATTTGTTTGCGATATTTTCCCTGTTTCTAGATACTCACTCACGCAAATATGTGTTAAATGCATGAACTCATACGCAAATAAAACCATTAACCCGTATTCTTCCTCAACGCTCATAACCCGCTCTGCTAGTTTACGCATACACGCGCGTAATTCGGCACACTCTTTTAGGCTTTCATACAGTTTATGGATAGCGCGATTCATTTCATCTGTGCTGAATTCTTCTATAGCAAAAATATCCAATAATTCTTGTCGATATATCGTATCTCTCACAAACTCCATATCACTCAGTGTTATTTCGTCTGTTGCCAAAAATACATCCGGCGTATTATACGTGCAAACAATCTTAGTGTTATACATTGTATTATTTACAAATTAATATTTATATCTAAACAGTGATAAATATTATTTTACATCCTTGAATCAAGGCCTCCGTTACTTATGCGTATTGATAGGTGGAGTGTTTATTAGCATAATCCGTATCCTTTGTCAATTCGCGAGAAGGAACGCCGCCACGAACCCATCCATCAGATGCGACGTTTTCGATTTTATTGGCGGGGTTGTTAATTCTCTCTTGAACCGCGGGTAAAAGGGGCGTCTGGTGATACTTAATATAACTCTTTTCACTTAAATTGTTCACGCTGCGCTTGTTGACGATTTGTTCGCCCTGTTGAATTTGAGATTCCATCACAGGGTTCACTGAACCGCGTCCTAAATAGGGAACTGTGGCGAACGGGCGTTGGAACAAATCAATATGGCATCTGGGGTGCGTTTGAATGGTTCCAATTTGGAGCTTGGATGACTCATCAATGTTGCACCCTCCGGCACCAGAGTTATATCCACCGTTGTACATAATACCCGGCTGGGAAGTTGCGAGAGCCTTAACATTTTTCATAGAGCAATCAGCAGCAAAGTAATTCTGAGTCATATAATTACAAGATGCCACGTTTTGAATGGTTGTTTGATCTATACAACATGAATCATTTCCAAGACGTGACATATTATCAAAGGTATAACTTGAGACGTTAGCCATTTATATAATTATAATACATATTATTTTTTTACAAATTTAAATGTTTTTGAGTGTTTTATATTCTTGTAGTTTCTAAATATAAAATAACAAATAATAACAAACCACTTAATAAAGTGTGTATCTGTAGTTGTCTTTTTCTCGCTGCATGTTTCCATCTGGAGTAGATTCTTTCGCCGACGGCATGAACCCGTAGAGGAATTTAGAATAGGCTGTCTGATCGTTCTCTACTCGCGTATTTGCTGTGCTGAAAAATGCTCTGTTGGATTGATCTAATTCGAACTGCTGCCAAAGGTCTCCGTAAAGTTGCTGATTTGTGTTTTTAATACCTGGGTTCATCATCTGAACGGCCTTCTTGATATTTTTTGTAATATCTTCATCAACCGAAATATTAAAAGAAGGTGGTGCGGATTTTCTCTCGGGATCACCGTTAATCTGTGTCAATAAAACATTGCTAAAGGGATTCTTTTTGGTTCCTTCCTTAAACTCTGATTTTAGAACGGCGTCTAAAGTAACCGGGTTGACATAAGAGTCCGGTTTTTTATCAAACATTCCGGTTACTTGGTTTCCCTGAATACTAAAACCCTCGTTTAACATTTGGTTCGTAAGCTTCTGCTTTCTCATCTTAAATAAGCCAAAAATTACGGCTAATGTTAATGCGCCAACCACTAAAATTCTTGTCGACGTTGTTGAAACATATCCTAAAATCGTGATTAATATGACAAGTCTCGTTATGGCATTTAGTTTTTGTTCATAGCACATGTCACTCGTTGGCCATAATTCAAACATATATTCTTTATTAAATAGAATGGTAGGTTCATTGGTCCAAAATTGAATTGCTGCTGTCATTATATATAAACAGTTTAAAAAAGTTTATCTAATTACTTAATTTTTATGAATATAGACTATAAAAATTAATTAAAACCCGACCGACCGTATTATTTCTTTCCCTTCTTTTTATTGGGCTGCGGCTTTGAACCTCGCGGCGTTTTTTCGATCTTCTCCTCGGAGGCAAACAATTTCAACAATTCCTCTTCTGATATTTGCGGCTGTTGTGGTTGAGCCGCTTGGGTTTGTGCTAACAATTCCGCTGCCGCTCTTGCTTTCGCATTAGCCTGCGACTTGGCAAGGATTCTCTCCTTAGTTTTTGCCAACTTCATTTTTTGATCCAAGTTAGCCTGCATCGCACCCATATTCACCTTTCCTCCACCCAAATTACCAAGTCCAGAAAGGTTTCCCATCCCCATCTTACTTAACATTGATTGAATGTTATCCATGCCAGGCATATTCTTCATCTTATTCATCATTTCAGTTGCTTCCGCAATAAGCTCAGACTCCTTCAAATCACCCGTTTTAATTTTGGAATCCAATTTATCGCCAACCGTCTTTACCAAACCCATCAATTTTGTCGGGTTTTTCATCAACTTCTGGAAAACATCCTTCATATCAGAAGCCTCATCAAAATCCATATTTAAATTGTTCGCGGTTTCTTCGGCAATCTCGCGCGCCAACTGTCCGAGCTTTCCATCCAACATACCCGTAATATGTTCGTGGAGTTGTTCGGCATCCGGCATATTAATACCAGGCGCAGCGCTGTCCGTCTGATTTCCACTCATATCAAATAACCCCTGCATGTGGGACAATGTCTCCTCCAACTTGGACTTAAATTCGTCCTGGTTTATCGCCTCGAACATTTTGGCCGTATCGCCGAACGCATCCTTGTTATCAAGTGTACCGACAATAGAAAACGTAATTAACTGTAGGTATTTCCAGATCGTCTCCTTTGTTTTCTGTGAAATGTCGCATTGCCACAAATTTCTAAAATGAATACTCGGTAGAAACTCGGTATCAACATCAGAGTCAATTTTAAACATGTCTTCGTTTTGATACAAAATATCAAAAAATCTGGGAGGCACCTTCTTTTTACAAAAAGAAAACAACACCTTCGTTGATGCCTGCTTATGCTTCTCGTATGCTCGGGTTCTCTCTTCGAGATCATCAATATACTCAAATTTGTCCATGGTTTTCCACCACTTCGAAACAAATGTGTTGTATTCGGGGAAAGTTGTCATTATATCGCTAACAAAATCGCCAATTACACGCGTGAATTCATCCGGAATAGCAGTTTTACTAGCCTCAGTCATAATAAATAAATATAAATTATATATTTAAATCAAATTTAATGAAAATGTATTATTTTATACCGAGGGCATTCTTCCGGTCTTGTTATAGTTTTGAATTTGTGCGTATGAAATAAAGTGGCCTCCCGCAGCACATTTATAGCCTCCTAGTGCTGGATAATCAATCCAATCATAATTCTCGGGGCATTTACCAATAGCCTTGATAATCTTTTGAACGTCGGGCTCGCCAAGTTTGTTCAGTTCCTTCCTTAGTGTCGCAAATTCATCTCGTATTGCCTCAAACCCCTTCTCCATCGTATTAGAAACATTAGTGACCGCTTTCCCAACATCTTCAAACCCCGCCTTAGTAGCGTCCGTTTGTAGATTTATTGCTTCAATGGTTGCTTTGGCCAAATTCCTCTGCAATTCTAAATTCTCTATGTGCCGTTTCTGCTCGTTTTCTTGTGACTTGTCAAAATTCGTTTGAGCTTGTCGTGCCCTATTTAACTCATTCTCAAGCTCGCGGAGATGGGCGTCTGACCTAGCTTTCGCCTCCTGCAATTGTTGCAACTGCTGCTGACGTTGTAAATCTTGACCCGCCAATCCTTGCAATAACCCTTGGGCTTGCAATGCCTGTCCACGCTTGTTATCCGCTAGTGATTCTGAGTTATACTTTGCTTGTTCTATTTCTTGCCTCTTTTGACTAAGAAACTTGCCTTGTTTATCTAACACATCCGCGTACTCTCTCTGCTTCCTAGCTAAGAGATCTTCCTCGTCCTTCAACACCTGTTTTAACCCATTTAGAGCCTTAGTATGTGTGTCTATTTCTGTAAGTTTATCCTGCTTTGTTTTTTTAAATTCCGCCGACTGAAATCCTAGACGTATCAATATTTGCAACTTTGGAACCAGGGTCTCTAGTATATCCTTTTTATATTTCTCCTTAATTTTTTCAAGTATCTCTGCTTTAGATGCTTTATTGTTCGTACCATAATAATACATTCCGTCTCTTTCTGTAACTTTTTTATCCTCTAACTCACGTAAAAGTAGGGCTTCTAACGCTTCATTAATTAGTTTTAAGTTAATGTCACGTGTTGTAGTAGTTGTTGTTATATTGTATTTTCGCATTAATTGTGCGGCTCTAGTAAATTCAGCCGCCTTAGCGCCGGTATCTTTTTTTGCCCACTCATCAAAAGCGGGATTCAAATCACGGTTGACAATAGCATTTTCTTTTTGAGAGACAGTTGAGGCCATATTATATATATATTTATAGTATAAAATATTTCATTTATAACCTAATAAATATTTTGTAATATGTATATATATACATATATGGAGAGTAAAGATGAAACAACTACAACTCCTGCCGGCGACGGCACTAACAAAACTACAGAAACTGACGATGGTGCTAAATATGACGATTCCAAAATAGACAACGATGACGATTTAGAAGATACCACTTTTAACAGAGTATGGATTAAAAACAAAAAAATAATTAAGGGGCTTTATAGTGTCAAAGGAATTAACCAAGAACTCGTAAATTATGCTAAGAATCTAATTTTATATTACAAACAAAAAATCGAGGTTGTAAAGAGTTTAATTAAAAGAAAATCGACAGACAGCAAAAAAAATTTTATAGGCGACACTACTATTCAACAAGAACAAATAGACAATATTGGAGATATAATATTGGCTGACAGAACTCTACAGAATATGAGTCGTGACAAAAAAGACATTATAATCAAAGGGTATTATTCTAATATCGGAAATGAAAGCGGGAGTGTTATGAAAAAGGACTATGACGACAGAAATAGAACTATTAGATACCTTTTATTAATAAAAGAATACGAAGCTAATATAGAGGATATTAACAATGCGATTACTACATCTGATCAAATAGTATCAGAAGAAGTTGTTAGCGTGCTGTCTGATGCGGACGAGGAACTCTTGAAAAGTCTAGGTGAAACGAATTTTTTCGGCGGTGCCCCCCCTAAAAATGTAACCGAATTTGCTACAACGCCTATTCTATCTGACGGTATGTCACAATTAGCCAAAGCCTTTAAGGAATACTCGATACTCGTTAATAGCCCGATAACTGATCCTGAATTACAGTTAGTGCTTAATCAATTCTCTTTTTACGTAGAATGTTTATCCAAGGATCCTACTAGTTATAACACTTCTAATTTTGATTCTGTATGTTCCGACTTGTTAAACCGCATTAACGTATTGTTAGAAAATACTAAAATTACTCATTTTATGGAAAATGCCTCCAAAGATGAAGTTATTGAAATGTTTGTCAATTCTAGTAATTTACTCGAATTAGACTGGCTATTTAATAATATGTTTAAGAAGTTAGGCATTAACATTGATGACAAGGGTCGTGAAAACATGACGGCGTTAGATATGGCTTGTAGGAGCTATAATTTAGATAAAATATGGTATTTATTGTCAAAGGGCGCAAATATTAATCAAAAATTGAAGACGGCTGGTGGAAAAACAATTTTAGAAGGTGCCGCAAGTGACTACGCTGGCATGCAGCGCGCAGCTGGTAATACGAGTCCAAAATTTGATATTGATCTTACTGAAAAGCACGGAATCAAAGAGGCTGCCATTACTTCTGCCCTTCTGACTCTTGGCGCAGACCAAACAAACACTCGTAATTTTATAAATCCTGTAGGGTTTCCAATTACAAAAGAGACAATTGCGCAAAGCAAAGCACATTTAGACACTTACGCGAAACAGATGCTCTCAAAATTACAAGAGGAACAAAACCTCGCAAGTCAGGATAAAAAAGAAGAAGGACCGCTAGACGGCTTCCAGAAACAAATCGACTCCGCAAATGAAGCAAGAGAGAAACAATTCGCCGAGTGGGCAACGCAAACGGAGGCCATCGTGAAGCGAGGTCAGGAGATTAACGACGAAGTTATAAAACTTAAGGAACAAGGGACAAAGCTTTTGGAAGAACAAAAGGCCATACAGGATAAACTTGGACCTCAAATAGAGGCAATTAAAGCCGAGACTAAAAAGTGCGAGGACAAATTCAAACGTATGGCCGATGAATTAGAAGCACTTGTTAAAAGTATTAAAAAACGCATTAAGGACGTTATAGCGTCTGTCAAAACGGAGGAAACTATAATTTCAACACTTGCCGCAGAAGTAAAAGAGATCGAGGGTAATGAAGTTTTAAATGCAGGAGTTATGGACGAGACAGCAGCATCCTTTGATTCTGCCGTAAATAATATTGCTGCTAGTGAGAAGGAACTCGGTGCGTCAGTTGAAAAGGAAGATCCACACGAGATGTTTGTTAGAAAATACATTGACACAAACTACGTTAAAAAAAATCTATATGAATTTATTATTGAATGTAGACGACTAGATTCTGTTCCCGAATGGAGAGCAGAAATAACAACTTTAATGGTTGGTTATCTAACAAAGTATATATCTAACCCGAACGACCCAACTAAACATGTTAACGTTATACCATCATACGGATACTTTAATTTAGTTCTGATGGGCACGCCAGGTGTGGGTAAAAGTTATTCGGCAGGAATAATTGGCAAGGCTTTAAAATGGTGTGGGTTTTTAACGATCGGTGATATGAAAGAAATCAAAAAACCAGATATTATTGGTTCATACACAGGTCAAACCGCACCTAAAGTTTATAATGAATTAACACAGGGTTTGGGAAATGTAATATTTATAGATGAAGCATATTCTATAGCAGGACCTAGGGATGAGGTTAAAAAAACATTTAATGAATTTGGCCAGGAAGCACTTGATGCTATTACAGACTATACATCTGAGCATATTGGACTTCTAGCCTTTATTGTAGC
>SXGQ01175145.1_pt1 | contig 12811 bp, 10 predicted proteins | sample 3178371 | NCBI WGS metagenome assembly SXGQ01 (sample SAMN11356859, study PRJNA531348) | freshwater metagenome | isolation source: freshwater sample F1-20 | place: China: Fuxian Lake, Yuxi | collected 2017-12-25
CATTCCACGCACCTCTGGCAAGAGGTTGATGTGGAAATGACCCCCTCTCGAAGGGGTTGAGGGGGTCTCGTGGCGCCCTCGGGTGATGATCCACCGACGATACTTGCGACTCGCCTCCCCAGCCCGCCAGACATACCCCAGCACAGCCCGCACGAACCAGCCCGCTCCACGGTAGGCCAAGTATCCCTGATGCTTCCAGGCGCTGCGCGAACCCATAATATAGCCCAGGAGGCGCCCTTCCTCGCCGTCGAGTACCAAACAGTTCTCAGGTTCTGCGTCGGTGTAGGGCGCGGTTAGAAAATCAGCGAAGAGCTCGCGGTCCTCAAAAAGCGGATCGATTGGATCGCCTAAAAAACCCGTCTCCGCACAGATGTGTCGAACTTGTCTTCGATCCTCCCGACGATAGTAGCGAATCAGCACGTGGATCCCCTCGATTCATATTCCTTCAATTGCCGCGCAAAGGTTTTTTCCCAGCTAAACGTTTTTTGAATGAATTCGCTCCGCGCGTTTCCCTCCTCATCAGGCAAGGAGTGCATCCTTTGCTCCACCCCCTCCGCCAGCGCCTCGGAGCTACGGTTGATGACCCAGTCTTTATTTTGGTAAGCCTGCTCATCCATGGGTCCTCCCTTAAACGCCATCACTGGTAGCCCGCAGGCTTGTGCTTCCAAAAGGACTAAGCCAAACGTTTCCCACCGCCCAGGGTGAATTAGGAGATCGGACGCTTGATACCATTCCGCTAGAGCCGCTGAATCTTTGAGAAACGGAATCAGGCGAATACGCGAGCGCTTTCGAATAAAATTCTCTACTTCGGGTTTCATTTGACCGTCCCCCACCATTACCCCAATCCAATCCTCCGCCACCGTCTCCTCCAGCCTCTGCCACATTCTCAGTAAAAGAGCGGTGTCCTTATCCGGCGAAAACCGACCGACATAAAGGAGGACTTTGGCCGCAGACGGAAGCCCGAGTCGCTTTTTTATCTCCTGCTTTTTTGTGGGGGTTACGAGGTGAAAGGTTTTCGTGTCTACCCCTAAAGGCAAATGAATGAGCCGTGGCACCCCCCACCCTCCCAAAATTTGCCGCAGGTGCTGGCTTCCAACAAAGACTCCCTGTCCGCCCGTCGCCAAGTGCCGAAGGTAATCCCCCGCCAACTGCTCCGTCACCGAACGCGCCCAAGAACCGGCAAACTTAAGCACCGTTCGTAAAATGGCGTCAGGAAAGTGCGAGTGATAGAACATGTAGAACTTTGATCCACGCCGGTTGGCCCAGTTACGAGCCACCATCGCCGCATGATAGGGATCCCCCGCTTCCACCACATCGGGTCGATTCGCATAAAGAATCTTTAGGAGTGCGGGCAAATCCAGCATCCATCGATAACGCGAAGTTCGATTCACCAAAGGTCCCCGCACCGTCCAGATTTGACTCCGTCCGCCCTCGACTTGCTTCGTTCTGTCCCCAGGGACTATCAGCAGGTGATGGTGGGGTGTGTTCTCCTGGAGAAACTTACGCTTAGCCAAAAGGTAAGAACGCACCCCACCTCCTTGGGAGGAGTACATTTGCGTCAGGTCACAGATCTTCATGGAATCAGCCTTGGATGATGCCTTTCCCCGTGTTAAAGTGAAACTCAATGAGGCGAAACGAATTCCTTCGTTTGCTTGGGCTGGCTGGCGCCTCTTACGCCACCCCAGCTTTTTCCCAAGGAGGCATTCCGGTCCAACCCGGCGAATGTGAGGTCAATCCTGCCTTTATCAATAGCGGCCCCGGTTTTGGTAACCGCGTCGCTCTAACTTTTGATGACGGCCCCAGCCCAGGCGTGACCGAACGGGTCCTGACCGAACTTTCCAAACGCAATCTACACGCCACTTTCTTTTTGATCGGGGCGAAAGTGGACGCCTCGCCCCACCTTGCCCGTCGTATTGTCGACGAAGGCCATGATGTGGCCAATCACACCTATACCCATCCACGTTTGTCGGGCATGTCCGACGCCGCGGTCGAACAGCAGCTCGTCCGTGGCCAAGACGCCATTGTCCGTGCTACCGGCGTCACTCCGGTCTGGTTTCGCCCGCCCTACGGTGCCTTTCGGAGAGAACAGGGTTCGATCGCCTCCAAGCTGGGGCTGGGGGTGGCTTACTGGTCCGTCGATCCGAAAGACTGGGCTCAACCTGGGAGCACGGCCATTGCCCAGCGGGTTCTGTCCGCCAGTCAAGCTGGCTCCATTATTCTTCTGCACGACCTTCACGCTCAAACCGCCGAGGCCGTTCCCGCCATATTTGACGGCTTGATCGAACGCTCCTTTACGGCCGCCCCCTTTCACAGCTTCGTCGGCGCCCCCTACGCCTAACCCAAGCTCGATCTTACCTCTTTACTCCTGTCCAAATTGTTCCCGGCAAGATCCTCGCCCCCGGGGCGACGAGACTGCCCGGATTTAGAACCGCGTTGCATCCGACCGAAGCCCGATCCCCCACCACCGCTCCAAACTTTCGCAAACCCGTCTCAATGAGGTGCCCCTGTTTCCGCACGCGGATGACCTGACCATCCAGTCGATAATTCGATAAGATAACACCCGCCCCAAGGTTTACCTCTTTTCCTAAAATCGAGTCCCCCACATAGTTGAAGTGCGGGGCATGGGCACCTGACAAAAGCACACAATTTTTAAATTCCGAGCTATTGCCCAAGACACACCCGTCACCCGCAATCACGTTTTCTCGCAAATAGGCCCCATGCCGAATTTCGCAGTTTTTTCCAATCCAAGCGGGCCCACGAATATAGGCTCCGGGTTCAACCACGGTGCCCTCCCCTAAATAGACATCCTTTCCAACCGTCGGCGCTCCCACAAGTTTTCCTCGCGAATTCTTCGGCAGGTTCTTTTTGAGGTAGGCCGCAATTTTAGGAAGAATTTCCCACGCCTCCTGTCCTGCAGCGAACAATTCCTCGTGGCCCTCTCCTTTTAGGTCAAAGAAGTCAGCCAGAGATGTTCCTATCACTTTCACCATCTTCACCTTGCCGTACCCGCTGCCTCCCCTCAAGCCTTCCGATGCAGGGCGCTTTCTACCGCCCGTCGGGTTATCTCTAACTCCGCATCTCCATGGGCGGCTGAAATAAACCAGCTTTCGAATTGTGAAGGCGGAAAATAGACCCCTTGTTTCAAGCAGGAGTGGAAAAAAGAGGCAAAAGCCTCGCGATCACACTCCTGGGCATCCCCCAGATTTCGGACCGGTTTCCCGCCATCACGAAAAAAGAGACAGGCCATCGATCCGATCCGTGCCCAAGCATAATGGAGCCCGGCCCGCTGCAAGGCCTGAAGAACGATCAATTCAACTTTTTTTCCAATCTCCTCCAACTTTTCATAAACACCTCCCCGCTCCAGTACTTCGAGCTGCGCAATTCCGGCCGCCATCGCCAAAGGGTGACCCGATAAGGTTCCCGCTTGATAGACCGGCCCATCCGGGGCCAGCTGATCCATAATTTCGGCCCGACCCCCAAAAGCACCCACGGGCATCCCACCCCCGATTACTTTTCCAAAAGCGGTTAGATCCGGCGTAACCCCAAGAAGCCCTTGCGCCCCTCTGAGACCTAAACGAAACCCCGTCATAACCTCGTCAAAAATAAGGAGCGCGCCGCACTTTTTCGACTCCTGTCTCAAAAACTCCAAGTACCCATCCTCCGGCAGAATCAAACCTACATTGGCCGGAATCGGTTCCAGCAAAATGGCCGCTAAATCGTCCCCATACTTCCCGATGCAGGCAGCGACAGCCTCCCGATCATGAAAAGGCAAGATCAACGTGTCCTGCACCGCCCCGGGGGTCACTCCGGCGCTATCGGGCCGCCCCAAGGTCAACGGACCCGAACCCGCCGCCACCAGCAGAGCGTCACTATGACCATGGTAGCACCCGGCAAACTTAATAATCTTCTTTCGCCCCGTGAACCCCCTTGCCAAGCGCACACACGACATGGTTGCCTCGGTCCCGCTACTGCAGAAACGCACCTTTTCCACGCTGGGAATGTGGCCACATATTTTTGCGGCTAAAATCACCTCTCCCTCATGGGGAGTGCCAAAACTAATACCCTTACTTGCAACCGCTCGGATCGCCTCAACGACCTCGGGGTGCGCATGACCCAAAATTGCTGGGCCCCAGCTACCGACGTAATCCACCATCTCCCTTTCGTCCGCATCGCGCAAAACCGCTCCCTTGGCCGAAGCAACAAAGAAGGGCTCTCCCCCTACGGCGCGAAAAGCCCGCACGGGAGAGTGGACCCCACCTGGAGTCACCTCCTTGGCTTTTCGAAACAAATCTTGCGAACGCTTTCCTCCTCCTTGGCTCATGCAATCAGAGTAAACCCACAACCTCCATCATTCCAGTCTGCGAAGGTAAGTCTAATTGGCGGCAAAATCTGCCCGTGCTTTCTTTTCTGCCTCCACCAATCCCGGCCATTTCTCCCACTCACCTCCCCATACCCCTGCAACCTCTTGCGAAGCTGTCGCCAGCAAGGGCAGATCCGAGGGAAGACGAGCATGGCGATACCTTGGAGCCCCACTCTGCTCGTCCCCAAGGGTGTCTCCCGGGCCGCGAATGATAAAATCCCTTTCCGCCACGAGGAACCCATCCCGATTCTCAGCCAGAAAATCCAACCTTTCTTTGGCTTGGTCACCTCCGCTCCGTTGGATCAAGATGCATTTTCCACTTTTCCCCCCGCGTCCGATCCTCCCTCGCAGCTGGTGTAACTGCGAGAGCCCAAGACGGTCCGCGTGATCAATCACCATCAGGCTGGCCTCGGGGACATCTACCCCAACTTCCACCACCGTTGTCGCGACCAGAACGGAAACTGTCCCCCGACGAAACTGATCTAAGATTCCAACTTTTTCCGCCTCTTTCATTTTCCCATGCAAAAGTGCCACTTTCTTGGCACCGAACCGTTTTGCCAAATGCTCGTAGGTTTTTCTGACCGAAGCCTCCTCGGTCGGATCTTCCACCGCATCCCCCAACCTTGGCACGACCACGTAAGCCCTGTCCCCAGCTTGAACCCGATCTTGAATATGTGCCCAGATTTTTTCCTCGGCACTACCATCCCTAACAAAAGTCCTTACCTCTCCTCTTCCCGGGGGCATTTCTCGAAGATAAGAAATGTCTAAATCGCCGTGGATGAGCAAGTCGTAGGTCCTTGGGATGGGAGTGGCCGTAAGCACGAGCAGATCAGGTCGCTCCCCTTTCGCTAAAAAAGCTGCCCTCTGTTTGACCCCGAATCGTTGCTGTTCATCAATCACACAAAGTGAGAGACGGGCTAGTTTGGTTTTAGCGGCAAAGAGCGCGTGCGTTCCCACCGTAATCCTCGGGAAAAATCCCACCGGATTAGGCTTTGAGGCAGAGGTCCAAATCACCACTTCTACCAACCGAGGAGGTAAAAGCTTTCGCAAAGCGGCCGCATGTTGCTCCACCAACAAAGTCGTCGGCGCCATCAGGGCGACATGCGATCCATGCTCAAGTGCCCGCAAAAGTGCGTGAGCAGCAACCAAGGTCTTGCCAGATCCGACATCCCCTTGCAGAAGGCGGTGCATCGGACGCCCCAGACGTAAATCCTTGTCAATTTCCTCGCAGACCTTCTCCTGGCCTTGCGTCATGATCAAGGAAAGCTTCTCACGCCAAGGACCAATTAAATCTCGCACTTTCTCGACCCGCTCCACCTCAATCGCCTCCCGCGCTGCTCTTCGAACCTTGACGCCGAACTGCGAAGACACCAGCTCCTCCCAAGCCAAGCGTCGGCGCGCAATCTCCACCTCCTGCAGTGAGGGCGGGAAGTGGTAGGTCCGGAAAGCCTCCTCTCGATTGGGTAACCCCTCACACGGCGGGAATGCCTCCTTCACTTTCGGCCAGCAATTTCGTAAATAGTGATAGAGAGTGGAACGGACTCGCCTCTGGTTGAGTCCTGCGATTAGGGGATATATCGGCACCACGCGCTCCAAATGGATACTTTCCTCCTTACCCTCCTCAATCGTCTCAGTTTCGGGGTGGATCGTGCGCAGGATGCCACTCTTCTCCTCTAACCGACCATAGACTGCTACCCGTTTTCCCTCCGGAAAGGCACGCGCCATAAAGGGTAGATGATAAAAGAGGATTCGCACCCGATCACCCGTCTCGAGCCCCTTGAAAATGACGTTAAGATCTATTTCCACACTACACTTTCGACCTCGCCAACGATTTAATTTCGAGCGAACAACCACCCCTTGAAAATTGACTGGCCCCTCCGGCAAGCCCATGGAGGGGGCCCAACCTTGTCGGCGATCCTCATGTCTTCTCGGTAAATAGCCAGCCAGCTCCTCTGGTCGCTCCAAGCCAAGTTTCGTCGCGAGGAGAGCGGCGGCTCGGGTCGCCCGGGCCACCTCCGGACTTACTGCCAGTCCGTCATTCGCCACCGAGGTCCATCCGTGTAATCGTCCCACTCCCAAATCCCTGCCAAAGCAAACACCTTTCGGTTCGGCGCACGTTGCGCAAAATCAAAACCGATCACCTCAAACTTCTTCTCGGCGGCTTGCGCACGGAACTTCAGATGTCGCTCGGCAAAGACTCGCGGTGTGCCCACGACCTGAACTCCATCCACCCGCAAGGTCGGCTCCGGGTTTCCTTTACCAAAGGGGGCTAATTCCGCCAAGGCCCGCGCCATCTCTGGGGTTAAATGTGAAGGACACAGCTGTATATCGATCGGCAAGGTTTTCTCAAAGATCTCCGGGGCAACATGACTTTCCAGCCACGTTTGCAGTAATTTGCGGAACTCGGACACTTGCCCTGCCTCAATCACGATGCCCGCCGCCGCATCGTGCCCCCCAAAACCCTTCAGACAAGTTGCACAAGCCCGCAGGGCATCCATTAAAGACAGACCGGGCAACCCCCGACCACTTCCCCGCCCCTCGCCCTCTGAGTTAAGTGCAATCGTAAAACTGGGCCGATGAAACTTGCGCACCAGCCGTGCCGCCACAATGCCGACCACCCCTGGATGCCATCGGTCACTTGCCACCACATTGACCAGCCCTTTCGGCAAGGACTGCACCTGTGCTTCCGCCTCCCCTAAGGCCACCGCCTCCAACTCTTGCCTTCGTCGGTTTTGTAAATCTAATTCCCGCGCCAACCGAGCCGTTTCCGTTGGGTCATGGCTCAGCAGAAGCTCCAAACCTGAGCTAGCCTCACCGACCCGTCCGCCCGCATTGATGCGCGGCCCCAACTGAAACCCGAGAGTAAAGGACGTGAGTTTTCTCTGCCCCACCCCACTCATCTCCAAGAGGCGTTTTAATCCTGGATGCACCGTTTTTGCCAGACGCCGCAACCCCTCCTGCACGAAGATTCGGTTATCATCTACCAAGGGCACCAAATCCGCCACCGTAGCTAACGCCACCAGATCAAGCACATCTCTCAAATCAAACTTTTCCCGCCCTCCTTTGGCTCGCTGGTAGGCATGACAAAGCTTAAAAACCAACCCAGCCGTACAAAAATGATGACCCACCGACCCTCGCTGGGGGTTGACCATCACATCCGCCTTGGGTTGCGGCTCGCTTAACTGATGATGATCAATAATGCCAACCCCCACTCCGGCCTGCCTCAATTTATCCACCTCCGCAAAACTATTCGTCCCGCAGTCGAGCGCTAAAAAAACCTCGGGAATAAAACCGGCCCCCAAAGCTCGATCCAAAGCCGCCATGGTTAACCCGTACCCCTCTTTCTGGCGATCGGGCAGGAAGGTTCGAATCTCCTCCACTCCTTGAGCCCGCAAGAATAATTTCATCAGTGTCGCGCTGACAATCCCGTCGACATCATAATCAGAGAAGATCAGGACACGTTTCTTTTCTGCCACAACCTTCCCAAGAAACTCCACTCCATCTGAAATGCCGGGCAACTCTTCCGGCGCAGCTAAACTCGCCAAACGAGGGCGAAGAAAGCTTTCCTGTTCCGCACTGTCGGTCAGGCCCCGCAAAGACAAGAAACGAGCCAAAAGCTCCACCCCACCACATTCCGGCGGGAGGACGAGTTGGGAATTCGACCAGTGCATCCTTCTCAAATACGGTCTGGCAGACCGTAAGCAAGATCGCCTAGCTATGTTTTCGACCGAAAAGCAGAACGATCGGGCTGGCGATAAAGATCGAACTGTAGGTTCCCACTACAATTCCGATCAGCAGAATCAAGGCAAAGTCGTTGATCACCCTGCCGCCGAGGATAAAGAGCACCAGAACCGCCAAAAAAGTTAGCCCGGAGGTTAGTAAAGTACGACTGAGGGTCTGGTTGATCGCTAGATTCATCACTCCGGCACGATCGGTGCCCACCCCGCCACGAAAGAATTCACGGATCCGATCAAAGATGACAATGGTGTCGTTGATCGAGTAACCCGCCACCGCCAAGATCGCTCCCACCATCGGCAGGGAAAGCTCTCTTCCCAGCAAAGCAAATATTCCCAAACTGATTAGCACGTCATGGAGTAGGGCCACGATCGCGCCGACGGCAAAAGAAGTTTCGAATCTCCAAGTCGTGTAAAAAAAGATAACCACCATTCCAAGCAACAGCGCGATGAGCGCTTTCTGTTTTAACTCATTCCCCACCACTCCCGCTACTTTATCCAACTGCAATTGCTGGAATTTGGCCGTCGGAAAATCTTTCGCTAGAATCTCACCGGCTTTTTCCCCCAAGCCAAAAGACGTACGTAAAGAGAGCACTTCCTGTCCGCCCACGGGACTGCGCTGGTACTGAACCACCTCCGCGATTGAGCCTAAGGCCGTCCGAATTTTTCCATCATCCACCTTCTCCTGAAAACTAAAAGTAACTAAATCTCCGCCGGTAAAGTCGACGCCTAAAACCTTTTCCCCTTTGATCACCACTGTGACCAACCCAGCCCCAAAGAGGATTCCCGATAAAATAAAAGCGGGTCCTCGCAAGCTCAAGAAGTTGATCTTACAGTTTTCGAAGAGACGCATCATTTGCAGCGACTTCTTCCCTCCCTTTTCCGCTAACCACTCCGCTCCCGTCCGGCTAATGATCAAAGCGGCAAACATGCTCGAGAAGATTCCCAAACAAAGCACGGTGGCAAACCCTTGCACTGGACCTGAGCCCTGCCAAAAGAGGATGGCAGCCGCGATCACCGTGGTCACATTCGCATCTAAGATAGAGCTGAAAGCGCGCTGAAATCCTGAGCCCACCGCTTCGAGTGCGGTTCGATGATGGGCCAGCTCTTCCCGAATCCGCTCAAAAACCAGCACGTTTGCGTCCACCCCAATGCCAATCGTTAAAATCAATCCAGCCAACCCCGGCAGGGTCAGGGTAAAACCAAATTGCGCCAACAGACCCAAAAGAATCAGGATGTTTAAGGCCAGCCCGAATACTGAAACCAGACCCAACCAACGATAGTAAACCAGGGCGAAAAGCCCCACCGCCACAATACTCACCCATCCGGCCAAGAATCCGCTTTGGACCGAACTCGCCCCTAGGCTTGGATCGACCCCACGCTCATCAATAATCGAAACAGGATTCTCCAAAGGATTTTTTAACACGCTCGCCAACTCCTCCGCCTCGACTGAACTCATGTTCCCCCCCGAAATCTCACAACTGCCGTAAATAGCACTTCGAATCACGGGAGCAGAATACACCTCGCCGTCTAAAATCACGGCTAGGCGCCGACCAATATTTTGCTCCGTTAATTTGCCGAACTTGCTTCGCCCATCAGGATTAAACTCAATGATCACTACGGCCCGACCCAATTGATCCACACTTCGAAAAGCATTGGCCACGCTTTTCCCGGAAATTTCTGTTCGACGTTTTACCACGATTGGGATTTCTTGGACGGTCCCATTGGGCTGACGATCCCTTAACTGAAGGAGCTGACTATCGATGGGAATCTGCGGCTTAGATTTACCATCCCCCACCAGCTCATCATTGCGCTCGTGCACTAAAGTAAATTCAAGTTTCGCCACCCGCTCGAGTTGCCGTCGGTAGGACGCCTTATCTGTTTCACTTACCCCAGGAATCTGCACGATAATCCGATTCTGCCCCACCGGCTGAATGACCGGCTCGGCCACGCCGACTGAATCAACGCGTTTCCGAATTACCTCCACCGCTTGATCGAGTGTCCCTTGGCCCGTGCTGCCCGCTAACTCCAAGAGGAACTGCGTTCCACCTCTGAGATCTAAGCCCGGCTTGATCTTAATTTTCCAAGCGCCCGTTTCATCCTTGGCGAAAAGGGAGGTCAGACATAACGCCGTCAAAGTAAGGGTCAGAAAAACGCTCAACCGCATTCGTTTTCGGGTCTCCGCGGTGAGGAAGTACCCAATAAAGAGGACAAAGAAAACCAGACTCAAGCCAAACTGGATGCCAATCATAACCAGGTGACCTAGCTGGCCGGTTTCTCCTCAGCCGCCTTTTCCACTGAGGTAATACTCGAGCGCAGAACTTCTATTTTTACATTGTCCGCAACCTTAAGCACGACGATGTCATCCTTTAAATTGGCCACCGTTCCATAAATACCACCGGCCGCCAAAACCCGATCCCCCGTTTTTACCGACTTAATCAGTTTTTCAGTCTCTTTTTGCCGCTTCATCTGTGGCCGCAACAAAACAAAGTACATCAAAACAAAAAGGATGACCAAAGGCAGCATCTGGACCCAGGCAGGGGGACCACTCCCATCGGCCGGAGGTGGCGCCATCATCAGGGGAATGTGTCCCACCCAATTCAAATCAAACATCATCGGTACTCTCCTCTTCCTTGGATGCTCCACCCCGCTGGTACCGCTCCAAGAACTCGCGGGACCAACTTTGCCAACGACCCTCCAGGATCGCCCTCCGAGCTTGCCGGAGTGTCTCAAGATTGAAGAAGAGATTGTGCAGGGAAATCAACCTTAATCCCAGCAGTTCTTCCGCCTTGATCAAGTGCTGGATATAGGCCCGACTGAAGCGCAGACAAGTATAACAGCCACAACCCTCCACCATCGGCCCCTCATCGCGCGTCCAATTCGATTTCCGCACTGACGCTGGCCCCGTTACTGTGCAAGCCGTTCCGTTCCGCGCCACCCGGGTCGGTAGGACACAATCAAACATATCCACCCCTTTCCCGATCATTCGCACCATTTGGTCAGGATGACCTAACCCCATGACATAGCGGGGTCGATCCACCGGCAAATGCGGGGCACTTGCCTCAATCGCCGCCATCATCTCCTTTTCCGGTTCCCCCACACTTACCCCTCCGATGGCATATCCATCAAAGCCAATCTCCCGTAAAGCCAAACAGCTTTTTTTCCTCAAATCTGCCTGATCGCCTCCCTGCACAATTCCAAAGAGCAAGTTCTTGGTCTTGGTGGCCAACTGCTCTTCCCGACAAATCTTGGCCCAGCGCAAGGTTCGCTCGAGACTTTTCTCTAAAACCTCGCGGGCACAAGGCCAAGGGGGACACTCGTCAAAAGCCATCATAATATCCGATCCCAGAGCCACCTGAGCTCGCACCGCCTCCCGCGGACCTAAAAATAACTTTTTCCCATCCACATGGCTTGAAAACCAAACCCCCTCCTCTTTCACCTCGCGTATCTTTGCTAGACTAAATACCTGAAAACCGCCGCTGTCCGTCAAAATCGGCCCACTCCAACGCATAAACTTATGCAATCCCCCCATCTGCCCCATCACCTCCAGCCCAGGTCGAACCACCAAGTGGTAAGTATTTCCTAAAATAATCTGTGCCCCCATCTCAGTTAACTCATCCGGACTGACCCCTTTGACGGAGGCTTGGGTTCCCACCGGCATAAAAACAGGGGTCTGTACCTCCCCATGCTCAGTCAAAACCACGCCCGCCCTTGCCGCCCCATCCGTTTTTTCTAGGCGAAAAACCTCCGCCGCACTCTTCACGGCACAATCACCTCAAGCCCCTTCGGCACGATCTGAAAATCCACGGGGGTCTTGCCGCAATACTCCCCGTCTACCTCCAGCGCGACCCATTTCTCCGCCTCCACCCGTAAAGCGGGTACCTGCCAGTAGGTTACCTCGGGCAGTGAGTTTGGCCCACCGAGCAAAACTGCCTGCAAATACCACAAAAGATCCAACGGCCCGGATTTGGGGAAAACACAAACATCCAACTTCCCATCCGCCATTTCCGCCTTCGGAAAAAATTGAAATGGCCCACCATAGTGCCGGCCATTACCGATCAGCACCATCGCCCCGCGAATCTCTTTCTTCCCTGGAACTTTCACCCGTAAAATGGGAGCAGGCGCCACCATCAATTGCGCCGCCGTTAAAAGATAGCTCCACGGACCCCATACTTTTTTGGCGTTAGGATGTGTCCGCCGGACGGTTTCTGCATCTAATCCCACCCCCGCCAGCTGGATGAACCGTCGTCGATTTGCCAACCCCATGTCTAAACGTTTTCTTTTGCCTGCCCGAATCACCTCTAATGCTTTCCCCAACCCAGGCGGAATCCCGAGCTCAAGGGCTAAGACATTCATCGTTCCCACCGGCAACACACCCAGCGTGCAGATTTTCGGATCAATTCCATTTAAGACCTCATTCACCGTGCCATCCCCACCCGCCGCCACAATCGTTCGATATCCTTTGCCGACCAACTCCCGCGCCAGTTTCTCCCCGTGCCCTGGGCCCTCGGTCAGGTAGACCTTGGCTTCCGGCACCAGTTTGACCATTTGACTAAATGTTTTTCTCGCCTGATCCCCCTTGGCGGCAGGGTTCAAGATGATGCATAACTTGTTCTGTGAAGCCGAAGCCATCCAAAGGTCATAGGGAAGAATCTCCCCCGTGTCATTCTCGCCGAGGGGGTGGATTTCTTCGCATCACCGCAGGCATCCATCGAAG
>SXGQ01087953.1_pt1 | contig 12810 bp, 13 predicted proteins | sample 3178371 | NCBI WGS metagenome assembly SXGQ01 (sample SAMN11356859, study PRJNA531348) | freshwater metagenome | isolation source: freshwater sample F1-20 | place: China: Fuxian Lake, Yuxi | collected 2017-12-25
CGCTTTTTTCAACCTACGAAGAGCGCGTGCTGATGGCAAGACAACCTTGTCGGTGATGACTGAATCTCTCTCGTGTCTTGGCGGCAGATTCGTCGCAACACCCATGAGTGGCTCGGCCACCTTGAAAGGGTGGTGTCCTAGGCCACTAGACGATGGGGGCTAGGTACTCGTCCGATGAGAGCGGGGCAACTCTAACAGCCCACCCGCCCGTTACCACCCGGTCCGTCAGCCCTGCATGAGGGCGGTGACCGCACTGTCGAGCAACCACGACAAGTAGTTGTACATCGCCAGCTCGTTGGCGAGAGGCGAGTCGGGGTCTTCGTCGTCGTCCTCGTCGGTGATTCCGAGGATCGTGCCCAGGATCAAGCGCACAGCGTTCAGGGAAACGACGAAGGCGTTCAGCTGCTCGGAGGTCAACGTGGACGTCGTGGTGTCGGCCAGCAACTCGTCGATGCGTCCGATCGAGTCGAGGCGACTGGCCACCAGTTCGTCGCGCATGAGTCGTTGGTACTCGGCTTCCGCTTCGCTGTCCTCGCCGCTGGCATTCGTGTAAGCCGGGGGGAAGAGACGCCCCATCTTCGGATCACCGGCGGGCAACGCGGTCAACAGTTCGCGCACCTCGCCCACCAAGCGCCGGACGAAATGTCGTTCCTCCTCGTCGAGGTTGATGCGGAACCCGTTGTCGCGGGCTTCGAAAGGTGCTCGATGACGCGCCATCTCAGTCGTCACCGTCCTTTTGCATGGTGGCCCACAGACCGTGTTCGTGCAGTCGGTACACGTCCATCTCGGCCTTCTCGCGATTGCCCGAGGACACCACGGCCTTGCCCTTCTCGTGCACGTCGAGCATCAGTTCGGTGGCCTTTTCGAGGCTGTAACCGAAGAGTTTCTGGAACACGAAGGTGACGTAACTCATCAGATTGATGGGGTCGTTCCAAACCAGGACGATCCACGGTTTGTCGAGCGCGGTCGACTCGTCGACCTCGGGTCGCACGATGGTCGAGGGAGCCGCGGCGACGAGAGTCACGCCATCTCCTTGCACGGCTTCATTGTCACGGTTGGTTGTGCGTTTCGCACCCCCATACGATCAGTCGTGATGTCCGTCGGATCCCGTCCCCTCGTGCCGTCGCGGCTGGCACCGGGTGGCGTGGCCGCGCACGGTCCACGGCGACCACCGACCACCGTGCTCGGGGGATACGTGGCGCTCATGAAGTTGCGGGTGGTCGAGTTACTGCTCATCACGACCGTCCCGACCATGGTGCTGGCCGAGAAGGGCTGGCCGTCGTGGGATTTGGTGGTGGTGACCCTGATCGGGGGGACCCTGGCCGCGGGTGGCGCCAACGCCATCAACATGGTCGTGGATCGCGATATCGACGCCCTGATGGAGCGGACCAAGGGTCGCCCACTGGTGACCGGGTTGATCGCCCCCAAGAATGCCATGATTTTTGCATTGTCCCTGCAAGTGGCGGCTTTCGTGGTGCTCTGGGTCGGCGCCAACCTGCTCTCGGCGGTGCTCACCTTGTCGGCCACGCTCTTCTACGTGTTCGTCTACACCATTTGGTTGAAACGGACGAGTCGCCAGAACATCGTCATCGGGGGAGCCGCCGGGGCGGTTCCGGTGCTGGTCGGCTGGTCGGCGGTGCAGGATTCTCTGGCCTGGGAGCCGTTCATCCTGTTCACAGCCATTTTCTTGTGGACCCCACCTCATTTTTGGGCCCTGGCCATCAAGCACGCCGACGACTACAAGGCCGCTCAGGTCCCCATGCTGCCCACCGTCGTTACCATGCGCCAGACCATCGTCTCGATGCTCGTCTACACGGTGTTGTTGACCGCCGTCAGCCTCGTCTTGGGGCCGGTGGCCGGTCTGGGACCGATCTACATGGTGTCGGCGGCGGTTCTGGGGTTGGGATTCATTCTGAGTGCGGTCGACCTCGGTCGTCACCCCACGCCGGCTCGGTCGATGCGGGTGTTCGGGTTCTCGATCACCTACGTGACGGTGCTCTTCGTGGCCATGGCCGTCGACGTCTTGGTCGAGCACGGCATCTGATCACAAGCGCACGACGTGTGACCCGTGGCGATCGGACGGGAATTCGGTCTGAGCAGGACAAAGTGGGTAAAGTCAGTCACGGAAAATCGTGTTGAAACCCCCGAGGAACGCGGACTAGCCGCGGTCCTGTCTTTGCGCGTGAAGTGAGCCATTTCGAATGACATCAATTGATACGCACCACGCCGCCGGTACCGCGGCGGCTCCTCCCGCGGTCGCCGTGTGGATCACGTCGGCCGACCACAAGCAGGTCGGTCGGTTGTACGCCGGCACCGGACTCGTCGGTCTGCTGGTCGGCCTCGTGCTGGCGGTGCTCGTCGCGTTCGAACGCATTGACGCCGAGGGTTATCAGTTGCTGGACACCGATTCGGCCACGCAGGTCCTGGCCGCGGCGCGCCTTCTGCTGACGTTCGGCGCGGTCGCTCCCTTGTTGCTCGGTCTCGCGGTGGCCATCGTGCCGTTGCAGCTCGGTGCCCGCTCGTTGGCTCTCCCCCGGTTGGCCGCCGGCGGATTCTGGATGTGGCTCACCGGTCTCGGTCTCGCCGTGGCATCGATCATCGCCAACGGTGGCCCCGGTGGTGGGTCGTCCGAGATGGTCGACTTGTATCTGCTCGGAACCATCGTCATGTCGTCGGGTCTCCTCATGACCGCGACGTCGGTGGCCACCTCGGTCCTCACTACCCGCGCGCCGGGAATGGGTCTACTGCGCGCACCACTGTTCGCCTGGTCGGCGTTGGTGGGCTCGGTCACCTTGCTCCTGGCCCTACCGGTCTTCGTCGGCACGTCCATCTACCTGTGGGTCGATCACAAGTACGCCCGCGCGGCGTTCGGTGGCAACGTCGGGGTTTCCGACTGGGCCGGCTGGGCGTTGTCGCAGCCGTTCACCTATCTGCTCGCGATTCCCGCTCTCGGAATGGTGCTCGACATCGTGCCCGTGATGGGTCGCACCTCGTTGGCTCAGCGCACGGGCGCGTACGTGGCCCTCGGAATCGTGTCGATCGCGACGCTGGCCACCGTCACGCAAACGATGGTCACCTTGCCGTGGGACGGCGACTCGTTCCTCGACAACGCCGGCGACAAGATCGCCGACCTGTTGCCGTGGGGTCTGCTCACCGTGATCCCGCTGTTGGGCGTGCTCGGTGTGCTCGGAACGAGCGCGCTCACTTTGAAGAACGGCAAGCCGCGTGTCGCCGCGCCGTTGGTTTTCGCGATGCACGGTCTGCTCACCATCGTTCTCGGCGTCGCGGCGCACATCTTGGGCTCGATCGACGACACCGGTGTGCGCGGCTCGATTTTCGAGGCCGGCACCTACGTCGCCATCACGTTCGGTTCGGTCACCGTGGCCTTCGGTGCTCTGTGTTACTGGGGACCGAAGTTGTGGGGCCGTCGCATCCCGGACAAGGCCGCGCTCCCCTTGGCGTTGCTCGCTCTTCTCGCCACCGCCCTGGGATCGATTCCGTACATGATCGCCGGCTTCGCCGATCAACCCGCCGGTGCTCTCGATGGTTTCGCCTACGAGGGCCCCCAAGAATTGTGGAACACCCTCACCACCGCCGGTTTCGCGTTGATGTTGCTCACCTCGCTCGGATTCATCGCGTTGGCCGCGAAGAGCTTCACCTCGGGTGAGGCCGCCGGCGACGACCCGTGGGACGGTCAAACTCTCGAATGGGCCACGTCGTCGCCTCCTCCGGCCGACAACTTCTCCGATCTCGCGGTCGTCGGGTCGGCCACTCCGCTGCTCGATCTCAAGTCCGCTTCGAACGGGAAGGACGCCTGATGCTCGCGTTGCCCCCCGCACCCACCGCTCCGGCGCGCCGTCAGGTGTTCGTCGGAACCGCCTTGGCCATCACGGCGGCCACCACCCTTCTCGGCGGAATGTTGGCCACGTGGTTGCAGTTCCGCGCCGACGCTCCGTTGCGCGAGTCGCCTCGTCGCGGGTTGATCAGGGATTGGATGCCCGAGAAGATCGTCGTTCCCGAGGTCGCCACGAACATGATGTTGATCGGTCTGTGCGTCGTGTGCATCATGGCGCAGTGGGCGGTCTATTCCGCCAAGCGCGCCGACCGCACCCACGCGGGTCTGGCGTTCGGGCTCACCGCACTGTTCGGTCTGATGGTGGTCAATGCTCAGGTGTTCACCTGGACGCAGATGGGCGTCGCGGCCAACGACGGCGCCTTCCACACCATGTTCTACGCCGTCACCGGCACCATGACCCTTCTCCTGGTGGTCGGCATCGTGTTCACCGCGGTCGCGGCCTTCCGATTCCTCGGCGGGCGCACCAAGGAACTCGAGGTCGTCTCGGCGAGCGCTTTGTATTGGTACTTCCTCACCGCGGCCTTCACCGCGGTGTGGTTCGTCGTCTACGTGCAGAAGTGACGGGGCAGAACACATGATCACCACCGGCTCGAAATTCCTCTACGGACTGGGAAGCGCGACCGCGGTCGCGGCCATTCTCTGGTTCATCGCCAACGACGGTGGCTCCATCGGTGTCGTGTCGCTGGCCTTCCTCGCCGTGGCGTTGTTCTTCATGGGGGTCATCGCGTCGTTCGTGCGTGACGGTCACGTGTTGTCCACCGACACCGACGCGCACGCGTCGAGCAATGCCGCCCAGCGGGGTGTCGGACGCAGTTGGTTCCCCGTCGGCACGGCGTTCTCGGCCGGCATGGTGGCCATCGGATCGGTCAGTTCACCGGGCATCTTCAAGGTCGGCATCTGCCTGCTGTTCGCGATGCTCGGTCAGTGGCTCATCAAGAACTGGAGCGATCGCGCGTCATCGGACGCCGCGTACAACGAGAAGGTGCGTGCCTGGGTCGTGCACCCGCTCGAGATTCCCGTCGGTGGCGCCATCATCCTGGCCATCATCGTGCTGTCCTTCTCGCGCATCATGCTGTCGTTGTCGAAGGAGTCGGGTCTCATCGTTTTCTCGGTGATGGCCGCCCTCGTTCTGACCTTCGGTTCGATGGTCAGTGTCCGGCGTGGTGCCAGTCGGCGGGTCATCGGCGCCGTGGCGGGCGTCGTGTTGGTGGCCTTGTCGGGCACGGGTATCGCGTTCGCCCTCGATGGTGAGCGCCACGAGTTGGTCGAGGCCGCGGCCGAGGATCATTTCGCGCATCGCGCCTGTGGCGAGGAAGCCGAGGAGACCGACGAGGACGCCGCCCGTTCGGTGTCGGCCAAGAGCAGCGTGGCCGCCACGGTCATCCTGCGCGACGGTCGTCTCTTCGCCGAGATGGACGGATGGAACGCTGAATTGACCAGCATCACGTTGCAGCGCTCGAATCCGTCGACGATCCTTTTCGTCAACGAGGACGATCACGAACACCGCATGGTGGTGGCGTACGGAAAGATCGTCGAGGATCTCGGCGGTGGGGTTTCCAAGGACACAGTGCTCGAAGCGTGCACCTCACTCATCACCAAGGGTGGCACCCAAGCGGTGTCGATCGTCATCCCCAAACCCTCGTTCGCCAGTGAAGAGCCGTACTCGATCACCGTTCCCGGTGTCGAGGGTGCGTCCATCGAGATTCAGGTGCCGTGAGTCACCCCCGCCCCCATAGAGAGACGATCTGAACCCATGAGTACCGTGAGCAACATGAACGAGCGAGCAGGAGTGCCGGTGAAGTCGTCGCGTCGTTGGTCGAACATCAGCAAGCCGGTTCTGGCCCTTTCATCGTTGGTCGCCGTGGCGGGATGCGCCGAGGATGCACCCCAGGACACTTGGCAGCCGGCCGGTCCGAACGCCAAGATGATCGACGATCTGCAGCGTCCGATCTTCTACATCGCCGGCATCGTCGGTGTGATCGTCTTCGCCGCGGTGGCCTGGGCGATCTTCCGCTTCCGCGATCGTGGCCAGGCGATGCCCGAGCAGACGCACGGCAAGCCGGCCCTCGAGGTTGCCCTCACCGTCATCCCGGTGTTGATTCTCATCGGTGTCAGTGTGCCGACGGTCGGCACCATCTTCGACTTGGCGAAAACCGATGACACCGAGATGACCATCAACGTCACCGGTCAGCAGTGGTGGTGGGAATACGACTATCCGGCGGTCGGTGACAACGCCGAGGTGTACGGCATCAGCGATCCGATCGTGACCGCGGGTCAATTGGTCATTCCCGAGGACACCAAGGTTCTGTTGCGAGTCACCAGCCGGGACGTGATCCACTCGTACTGGATTCCCAAGTTGAACGGCAAGAAGGACAGCGTCCCCGGTCGCGTTCACCTTTTGCGCATGGAGGGTTCCGAACCCGGTATCTACGCCGGACAGTGCACCGAGTTCTGTGGTCTGTCGCACGCCTACATGCGCATGGAGGCGGTGGTCCTGTCCAAGGCGGATTACGCGACATGGGTGGCGAACCAGTTGGAGGCCTACAGCTCTCCGTCGGCGGGCAACGTCTCGGCCGTCGAGGGCGAGAAGCTGTTCCTGCAGCAGTGTGCTCGATGCCACCAAGTGAACGGTCTGCTCAATGCCGACGGAACACCGAACGTGGCGGCTCCCGACCAGTACGTGGTGTCCGGTGCGGCTCCGAACCTCACCAATCTCATGACCCGCAACACGTTCGCCGGCGCCTCGTGGGATCTCTTGACGCCCGAATGTCGCGATGACGTCTGGAACGCCACTCCGGGGGAGTTCGGCGAGAAGTACCTGGCCGGCGTCAGCGAGGATTGCCTCAATCAGAAGGACCTGCGCGAGTGGTTGCGCAACGCTCCCGAGAAGAAGCCCATGTACGCCGACCCCACCAAGCTCACCGAGACCGGTGGTAGGTACCGCGGCATGCCCGCCCTCGGTCTCACCGAAGATCAGATCTCTGCCCTCGTCGCCTACCTACTCGAACTGAAGTAAAGGGAGAACACTCAGATGGCCATCATCGAACGTCCCTCCTCCGAGGTCGCCATTGCCGGCGGCTCCACGATCGGCGTCAAGCCGAGCGAAGCACTCGGAGTCTTCAAGCGTCCGGTCGCCAGCACGTCCTGGCGTGACTGGATCGTCACCGTCGACCACAAGAAACTCGGCATCATGTACGGCGTCGCCGCGTTCTTCTTCTTCATCGTGGGCGGGCTCGAGGCAGTACTCATCCGCATGCAGCTCATCGCTCCCAACGGCAAGGTCCTGAACGCCGATCAGTACAACCAGATGTTCACGATGCACGCCACCACCATGGTGTTCCTTTTCGTGATGCCCATGGCGGCGGCGTTCGCGAACTACTTCGTTCCGTTGCAGATCGGCGCCCGTGACGTGGCCTTCCCGCGCATCAACGCTTTCGGCTTTTGGTGCTTCCTCTTCGGTGGAATCTTCCTCAACACCGCGTGGTTCCTGGGCGGCGCGGCCGATGGCGGCTGGTTCATGTACGCCCCGAACTCCAGCACGTTGTTCTCGCCGAGCCACGGCATCGACTTCTGGTCGATGGGTCTGCAGATCACGGGCATCGCCTCGCTCACCGGCGCGATCAACCTCATCGTGACCAGCCTGAACATGCGCGCACCGGGCATGAAGATGATGCGTATGCCCATCTTCACCTGGATGGTGTTGGTGGTGCAGTTCCTGCTGTTGTTCGCCATCCCGGTCATCACCGTGGCGCTCTTCCTGCTCACCTTCCAGCGTTCGTTCGACGCCACGTTCTTCGACGTGGCCTCCGGCGCGGATCCGCTGTTGTGGCAGCACCTGTTCTGGATCTTCGGTCACCCTGAGGTGTACATCTTGATCCTGCCGTCGTTCGGCATCGTGTCCGAGATCCTGCCGGTCTTTTCGAAGAAGCCCTTGTTCGGTTACCCCATCGTCGCCCTGTCCGGTGCCGCCATCGGATTCGTGGGCTGGGGAGTTTGGGCTCACCACATGTTCGCCTCCGGACTCGGTCCGGTGTCGGTGACGGTGTTCTCGATGGCCACCATGGCCATCGCGGTTCCCACCGGTGTCAAGATCGTCAACTGGGTCATGACCATGTGGGGAGGCAAGTTGCAGTTCACGGTGCCGATGTTGTTCGCCATCGCCCTCGTTGTGCAGTTCACCATTGGTGGATTGTCCGGCGTGACCCACGCCGTGGCTCCCAGTGACACGCAGCAGACCGACACCTACTACATCGTGGCCCACTTCCACTACGTGTTGTTCGGGGGTGCGATCTTCGGTCTCTTCGCTGGCTTCTACTACTGGTGGCCGAAGATGTTCCGCAAGCAACTGAGCGAAAGTCTCGGTCGCTGGAACTTCTGGCTGATGGTGGTGGGCATGAACATGACCTTCGGCCCGATGCACATGCTCGGACTGCAGGGCCAGCCCCGTCGTATGTCGGTCTGGACCGAAGCCCGTGCGGGCGAGGGCTTTTTCAACCTGGGTTTCTGGAATCGAATCTCGTCGATCGGTTCACTGGTGCTGTCGCTCGGTGTGTTGCTGTTCATCATCAACGTGGCGTACACCCACAAGTCCAAGAAGGTGGCCATCGCGCCTCTCGACCCGTGGGACGGACGCACCTTGGAGTGGATGACCGACAGCCCGCCCAAGGAGCACAACTTCGACACCATCCCGACCGTCAACAACCTGGACGAGTTCTTCCACCGGAAGTACGCCCAAGATGGCACGACGCACGAGATCACGCAGGTGGCCACGGCCGAAGAGGTGTTGGCCGAGATGAACTCGCACCCCGACGAGCACATTCACATGCCGTCGCGGTCGTACTGGCCCATTTTGTTGGCGTTGGCGCTTCCGATCATCGGCTACGGCCTCATCTACAACCGCATCATCCTGGCGGTCGGTGTGGCCATGGTCGTGGCGACGATGTTCGGTTGGGCCATGGAGCCGTCCACGGCGGCCGACGACGATTTCGATCCGCCCGCCCCCGGCGACGGTGGCGGCCACACGAAGGAGCTGGCGCCCCTTGGCTGACACCGCGATCGCCCACGACCATGACTCGGATCATGGCGCTCACGTCACCTCGACCGGCTTGTCCAACACCAAGTTGGGGATGTGGATGTTCCTCGGATCCGAATGCCTGCTGTTCGGCGGACTCATCTCCACCTACATGCTCTACAAGGGTCGGGTGAACTCGGGCCCCCAACCCGACCAGATCTTCGACATCCCGTTCACCTCGGTCAGTTCGTTCGTGTTGCTCATGAGTTCGCTCACCATGGTGCTGGCGGTGTCGGCGGCCCAGCGAAAGGACGACCGCAACACCAACCTGTGGTTGACCATCACCGCACTGCTGGGTGCCACCTTCGTCGGTGGTCAGGTGTACGAGTTCACGGCCTTCTATCGCGAGGGTCTGGGCTTCACGACCAGCTTGTTCGGCTCCAGCTTCTACACCCTCACCGGTTTCCACGGTGTGCACGTCAGCGTGGGCATCATCATGCTGATGGCGCTGGTAGGGATGATCAGCCGTAATCGCGTCCCAGGGAACAAGGCCGAGTCGGTGGAGATGGTGGGCCTCTACTGGCACTTCGTCGACATCGTCTGGATCGTCATCTTCACCCTCGTCTACCTGATCCCGTCCTGAGGAGCCAACGATGAGCACCGCCACCGACCACAGCGCCACCGCCGAACACTCCTCGGAGCACACGGAGGAACATCACGGCGCCAGCGACAAGCAGTACATCGTCATCGCCTTGATTCTCGCGGCCCTCACCGCCATCGAGGTGTCCACGTATTACGTCGATTTCGGGCCGTTGTTCATGCCAACGTTGTTCGTACTGATGACCGTGAAGTTCGTCGTCGTGGTGTCGTACTTCATGCACCTCAAGTTCGACAACAAGTTGTTCAGCTACCTGTTCTACTCGGGTCTGATCCTGGCTCTCACCGTCTACATCGGCGCGCTCTCCACCTTCAAGTTCTTCCTACAGAAAGGCTGAACCATGTGGGCCATGGAGAATCCGTGGCGTTTTCAATCGCACATCGAGGTGTGGTTGTTGATCACGTTCCTGGTGGCGTCGTACGTGTACGTGGTGCGCGTGCTCGGACCCAAGGCGGTGGCGCCCGGGGAGCCGGTGGTCACCAGACGCCAGCTGCTGTGTTTCGTGGCTGGTATCACCACGCTGTGGATCGGTTCGGACTGGCCGATGCACGACATCGCCGAGGAGTACCTGTACTCGGTGCACATGTTCCAGCACATGGCCCTGACCTATTTCATGCCACCGCTGGTGGTGTTGGCGACGCCCGAATGGTTCGTGCGGATTCTGGTGGGCAAGGGGCGGGCTCTTCGGGCCCTCAACTTCATGGTGCATCCGGTGCGGGCCGCGTTTCTTTTCAACGTGATCGTGATGGTCAGCCACGTTCCCGCCGTGGTGAACCGTTCGGTGTCGAACGGACCGCTCCACTATTCGGTGCATTTCTTGTTGGTGACCACCTCGATCCTGATGTGGTTGCCGGTGTGTGGTCCGTTGAAGGAACATCACATCTCGCCGATGGGCAAGATGATCTATCTGTTCCTGAACAGCGTGGTGGCCACGGTGCCGGCGGGTTGGCTGACTTTCGCCGAAGGAACGGTGTACAAGCACTACGACACGCCGGTGCGGGTGTGGGGCGTGTCGGTCAGCAACGACCAGCAGATGGCCGGTGCGATCATGAAACTGGGAGGCTCGATTTTCCTGTGGACCATCATCGGTGTGATGTTCGTGCGCACCTTCGTCAAGACGTTCCGCCACGAGAACGACACGGCCTACATCCGCAAGCCGTTGACGATGGCCGACGTGGAGAAGGCCTTCGAGGAATCCGAACCCATCCGCGAATCCCGTTCCCACTGACGACCCAGAGCGTTACTCCCAGCGGAACGTCAGCGCGGTGAGGGCCGGCGCGACCACGGCCCAGGCCCCCAACACGATCCACGACGTGCCCGGGCGATCGGCTCCGCCCACCAACGCGTCGCGCAACACATCGGCCAGCGCACCACTGGGCAGGCATTTGGCCACGGCGGCGAGCGGCTCGGGCAACTCGTCGAACGGGATCACCATTCCACCCAACAACAACAAGACGAGGTAGAGCCCGTTCTGCGCGGCCAGGTTGATCTCGGCGCGCAGGCGTCCGGCGATGAACAGTCCGACGCCGCCGAAGGCGATCGTTCCGGTGATGACGGCACCCACCGCCAACAGCCACCGGGCCGACCCGGCTTCCCAACCGAGCACCAACGCCACCGGCACCAGCACGACCAATTGGATCATCTGCACCACGATGACCGTCGTGATCTTGGCCGCCAACCAACGCGGTCGACCCAGGGGAGTGGCGCCCAAGCGCTTCAGCACGTTGTAGCCGCGTTCGAAGCCGGTGGCGATGCCCAGGCTGACCATGGCACTGCTCATGACCGCCAGAGCCAGCACGCCGGGCGTCAGGAAGTCGATGGGTTCGCGGACGTCACCGGTGGGCAACACGTCGACCGTGCTGAAGAACACCAACAACAGAACCGGAATGATGAGGGTCAGCAGCAGTTGCTCGCCGTTGCGCAACACCACCGTCAACTCGGCGCGCAACTGCGAACGGAGCGGACCGGGAACACGACTCACGACCGACCCCCGGTGAGATCCTTGAAGACGTCCTCCAGGCTGCTCATGCCGGCGCGCAACTCGATCACGTCGATGCCGCGTTCGGACAACCACACGGCCAACGCACCGATGAGTCCCTGCGGGGCGTCCTCGATGGTGTAGTTGCCCGGGGCCTCCTCGACGAGCCAGCCGGCCAGATTCTCGGGCATGGCATCCAGATCGAGCGGCTTCGCCGTGCGCAGCCGCACGGCCTGGCGGGCCTTGCGGACGTCATCCAAGGTCCCGTTCACCAACACCTTGCCCGTGTCGAAGATGACGACGCGATCGCACACCTTCTCGGCCTCGTCGAGTTCGTGCGTGGCCAGGATCACGGTGCAACCCTCGTCGGCCAGGTTGCGAATGACGGACCGGATCATGGTCCGGCCGTTCACGTCGACCCCACTGGTGGGTTCGTCGAGAAAGACGATCGCCGGTCGGGCGGCCAGGGCCAATGCCAACGAAAGCCGTTGCTTCTCACCACCGGACAATCGGCGCCACGCGGTGCGACGCCGCTCGGACAGACCCACCAACTCGATCAATTCGTCGGGGTTCGCGGCCTTGCCGGATCCCGAGGAATACAGCCCGCAGTATTGGCGGACGACGTCGATCGGTCGGGCACTCGGGTAGACACCACCCTCCTGCAACATGATGCCCATGCGATTGGCCAAGGACCGACGGTCGCGATGGGGGTCGAGACCCAACACCCGCACGTGACCGGACGAGCGACGACGCAGACCCTCGCACACCTCGATGGTGCTGGTCTTGCCGGCACCGTTCGGGCCCAGAACCGCGGTCACCTCACCGGGACGCGCCGTGAACGACACCGAGTCGACAGCCAACACCTCGCCGTAGCGCACGCTCAGGTTCTCCACTTCCAGCGTGAGCTCGGTGCGGTGGATACGGCTGAAGCCCGCTGAAGCGTCGCTGGTCACGACCCGAGACTACTCACGCCCATTTCACGGGGCGATTTCGCACGGTCGTGGCCGAAGCACGACGGGTATCCTTGGGTTCCTGTGATCGACGTTCGTCTGCTCCGCCACGATCCCGAGTCCGTTCGGGTCGCCTTGGCCCGCCGCGGTGCGCCCGAATTGTTACAACAACTCGTTGCCGCCATCGCGCTCGATGAACAGTTGCGCCAGATCACGGCCGAACGCGACGGTATTCGGGCCTCCGTCAACGAATTCTCCAAGAAGGTGGGTCAGGCTCGGCGTGACGGGGACACCGAGTTGGCGGACCGACTGCAGCTCGAGAGCCGATCACTCGGAGAAACCGAAAAGGTTCTGGCC
>SXGQ01357521.1_pt1 | contig 12810 bp, 9 predicted proteins | sample 3178371 | NCBI WGS metagenome assembly SXGQ01 (sample SAMN11356859, study PRJNA531348) | freshwater metagenome | isolation source: freshwater sample F1-20 | place: China: Fuxian Lake, Yuxi | collected 2017-12-25
AAAGTTGTTACTTTTTTAATAATATTCTCATCTAATTTTTTTATAATATTTTCAAGCACATTAGCTTTAAAAGATTTATCTACTACAAATGCAAAATCTCTTTCTGATTTTTGAAAATCAGAAGTTGTATAATTATCCTTATTCATTCTTACTTTTTTATTTAGTTGGGGTATATTTTTTAAAAATATTTCTAAACCATAAATATTTTTTTCTTTAAAATCTAAATTAGAAACAATTGCCGGATGTAGCTCACCAAAGTAAGCAAGATAGGCGCCTTTTTCAGATTTTAAATTAATGGCTCCAGAGCGACCAGGATGATAACAATTTTTTGTCTTATCACTTATATAAAGATCATTTAAATCCACACCTAGTTCAATCAAGGTACGAATTGCATCGCTTTTGATATCAAATACATCAACATTTCTTGTTTTTTCTAACCAACTTTTTCTAAGAACAGCGCCAGATCTTAAAGCACCAACAACAATTTGTTGTTCGCCTGGAATTTTGCCAAAGAAAGTTGGACCAACTTCAAATATTGATAGATCTTCGTGACCCTGGTCTTGATTTTTCTTTAAATGAATAGCTAAATTAGAAAAAATTGATCTTCGCAAAACATCTAAATCGGAAGATATAGGATTAAAAATTTTTATTTCTTTTTCGTCTCTTGTAAACTCTTTGTCAATTCGAGAATCTGTAAAAGACCACGTAACAGTTTCTACATAGCCTTTGCTAGCTAAAGCCCTTTGAGAAAGATGAAATAATTTTTGTTTAAAATTGAGTGTTTCTTTTTCTCTTTTTTTTTCAGGTTTAATTAATTCAATTTTATCAAAACCTTTAATTCTTATTAATTCCTCAATTAAATCTATATCTTGTAAAATATCAGGTCTCCAAGAAGGAACCTCAGCTTTAACAATTTTTTTATTAATTTTTAATTTAAAACCCAATAAAGTTAAAATTTTATTAACCTCTTGCATAGAAATAGAAATGCCAATTATATTTTTAAACTTTTCAATATCTAAATTAACTATTTTATTTTTTTGAGGATTAGACCCTGTAATAGAAAATTTACTTGCAGTTCCTCCGCAAATTTTAATTATTAAAGCTGTGGCTGCTTCCAAACCTTCTATTATTGAATTGGGATCTATGCCTCTTTCAAATCTATATTTTGCATCTGTATTAATATTAAGCTTTTTTGAAGTTTTTCTAATTGATGAGGGTAAAAAATAAGCAGATTCTATTAAAATATTTTTCGTATCCAATTCGGTCGATGTTGTCACTCCACCAATAATACCACCTAAACCTATTACACCACTTTGATCGGTAATAACGCACATCCCATTATCAAGTTTATACTTTCTGTTATCTAGTGCTTCAAAATATTCACCTTCCTTTGAATTTCTAACTATTATTTCTTTGTTCAATTTGTCTGCATTATAAGCATGCAAAGGTCTATTAAGATCAAACATTACATAATTTGTAATATCAACAACAGCAGAAATAGGTTTTAATCCAAGTGCTATAATTTTTTCTTTTAACCATGAAGGGCTTTCTTTATTTGTAATTCCTTTAATATAGCAACTACCAAACATTAAGCAGCCCTGGTCTTTTTCTTTAGAAATTGAAACTTTAATTGGTTGTTTAAAATTTTGTTTAAAAAAAAATTTTATTAAATTTAAAAAATTTCCCAATCCAGAAGCCGCTAAATCTCTAGCAATACCTCTTACACCTAGGCAATCGGGTCTATTAGTCGTTACTGATATATCTATAACTTTTTGTCCCTCATTTTTAAAATAACTTTTTCCAATTTCATTTTCTTTGTTTTTTAATTCTATAATTCCCTGGCTTTGATCAGATAAATTTAATTCACTTTCAGAACAAAGCATTCCCCTGGACTCTATGCCTCTAATGAGAGCAACTTTTAATTTTAAATTTGATTGTGGAATTATCGCACCTGGAGGAGCATATATAGTTATCAATCCATCTCTGGCATTTGGGGCTCCACATACAACTTTTATAACTTTTCCGTTGCCAAGACTAACATCACAAACTGTTAATTTTTCTGCGTTTGGATGCCTCTCAACTCTTAGTATTTTTGCAATTTTAAATTCACTTAAATTTCCAGAATTTTCTTTAACGCTTTCGACTTCAAGACCAATATTTGTTAATTGCTCTAAAAGTTTTTTTTCATCTGCTTTTGTTTTTAAGTGTTCTTTAAGCCATGGAAATGTAATTATCATCTACTTAGACCTCTATAGTTTGTTGGGACATCTAACGGATCAAAGCCAAAATGACTTAACCAACGAAAATCACTCTCAAAAAAAGATCTTAAATCATTAATTCCATATTTAAGCATAGCAAGCCGATCAATTCCCATGCCGAAAGCAAATCCTTGATATTTATTTGGATCAACTTTTACATTTCTAAGAACATTGGGGTGCACCATCCCGCAGCCAAGTATTTCTAACCATTTATCTCCTTCACCTATTACTATTCTGCCATTTTCAATCCTGTAACCAATATCAACCTCTGCAGAAGGTTCGGTAAATGGAAAATAACTAGGTCTAAATCTCATTTTAAGATTTTTAACTTCAAAAAATTCTTTAATAAAATAATCCAAACAACCCTTTAAATGACTCATGGTAATATTTTTATCAATATGTAACCCTTCTAATTGATGGAACATTGGAGTATGTGTTTGATCGCTATCACAACGATAAGTTCGACCTGGAACAATAATCTTAAATGGAGGCTTGCCATCAATCATGGTTCTAATTTGAACTGGTGAAGTATGAGTCCTTAAAAGAATTTTTTTATTTTCTTCTAAATAAAAAGTATCATGCGTATCTCTAGCTGGATGATCTTCCGGTGTATTGAGTGCAGTAAAATTATTATATTCTGTTTCAACATCGGGTCCTTCAGCAACTGAAAAACCTAACTCAGAAAATATTGAAGAAATTTCATCAATCACTTGAGATACAGGATGAATCTTTCCATTCTTAAACGGTCTGATTGGTAAAGTTATATCAATTTTTTGATCTTTTAATTTTTCATTAATTTCAAGTGTTTCTAGCTCTAAAAACTTGCTTTCAATTTTACTAGTTAAATTATCTTTCAACTTATTTAAAGAAGAAGCAAATTCTTTTCTTTTGTCTGAGGATATTGTTCCGAGATTTTTAAATTGATTAGTAATTTGGCCACTTTTTCCAAAAAATTCTGTTTTTAGAATTTGCAATTCTTCTTTAGTTTTTAAAGATTTAATTTTTTGTTCAAAACTAGAATTTATTTTATCTAAATCATTCATAGAGTTTTTTGACTCCTTTAATTAATATAAGATAAATCAAAGACCCTAATTAGTTAAGGGAGGATTGTGCTTTTTTTACTATAGTTTTAAAAACTTCTGGGTTATTGTAGGCCAATTCAGCTAATACTTTTCTATCTAATTTAATTTTTGATTTATTTAATCCATTTATAAGTTGAGCATAAGTCATACCCTCTGCTCTAGCTCCAGCATTGATTCTTTGTATCCATAAAGATCTAAATTCTCTTTTTTTTGTCTTTCTATCTCTATAGGCATACTGCATGGCTTTTTCCATAGCCTGACGGGCAATACGAATGGTATTTTTTCTTCTGCCGTACTGACCTTTGACTCTTTTTAAAACTTTATTATGTTTTGCTCTACTAACAACACCACGTTTATTTCTAGACATTTTTTTTCTACCTATTGTAAGGCATGTATGATTTTACAATTTTTGTATCTGGATCAGACATTATCTTAGTACCTCTTAGTCTTCTAATTTGAGCATTACTTCTTTTAATCATTCCATGCCTTTTACCTGCTTGAGGTCTTTTAACTTTTCCAGAAGCAGTAAATCTAAATCTTTTTTTTGCTGAGCTTTTAGTTTTTAATTTAGGCATAAATATTGGGGTTTTATATATAACTTAAATATTCTTTACAAGACGATATTGTCTTAACTAAATGGGTTGAATGATCATTATCATTTGTTTACCCTCAAATTTTGGATGTGTCTCTATTTTTCCAACATCTTTAATGTCTTCTATAACTCTATTCATTAAATCTTTACCTAGATAGATATGCTGCATTTCTCTTCCTTTAAACTTCACTGTAAATTTAACTTTATCTTTGTTAACTAAAAACTTCTTTGCATTTTTTACTTTAAAATTATAGTCGTGAACATCGGTACCAGGTCTTAATTTAATTTCTTTGAGTGCAACTACTTTTTGTTTCTTTTTTGCAATGTTAGCTTTTTTTTGTAAATCATATTTATATTTACCCATATCCATAATTTTACAAACTGGGGGATTTGCATTTGGTGAGATTTCAATTAAATCTAGACCTTCTTCTTTTGCTATTTCTATAGCTTTATTTAAAGGCAAGGTTCCTAAATTATTTCCATCACTTCCTATAACCTGAACATCAATAGCTCTTATTTGTTGATTGGACTTTGGTCCTTGTGGCTTACTTCTTCTTTGAAAATAACCAGGTTTAAAGTTTGACACTTAATTTAAAGGAAGTTTATTTGCAGCAAGAATATTTTTAATCAGCTCATCTCTTTTAAAAGTTTCTTGTTTTTCAGAACCAAGCTTTCGAACCGTTACGGTTTCTTCTGAAACTTCTTTTTTGCCACAAACTAAGATCATAGGAACCTTAGCTAGAGAATGTTCTCTAATTTTATAATTAATTTTTTGATTTCTTAAATCCACCTCACATTTTATACCCTCTTTAAACAGATCTTCAAATAAGTTTTTAATATAATCATTGTTTTCCTCCGCGATTGGTAAAATTACAACTTGGTTGGGAGATAACCAAAAAGGTAATTTGCCAGCGTAATTTTCAATTAAAATTCCTATAAATCTTTCAAGAGAACCAAATAAAGCCCTATGTAACATTACTGGTGTTTTTTTGCTGCCATCTTTATCAACATAGGTAGCTCCTAATCTGCCTGGTAAATTTAGGTCAACTTGTAAAGTTCCACATTGCCAATCTCTGCCTATAGCATCCCTTAATACAAATTCGATTTTAGGACCATAAAAAGCCCCTTCGCCTTTATTAATTGAGTACTCTAATTTTGAAAGTTTTATAGCAGATAGCAAAGCTGACTCTGATTTATCCCAAATTTTGTCGTCTCCAACTCTTTTTTTAGGTCTATCAGAATATTTTAATATAACATTTTCAAAACCTAAATCTTTATAAATTTTCAAAATTAAATTTGTTACACTTAATGTCTCTTCAGTAATTTGATCTTCGGTACAAAAAATGTGAGCATCATCCTGTGTAAAGGCTCTAACTCTTAAAAGCCCGTGCAATGCTCCTGAGGGTTCATAACGATGAACTTTACCAAATTCAGATAATTTTAGAGGTAAATCTCGGTAACTTTTTAAACCTTGATTAAAAATTTGAACACAACCTGGACAGTTCATAGGTTTGATAGCAAAAATTTTTTTATCAGGTGTCTCTGATGTGTACATATGTTCACTAAATTTTTCCCAGTGACCCGATTTTTCCCACAAACTTATATCTAATAATTCAGGTGTATTAATCTCTTTATAGCCAGCTAATCTTTGTTTCATTCTCATAAATTCAATTAATCTTTGAAAAAGTGCCCAACCTTTTTCATGCCAGAATACAGCGCCTGGACTTTCTTCTCTAAAATGAAATAGGTCCATTTCTTTTCCAAGTTTTCGATGATCTCTTTTTTCTGCTTCTTCTAACATATGAAGATATTCTTCTAATTCATTTTTCGATGTCCAACATGTTCCATAAATTCTTTGTAACATTTCATTTTTTGAATCACCTCTCCAATAAGCGCCAGAAACTTTTATTAGTTTAAAAGCTTTTCCAATTTTTCCTGTAGATGATAAATGGGGTCCTCGGCATAAGTCACTCCAATTTCCATGGCTATAAACTGATACTTCTTCTCCAGCTGGAATACTTTTTATAATTTCTGCTTTATATTTTTCACCTATTTTTTTAAAATGTTTTATTGCATCCTCTCTTTTCCAAACATGCCTAGAAGTCTTATCGTCTCTATCTACGATTTCTTGCATCTTTTTTTCAATTTTAATTAAATCATCTTTTGTAAATGATTCTTTTCTAGCAAAGTCATAATAAAAGCCGTTTTCTATTACTGGACCAATTGTAACTTGAGTATCCGGATATAACTCTTGAACAGCCATTGCTAGAATATGAGCCGCATCATGACGTAAAACTTCTATTCCTTCTTTGTCTTTAGATGTAATAATTTTTATTTTTGAATCTTTTTTAATTTCAAAACTTAAATCTTTAAGCTCTCCATTCACTGACATAATAAGAGCTTCTTTTTCAAGAGACTTGCTAATTTGTTTTACAAGCTCAAACCCATTGATAGATTTTTCAAAAGATATTTTTTTTCCGTCTAAAAGTTGAATATTTGGCATTGTTTTCTTTATTTAAGTAGTTTCTTGTATTCTGTAAAGGTAGTTTGGCACATTTGGTCAACATTATATTTTGTTTCTACATTTTTTCTTCCAACTTCTCCCATTAAACTTACTAATTCTTTGTCCATTTTAATGATTTTATTTATAGCCTTAGCTAATTCTTTTGGATCGTTAAATTTATACAATAAACCTGATTTACCATTTAATACTGTTTCTCTAGACCCTCCAATATCACTTGCAACAATTGGCTTATTCATAGCTTGAGCTTCAACAGCTACTCGACCAAAAGCCTCAGGTTCAATAGAGCTAGATACAACAAGATTACTTAATGCATAGGCAAGTGGCATTTCCTTACAATGTTCAATAAAAGTTATTTTTTTTCCAAGTCTATACCTTTCAACTAAAAGTAAGAGTTTTTTAGAATAAACTTCTCTGCCTTGATTGGAGCCTAAAATAATTGCAAGAAAATTTTCAATATTATATTCCTCAGAAAGTAAATTTAATGCTTTAATAAAATTTTCTTGTCCTTTCCACCTTGTTAAACGCCCTGGAAGGAGAATAATAAATTTTTTTCTATCAACCTTCCAATCCAAAGCAAGATCATTTAATTTTTTTTCTAATATATTTTTTTTATTAAAATATTCTAAATTAATTCCTCTAAAAATTACCATTAATTTTTGCTTTTTTAGGTTCAAATATTTTTGGTAATTTTCATTAATATGATTAAAAATAAAATTTGAGCCCGCAATAATTATTTTTGATCGGACCATAATACTATTATAAAATTGCTTTAATTTACCTGAAAAATTATAGGTACCATGAAAAGTAGTTACAAATTTTTTTCCAGAAAAAAAACAGGCCCATAAGCAGGACCAAGCTGGAGCACGGCTTCTGGCATGCACAATATCAATTTTATATATCAATAATATAAAAAAAATAATTATAAAATTAAAAAAAATAATTATCGGGTTTTTTGATTGCACAGGTAGATATATAACTTTTACTTTGTCTCTTCTGACGTGTTTCAAAAGCTCACCACCACTAGTTATTAAAAATGATTTACAATTTTCTTCTGCTAAATAGTGAGCAAGATCATAGCAACCTGTTTCAGCTCCTCCGAATCCTAATTTGGGTATGACTTGTAATACTTTTATTGTAGATGACATTTATTAAAACTATATATTATTAAATCAAAGTTTAAAACTTTATGGAAAATTATCATTATCTGAAAATCTCTAAAACAAAAAAACTAAGGTATTTATTCAATTATTCCAAAAAAAATTTATATATCATTTTTTTACATGGTTTCATGTCTAATATTGAGGGAAAAAAAGCCCATGTTTTAAAAAAAATATTCACTTCAAAATAAATTAGGGTATCTGGCGGTTGAATATTCTGGACATGGAAAATCATCAGGCAAATTTATTCAGGGAAATATAACTAAATGGTCCAATGATATTAAAATTTCAATAAAAAAAATATTAAAAAAAAATAATTTTATTTTAATTGGTTCTAGTATGGGAGCGTGGATAGCTCTGAATATTTTTAAATATTTTAAAAATCAAATTAAAGGCTTTATTGGAATTGGTTCAGCACCTGAATTTACAAGTAAAATTACATGGAAAAATTTAAATAAAAATATGAAAAAAGAAATTTATAAAAAGGGATTTATTACATTAAAAAATGGGCAATACGAGTATCCAATGACTTATCAATTAATTAAAGATGGTTTTAAAAATAAAGTGTTATCAAAAAAAATTAATCTGCCTATACCAGTGACGATGATACATGGTAACAAGGATGAATCTGTGCCTGTAGTATTTTCAAAAAAAATTTTGAACTCTTTTACAAAAGCAAAAAAAAAACTAAGCATTATTAAAAATGGCGATCACAGTTTATCTAAAAAAAAATATTTAAGAATAATTTTTAAAGAATTAGATAAATTGATTTTTAATATATCTTAAGCCTTCAAGGTAAGAAGGATAATTGAGATCGTGTTTAAAAAAATTTTTCATTTTTAAGTTACTTACTTTTTTAGAGTCCTTATAAAAATTTCTAGTCATTTCATTTTCCAAACTTTTCAACTCAACTGCTGCGGGAGCTTCTATATTTAATAATTTGCAACCGTAAAGAATAACTTCTTCTGCTGAAGCAGGTTTATCGTCTGAAATATTATAAATTTCTTTGGTCTTAAAATTTTCAAGCGATTTAAATAAAATATCTGCAATATCTTCAACATGTATTCTTGAAAAAAATTGATTTTTTTTTTTAATTATTTTTGCCTCTCCAGATATAAGCCTTTTTAAAATATTGTTCTCATTTGAATAAATGCCAGATAATCTAAATATTTGTAATGGTAAATTTTGTTTATCAGCTAACTTCATCCACAATTTTTCTGCTTTGAGTCTTTGGATTCCATTTAATGAAGTTGGTTTAGTTTTACTAGTTTCGTCTACCCATTCTCCTTTATGATCACCATAAACACTTGTTGCGGATAAATATGTAAGCCATTTAACTTTTTTTTCTTTTAGAATATTTTTAAATTTTTTTATAACAATATCTCCTTCCTTGACTGGGGGAATTGATATTAAAATATAATTTGATGCCTCAAGATTTTTAATTAATTTTTTGTCAAATAAATCTTTTGAAAATTGAAAACTACCATATTTAATTCCATCAAAAGTATCTTGATAAGATTTATTTCTAGAAGTGACATTTAAGTTAATAATTGTATCTTTGGTATTAAGTTTTTTAATAAAATTTTTTGCAACCTGACCAAAACCAAAACAAAAAATATTAATATTTTTCATTTAGCCTGCTTTTTTGACTGTGCTCTTTAAAGTATTAGGATTGTATAATTTATCGAGCATTTCGATTGGACAAATTTGTTTAAAATTTAAAATTTCTTCTTCAAAATTATCCAATATTTTTTTCGCAATTTTAGAATTAGTTTCTTTAAAGAAATCTTTAAGATTGCTTTTTAAAAAAGCTTTCCAATAGTCAGTCTTTACTTTTTGCCAAATAATTGAATCAGGATTTACAAAGTCATCAAAATTATTTTTGAAGTCATAAACAAAAGACATTCCTCCTGTCATGCCTGCCCCAAAATTATCTCCAACTTGACCAAGAATAATTGTAGTTCCGCCTGTCATATACTCACAACCATGTGCTCCGCATCCTTCTATGACCGCCAGACTTCCAGAATTTCTAACTGCAAACCTCTCGCCTGCTAGCCCTGAAGCAAATAACTTTCCTGAAGTTGCACCGTATAAAACAGTATTTCCTATAATTATATTTTCATTAGAAACTAGGATGCTTTTGTTTGATGGTCGTATAATTATCGTTCCACCCGAAAGACCTTTTCCAACATAATCGTTTGAGTCTCCTTCAACTATTATTTTTAATCCTTTAATTAAAAAAGCTCCTAAAGATTGACCGGCAGAACCATTAAGCTTAATTGTAATTGAATCTTCATTTAATTTATTATTGCCAAAAGTTTCGTACAAATAATGTGACAACCTTGTTCCAACTGATCTATGAGTATTTTTAATATCATATTCAAAATTAAATTTTTCTTTATTATTTATTTTATTTTTAATATCTGACCAGATTTTTTCATCCAAAGTATTAGGTACAGGATTAATTAAAATATCTCGGCAATATCTTGGGTTTTCTCCTGGGTCTGCTTGAACAAGCAAAGGGTTTAGATCTAGATCATGAAGATTTGATGAGCCTTTATTAACTTGAGTTAGCAGATCTGTTCTTCCAATTATTTCATTAATAGACCGATAACCAAGTGATGCTAAAATCTCTCTGACTTCTGTTGCAACAAATGTAAAAAAATTTACAACTTTTTCAGGTGTCCCACTAAATTTTTCTCTTAATGATTTATCTTGGCTACAAACACCAACTGGACATGTGTTTGAATGGCATTGCCTAACCATAATACAACCCATGGCGATCAAAGATGATGTTCCCATGCCATATTCTTCCGCTCCCATCATCGCGGCCATAATTATATCTCTTCCAGTTTTAAGACCTCCGTCTGTTCTTAAAGTTACTTTATGTCTTAATTTACTTAGAGTTAAAATTTGATTAACTTCTGTTAAACCCATTTCCCATGGAATACCGGCATATTTAATACTTGTTTGAGGACTTGCTCCTGTTCCTCCAGAGTGACCTGAGATTAAAATTACATCTGCTTTTGCTTTTGCTACTCCAGCTGCAATGGTGCCAATTCCTGTTGATGCTACTAATTTAACCCCTACTCTTGCTTTAGGATTAATTTGTTTTAAGTCATAGATTAATTGCGCTAAATCTTCGATAGACTAAATATCATGATGTGGTGGTGGTGAAATTAAAGTTACGCCTGGAGTTGAGTGTCTTAATTTAGCAATTTCATCATTAACTTTAAATCCTGGTAATTGTCCTCCTTCGCCTGGTTTCGCCCCTTGAGCAATCTTAATTTCAATTTCATTACAATTATTTAAATAGTCTATAGTCACTCCAAAACGTGCTGAAGCTATTTGTTTGATTCTAGAATTTGCTGAATCACCATTTGGAAGTTTAATAAAACGCTTTGCATCTTCTCCTCCTTCGCCACTACAAGAAGCGCCTTTAATTTTATTCATACCAATTGCTAAAGTTTCATGTGCTTCAGCTGACAATGCTCCATGAGACATGCTCCCACTACCAAATCTCTTAAGAATTTGTTCTAAGGGTTCTACCTCTTCAATATTTATTGATTTATTTTTTTGTTTAAAGTCTAATAGATCTCTAAGACTAATAGGTGGGAGATCATAAATTCCTTTAGAGTATTTTTTATAATGATCATAAGAACCTATGCCTACTGCATGTTGTAAAATATGAATTAAGTTTCCTTGGAATTGGTGGTTTTCTCCTGATTTTCTATATCTGTATATACCGCCTATGGGCAGAGCAATTACGTTTTTTGAAATAAATCTTTTGTGATGCTCTTTAATTTTTTTTTCAATACCGACAATATCTATTCCTGAAATACGCGAGCTCATTCCTGGAAAATAATCAGCTACGATACCACGACTTAAACCTACGGCTTCAAAATTACATCCTCCTCTATAAGAACTAATTACAGATATACCCATCTTAGACATAATTTTAAGTAACCCATCATCAATAGATTTTTTAAACTTAATTATGCATTTCTCAAAATCTAAATGACTGAATAATTTTTTTTGAAATCTCTCATAGAGACTCTCTATAGCTAAATAAGGATTAATTGTTGTAGCACCAACGCCAATCAAAACTGCAAAAGAATGAGTGTCAAGTGTATCTGAACATTCAACATTAATTGAACAATGTCCTCTTAAGCCTAATTTAACTAAATAGGAATGAACGGCACCGACAGCTAAAACTGAAGGTATACTTATTCGAGATTCATTTATTTTTTTATCTGATAAAATTAAGTTATTAAATCCCTCACGTACTGCTGTTTCTGCTTTGTCTCTAATCTTTTCTATTCTATCTTTTAATGAAAAGTTAGCATCAAATGTACAATCAATAACTTTAATTTTTTTTTTAAAAATACTTTTAAATTTTTTAAATTGAGAGTTAGTTAAAATTGGACTCTCTAATACATAAATATTATCTTCGGTTAGATTATCAAAATCTAAAATATTTCCTAAATTTCCAAATCTTGTTTTTAAACTCATCACTTTATTTTCTCTTAATGAGTCAATGGGAGGATTGGTAACTTGACTAAAATTTTGTCTAAAATAATGCGTGATTGGCCTATAATAACTAGATAAAACTGCCACTGGCGTATCGTCTCCCATAGAACCTACTGCTTCTTTGCCATCCTCGGCCATTGGATGCAAAATTAATTCAAGATCTTCAATACTTAATCCAGCTAAGTATTGCCTTCTTTTTAATTCATCAGTTGAAAATTCAGACTTTTCTTTTTCTGAAGAAATTTTTTTATCTAAATCAATAATTTGCTTATTATATTTTTTATAGTCTTTAGCAATATAGTCTTTAATTTCTTTATCGTTATAAAGTTTTCCTAATTTTAAATCTATAGCAATAATTTGACCAGGTCCTAATTTTCCTTTTTTTATAATTCTTTCTTCTGGAACTTTTATCATTCCAGACTCTGAGCCAGCAAAAAATAAATTATCTGAAGTAATTATATATCTTAAAGGTCTAAGGCCATTTCTATCTGTTGCTGCTAAAATCCATTTGGCATCAGTTGCACATATAGCTGCAGGGCCATCCCAGGGTTCAATAGAACTGTTTAAAAAATTAAATAAATCTTGATGATTTTTTGGAACAGTTTTACTTCTTTTAGACCAAGCATCTGGTATCATCATAAGTTTTATAAGTGGTGCTAATTTTCCA
>SXGQ01263388.1_pt1 | contig 12809 bp, 13 predicted proteins | sample 3178371 | NCBI WGS metagenome assembly SXGQ01 (sample SAMN11356859, study PRJNA531348) | freshwater metagenome | isolation source: freshwater sample F1-20 | place: China: Fuxian Lake, Yuxi | collected 2017-12-25
TCAGCGTCGATGGTACTGCACGGGTGACCTTGTGGGAGAGTAGAACGCCGCCGGACTTAATTTAGAGAGAGGGATGTGGTTTTTACTGCATCCCTTTTTCATTTTGATGGGGCGTAAACGGAGAGAGGATCATGAATAATCCATCACGATCTGATCGTTCGCGTGATTCCCGTTCTTCCTCAGCTAAAGGAAGGGCAAGCAACAGAGGAAATAGCAGAGATAACAAAGACTCCCGCAGAGCAAGTGGTTCTAAAAAAACCTCTGGGGCTTCTCGCGCTTCAAGTAAGCCACGTTCAGATCAACCAAAGAAAATAGATGGTTCAAAGAGAGAAGAGCCTCGTCGCCTTGAACCAGAAATCCCACAAGAGATTTACCGAGAAGAGATAGATAAACAACTCCTTCACGAACTCTCCTCACTCGCATCAGATAATGCAGAGCAGACAGCGCGACACTTGCTCGCACTGGCCTATTTCATGTCGGAAGATCCCGAGAGGGCCTATACACATGGGGTTGCAGCGTCAGCGCGTGCCGCTCGGGTAGGTCGGGTTCGAGAACTAGCAGGTATCGCTGCATATAACGCAGGTAAGTTCGATGTCGCCCTTCGCGAATTGAAAACAGCGTTCCGAATCACAGGCGATCCTTCAATGTGGCCAATGATCTGCGATGCACAACGAGGTTTAGGTGAGCCAATTAAAGCTATTGAATTAGCGAAAGCCCCCGAAGCGAAGAAATTGGATAAAGATGGGCAGATAGAACTTCGTATAGTTCTCAGCGGTGCACGAAGAGACCTTGGAGAAATTGATGCTGCACTTACTGCATTAGAGTGCAAGGAGCTTAGCGAAGAGAATCCCATCTGGTCTGCTCGTTTACGTTATGCATACGCGGATGTGCTCGAGGTGCTGGGTCGGAAGGATGAGGCTGTGAAGTGGTTTGAAAAGGCTGCCGCAGTTGATATCAATCAAGAGACTGATTCTCGTGAACGAGCAGTAACACTTAAGAGCAGGTAACGCTTTTCCACATTAACCTCAAACTTTGTTGTACCTCATCTTTACACTCGCTCTCACTGCATCTGCGGCAGATAGAAGTCGATAAGAGGAGAGCAAATGACTGTTAAAAGAGAGAATCGCGCCAACATATTAGCGAAGGGCCATAACCAGGTGCGCCTGGTCGGAGTAATCGCATCTGCAACCACTTCGCGAGAGGGGGTATGCGCGAGACGTTTGGAGATTCCTGAGTCAGGCGCACGGGAGATTCTCGAATTGGAATGCGAAAAAGCGGAGATTATTCCGGTTTTTCGTTCGATGAAAGTTAAACAGTGGGTCGAGGTGCGGGGAAGAATCCGCCGAAGGTACTGGCGTGCAGGCGGTACTCTCGCTTCGCGTACTTACATCGAGGTCACCAGCATCTCTCCACGGTAGGCAAGCAGCGGCGCCCACCCGACTTCACAGCCTAGAAAGCGGTACCGTTAGCCAATCCCCTAGCGAATGGAGTGGTCATGGCAGGTAGCACTGACCTTATTGGCGCCTTCCGTGCATATGCTCAGAAGGCTCTTGGTAATGATTTCAATCCAGAGAAGGCTGCCGCTGCGCTGAACTCATGGGTCAAGGAGAGCGGTGATGCCTTGAAGATTCGGATCGAACGCGAGACAGAGCGAGCGGTTAAGAAACTTGGACTTGCTAAAGAGAGTGATCTTCACGCCCTGCAAGCAGAAATTGCAGACTTGCGAAAGCAATTGGGATTAAAGAGCACCGCCAAGAAAGCCGCTCCTCGGCGAGGCAAAGCTGCTACCAAAAAAAGCACCAAGAAAAGCACCAAGAAAACCGCCAAGAAAACCACCAAGAAGAGCGTCCAAAAAAAAGCAAAAAAGAAGAGTAAAGGTTGACGATGAGCGGAGAACTTTCTACATCCATTAACTCGATTAAAGAGAAAATTGCTGCTCTCTCTGAAAAAGAGGTAAGCGAGCATGTTCCCGCTTACGACGAAATCCATACTGATCTGCAGCGAGCGCTTTCGGAGATAGAAGGTCTCTAGATAATGGTGCGTTCACGACTTGATGCAGAGTTGGTTCGGCGCGGCTTGGCGCGTTCACGCGAAGCAGCAACCGATCTGATTGAAGCTCGCGTTGTTTTAGTCGCAGGCATCCCAGCGATTAAACCCGCTACCCAAGTAGATGCTGAGACGTCGATTGTGATTGCTGAAGATAGAGATGATTTTGTCTCTCGAGGTGGCCATAAACTTGCTGGGGCCCTCTCAGTATTCTCCGAAGTGAAGGTTGAGGGAAAGAGAGCGCTGGATGCTGGCGCCTCCACCGGAGGTTTCACTGATGTACTCCTTCGGAATGGGGCAAGTCAGGTGATTGCAGTTGATGTTGGATATGGGCAATTGGCGTGGGAGCTACGACAAGACCCTCGGGTAACAGTTCTTGATCGAACCAACGTTCGCCATCTCACCCTTGAACAGGTTGGAGCTCCGGTCGATTTGGTTGTCGCTGACCTCTCTTTCATCTCCCTTACTCTCGTACTTCCCGCACTCGTCGCGGTCACAGATAGCGATGCAGATTTCCTTGTCATGGTCAAACCACAATTTGAAGTTGGGCGCGAGAAGTTGGGCGCAGGGGGAGTGGTTCGCGATCCTGCGCTACGTCTAGCGGCTATCGAGGAGGTTGCTCGCGCTGCTTGGGAGATGGGCCTTGGTGTAGTAGGTGTCACCGCGAGCCCTCTACCCGGACCATCCGGAAATGTTGAGTATTTCCTCTGGCTGCACAGGGGCGCTCCAGAGCTCACTCGCGATCGTGCAGAGATGGCAATCACAGAAGGTCCGCAATGAACGAGAACTTACAACGTCGAGTGCTCATGCTCCTTCATCCCAAGCGAGAGAGTGCGCTCACAACTGCTCTTGAAATTGCCAGAGGCTTATCGAGTGCTGGAATTTCTGTGGAACATCACCTCAGCAGCGATGGAAATGGCGTACCCGAAATTGCGCGCTATTCCGGACGTCCTATAAAGGAATTTGAACTTATCTTGGTTCTAGGCGGCGATGGCACCATGCTTCGCAGCGCCGAAATGAGTTATGGAAGCAACATTCCGATACTGGGAATCAATATTGGTCACATGGGCTTTCTTGCAGAAGTTGAACGCCCTTCCAATGAAGAGGTAGTGCGCGCGATTATCACGAAGGATTTCTTTTTTGAGGAGCGAATGAGTATTTCGTATCAAATCGAACGACATGGGGCGATAGTAGATTCTGGATGGGCGCTCAATGAGATTGTCATCGAGAAGGAGTCTTCCCAGATGGTGGAACTCTTCGTCTCCGTGGATCAGAGACCTCTTTCATTATGGAATTGCGATGGTGTTCTCTGTGCCACACCAACTGGTTCCACTGCCTACGCATTTTCTGCCGGGGGGCCTGTGGTCTGGCCTGACGTTGACGCTCTGGTTTTGCTTCCGTTGGCAGCCCATGCGCTATTTGCCAAACCTATGGTTCTCTCGCCTCGAAGTGAAATTTCGATTTCTGTTCGCTCCGAAAACGCCACGTTAAGTGCCGATGGTTTTCGATATAAGTCATTACTGAATGCGGACTTGATAACCATCACCCGCGATCAACACACATTTACTCTCGCCCGAATGAATAGCGCACCATTTACCAATCGCCTGGTAGCCAAGTTCCAATTGCCAGTTGCTGGGTGGCGCGGAGAGTGAGTAACGGCGCTCTCATTGATGTGGAAATTTCCGCTCTGGGAGTGATTGAACGCGCTCACTTCTCACCCGGGCCCGGTTTGACGGTAATCACGGGCGAAACGGGCGCCGGAAAAACGATGATCCTTTCTGCACTTTCACTCTTAATGGGCGCGCGGGCGGATGCCACTGTTGTTCGGACCGGAAGCGAGCGCGCCCACATTGTTGGGCGATTCTCAGTTGATACGCATGTTGCAGATCGAGTATCCGAGTTGGGCGGAGAGGTGGAATCTGGCGAAGTGCTTCTTGCCCGCATAGTAACCAGTGAAGGAAAGAGTCGCGCGAATGTGGGTGGAAGTTCCACGACGATCTCAACATTGAGTGATATTGGCGCTGAGTTGCTCTCCATCCATGGACAGAGCGCTAATTTCACGCTCCTCAAGGCTCATCGCGCACGGGAGATTCTTGATCGCTATGGTGCAAAGCCGCTTACGGATACATTAGAGAGTTATAGAGCGCTATTTCTCCGTTATCGCGAAATAGTTGACAGCATCAAATCCTTGGAAGAATTACGGAGCACTCGAGAGCGGGAATTAGAGCGGATTACCACATTTCTCTCTGATTTTGATCGTATCAAACCTCTAGCCAACGAATCTGCGCTATTGAAAGAACGAATCCTTAGTCTTGAGAATGTAGATGCCATTCGCAGCGCGCTCACGAACGCGCTAAATATTCTGACCGACGACGAATCAAGCATTTCAGGACAGATAGCGCTGGCAAAACGGGCCCTCGACGCACTTAATGGTGGGAGCTCCGCCACTCAATCCAATCAAGGGTTGATACGTGAAATTTCGATTCTAGTGAATGAGCTCTCCTCATCACTAAGGCGCCAGGAGGATGATCTCGACGTTGAGCCAGGGGCGCTTGAAGAGATGCACTCGCGTCGCGCCGAAGTTGTTGCCTTGATAAAGAGACATGGCCAAACGGGGTTAGATGACCCTGAGAGCGCTCTTATCGAAGAGGCTAAACGTGCTCGGGTCCTCTTTGGTCAATTGCAAGAAGGTGACCAAGGTATTGCCGCACTTGAGAGTGCACGGTACGAGTGCGCCAGGAAACTTCTTGATTCCGCAACAGAGTTATCTCGAGTGCGAAAAGAGTATGCCCAGAAGTGTGAAGAGGAAATCTCGGTGGAGTTATCACAATTGGCGATGCCTGATGCGCGAATCTCCATACTTGTGGAAGATATCTCTGAAGGTCTGGCGGTAAATGATGGGGTGCAAACTCGAATCTGTTCACCACTCGGCTGTGATGAGGTGACTTTCTTGCTTTCTCCTCACCTCGGCGCGCAACCGTTGCCCATCAATAAAGGTGCAAGTGGTGGCGAGCTTTCCAGAATCATGTTGGCAATCGAGGTAGTCCTCGCTGGTCGCTCCACCATACCTACTTATGTTTTCGATGAAGTGGATGCGGGAGTGGGAGGTAAGGCCGCGGTCGAGGTGGGCAGAAGGCTGGCGCGATTAGCCCAACATGCTCAAGTCCTTGTCGTGACCCACTTGCCACAAGTCGCTGCGTGGGCCGATACCCATTATTCAATCAGAAAAGATTCTTCAGAGAGCGTCACCAGTAGCGATTTAACGCTCCTGGAGGGAAGTGGTCGAGCAAACGAATTGGCTCGGATGATGGCAGGTCGCGAGGAGTCGCCATTGGCCCGCGAACATGCCGAAGAGCTACTCGCTTTCGTAGCCGCAGAGCGCAAAAGAGTGGGCGGACGGAGCAAACGCGCCTGAATTTTCGGCAAATTACCGTAACTCGACCATCACCCAATAGACTGGTCCTCCATGATGGCTGCGGTTCACATTACCAAGCATATTTTCGTGACCGGAGGTGTTGCCTCCTCATTAGGTAAAGGGTTAACCGCCTCTTCTCTAGGTCGTCTTCTTCGTGCGCGTGGCTTGCGAGTCACTATGCAAAAGCTTGATCCATATCTTAATGTCGATCCCGGAACGATGAATCCTTTTCAGCATGGCGAAGTATTTGTCACCGACGATGGAGCCGAGACAGATTTAGATATCGGTCACTATGAGCGTTTTCTTGATGTGGACCTTGTTGGGTCTTCTAATGTCACAACTGGCCAGATCTATTCACGCGTAATCTCGCGGGAACGTCGTGGTGAGTATCTAGGGGATACGGTCCAAGTTATCCCGCACATCACCAACGAAATCAAAGAGAGAATGCGAGCTGGAGCGGCTCCGGCAATCGATGTCATCATCACTGAAATTGGAGGCACGGTCGGGGATATCGAGTCTCTGCCCTTTCTCGAAGCTGCCCGACAAGTTCGCCAGGATCTCGGCCGCGAGCATGTCTTCTTCCTCCACGTCTCACTCGTTCCCTACATTGGCCCTTCGGGAGAGTTAAAGACTAAACCAACCCAACATAGCGTTGCAGCTCTGCGAAGTATCGGTATCCAACCTGACGCGATCGTCCTTCGATCTGATCGGGATATCCCTGATGCAGTAAAACGGAAAATCTCCCTGATGTGCGATGTTGATACTGAGGCATGCGTTGCCGCCTCGGATGCACCATCAATTTACGATATTCCTAAGGTCCTTCATCGAGAGGGCCTTGATGCCTATGTCGTCAGACGTTTGGGCATGCCATTTAGAGATGTCGATTGGAGTGATTGGGATCAATTACTCACTCGCGTTCACCACCCACAACATGTAGTGAATGTTGCCCTTGTAGGAAAGTATGTTGATTTACCTGATGCATATCTATCGGTAACAGAGGCCCTTCGGGCGGGTGGATTTGCACATTCTGCGAAGGTGAATATCAAATGGGTGGCTAGCGATTCATGTGATACGCCAGAACGAGCTGCTAAGGAGTTAGCCGGAATCGATGCAATTTGCGTTCCTGGTGGCTTTGGAATCAGAGGGTTAGAGGGCAAGATTGGTGCGCTCACTCATGCTCGAGAAAATAGAATTCCCACCCTTGGTCTCTGTTTGGGATTGCAATGTATGGTCATCGAGGGAGCGCGAAATCTAGCAGGAATGAAAGGCGCTAATTCTGCGGAATTCGATGAGAAATGTGAATTTCCAGTTATTGCCACTATGGCTTCGCAAGAAGATGTCATTCGCGGCGAACGAGACATGGGTGGAACGATGCGCCTGGGGCTATACCCCGCGCAACTTCGCGCAGGGTCAATCGTTGCAAAACTTTACGGGGCCGAAGTAATCGAGGAGCGCCACCGTCATCGTTACGAGGTCAATAACAAGTATCGAGGTGATCTTGAGAAATCGGGCTTGCTCTTCTCAGGACTCTCTCCTGATGGCCATTTGGTGGAATTCGTCGAATTACCGGAGAGTATTCATCCTTTCTACGTGGGAACTCAAGCGCACCCAGAATTCAAGAGTCGTCCCACCAGGCCACATCCGCTCTTTGCTGGTTTGATAGGCGCAGCGCTTGCGATACGAGCCGGCGCGTCCGCAGCATAAATAGATTGGCGTTCTCTCCATGATCATTGGTCTGCCTAAAGAGGTAAAGGCACAAGAATTTAGAGTGGCCCTGACGCCTAATGGCGCCGCTGAATTGGTAAAAAGTGGGCATGAAGTGGTTGTTGAAAAGAGCGCCGGTATGGGTGCAGGTTTTTCTGACGACGATTACAGAAATGCGGGCGCGCGAATTCTTGATCGCGCAGCGCGAGTCTGGGACGAAGGCGAAATAATTGTGAAGGTAAAAGAACCATTACCAGCGGAGTTTTCTTTAATGAGTAAGGGGCAATTGCTTTTTACATATCTTCACCTCGCCGCTTCCCGAAGCTGTACTGATGGGTTGTTACAGAGCGGAACTACCAGCATTGCATATGAAACTGTCACCGTTAATGGCCAACTCCCGTTACTTGCCCCAATGAGTGAAGTAGCTGGGCGACTTGCACCGCAGGTGGGTGCGCACGCGCTACAGAAAGCTTCTGGAGGTAGTGGTGTCCTTCTGGGTGGGGTACCTGGAGTACGACCTGGTCGAGTGCTGGTTCTTGGCGGTGGCGTTGCAGGAACGGAAGCGGCGCGAATTGCTCATGGCATGGGGGCGCATATTCAGATCGTGGATAGAAATATCGCGAGATTGAAAGAACTGGAAGAGATGTTTGCTGGAAATATCGAGACCATCTATTCGACAAGTGGCGCAATAGCGGAATTAGCTGTTGAAGCAGATTTAATCATTGGAGCAGTATTGATTCGGGGAGATAAGGCTCCAAAATTGATTTCCAATTCGCTCGTAGCGAAGATGAAACCAGGCAGTGTCCTGGTGGATATCGCCATCGACCAGGGGGGATGCTTCGAGGATTCCCAGCCCACTACCCACGCCGCACCAACCTATTCGGTTCATAACACTCTCTTTTACTGTGTAGCAAATATGCCCGGAGCAGTGCCGCGCACATCTACCCTTGCGCTGACCAACGCCACTCTGCCTTACCTTATGCAGTTGGCTAATTTAGGTTGGTTAGAAGCAGTCAGGCAGAGTCCTGCACTTCAAGCAGGCTTCAGCACGCATGAAGGTGCGCTCTTCTCACCAGAAGTGGGGCGCGCCCTGGGTTTGCCCGTTCGAGATATCCATGAACTTGCGTCCTGATGTCGAGTTATTTTTAGATCACCTGACGGTCGAGCGCGGGCTCTCTCGAAATACATTGTTGGCCTATCGCCGCGACATAACCCGATATTGCGAGTTCCTTGAAGGACGCGGAAAAGAAGTTGCTCAAGCAAGTGAGAGTGATATCGAGGATTTTCTCAGCCATCTTAGAAGTGGGGATGGTAAACACTCACCGCTATCTGTCTCATCATCAGCGCGATCGATCATCGCGCTCCGCGGTTTTCATAAGTTTTACGCCCGAGAACATTCGCAGGTCGACCCGGCCGCCCAAGTTCATCCACCAACGCAGGCAAGGCGCTTGCCAAAAGCCCTAAGTGTCGCGGAAGTAGAGGCAATGATTTCAGGAGCTGGAGATGGTTCTACTGCCCAATCGTTAAGGGATCGCGCTCTCATCGAATTGCTTTATGCAACCGGGGCTAGAGTGAGCGAAATTGTAAATCTAGATATCGATCAGATACGAAAACCACTGACTTCGCTCCGACTTTTTGGCAAGGGTGGTAAAGAACGGGTTGTCCCAGTTGGAACTTTTGCAGGTGAGGCGGTAGATGCCTACGCAGTTCGTGGTCGACCTGCATTGAAGGCGGGGAAAAGTGAAAGGAAGTTCTTCCTCAATATGCGAGGCGGTGGGTTATCTCGACAGAGTGCATGGGAAATCGTGCGCAACGCAGCTATTAGAGGTGGTGTGACTACCGAGTTGAGCCCGCACTCCCTTCGACATTCATTTGCAACGCACTTGCTGGACGGAGGGGCTGATATCCGAACCGTTCAAGAACTACTCGGCCACGCCAGCGTAGCAACGACACAGATCTACACCTTGGTGACAATCGACCGGTTGCGCGAGGTGTACCTGCTCGCTCATCCGCGAGCCCGGTAGTCAACAAGTAGGGGCGCTACCTCAACCCAGGGTTAATAGTTGCCTCTCTCAGGAATTGCCCCCTAGGCTCCCGCTACCCAAAAGAGAGGTTTCTCGCTTGAGTGCTAAATCGACAAAAACCGCCCGCATTGACGATGATGTCGTCTCAGTGCATGAGCTGATGAAAGGGCGTTCAAAGAGCATTCCCGCAGCGAAGAAGATTGATCCCAAGGGAAAGCATGGTCCTGCGAAAACCATTGCAGTGGTCAATCAAAAAGGTGGCGTGGGAAAAACGACGACGACTATCAGCCTGGGAGCAAGTTTGGCTGAATTGGGCCGTAAGGTTTTATTGGTGGATTTCGACCCACAAGGTTCGCTCTCCATCGGTCTGGGAGTGGTGACCGACGAGTTAGAAAGCTCCATATATAACCTTTTAATGGATAGAAATGCGCAAGTTGATGATGTTCTTCTCAAAACGAGCGTCCCTGGTATGGATTTGATTCCCAGCGACATCATGCTCTCTGGCGCTGAAATTGGCTTGGTCAATGAAGTCGCAAGAGAGCAAACGTTGAAGCGGATTCTGGCCACTGTCGCACCTGATTACGACGTAATACTGATTGATTGTCAGCCCTCCTTGGGGCTACTTACGGTGAATGCACTGACCGCTGCAGATCTGGTCCTAGTGCCTCTGCAATGTGAATATTTCGCGTTACGTGGCTTCAAATTATTAAAGGAAATTACCTCCAAAATTCAAGAGCGCCTCAACCCTAATCTGAAGATCATTGGAATCGTGGCCACTATGTTTGAACGGACGGCACATAGCAAAGAGGTGCTCTCTCGGATTTATGAAGCTTTTCCTGAGCAAGTTTTCGACACAGTCATCTCGAAAACGGTTCGATTTAATGAAACAACGGCTGCTGGTGAGCCAATCACCAATTACGCATCATCTTCGACGGGGGCAGCCGCTTACCGTCGACTAGCACGGGAAGTAATCGCCCGAGGAGGAACAGCATGAGTCGACGAGTGAGCCTGCCAGGAGCCGAAGAATTATTTCGGACCACATCTGCAACGCTTTCAGCAGTTCCCGCACCCGTTCCGGAGCGTGAGGGGGAGAGCAAGGCGCCAAATTCCGCTCCGCCCCGAACTGACAAACCCGCCCCTGTTCGTACAACTGCGCGACGACGCGTCTCTCGAAGTGCGAGTGCGCCCTCGGGACGCGAGCGCCATGAAGAGAAGATAACCGTCTATCTCTCGCCAGAAGAGCTCTTTGATTTGGAGCAGGCACGCCTTACTCTCCGCGGAGATATGGGGTTAGCGGTCGATCGAGGACGAATCGTCCGCGAAGCGGTAGCGGTAGTAGTGGCTGATCTCGAGGCAAAAGGAGAGTCGAGCATCCTGGCTCGCAGACTCCGCGGACAGTAATCCGATAGCGTGTGCATATGATTGGCACTCAAGATAGCCGAGGGGAAGTTCCTCATAGCGAGGAGCGAATCCCTGGATTTTCTGTTCGTTTGGCCAATTTTGAAGGGCCTTTTGATCTTCTTCTCCAATTAATCGCCCGCCACAAAATGGATGTCACCGAGGTGGCTTTGAGCGCGGTCACCGACGAGTACATCTTGCATATCAAGGCGATGGAGGGGCAGTGGCGCCTCGATGAGGCAACTGAATTCTTAGTGGTGGCAGCAACGCTGCTCGACCTCAAAGCGGCGAGATTGCTCCCCTCAGGTGAGATCGATGACGAAGAAGATTTGGCGCTCTTGGAGGCTCGGGACCTTCTCTTCGCTCGTTTACTCCAGTACAAGGCGTATAAGGAGATTGCAGCAACATTCCAGGAGTGGATAGAGAGCGAAACAAAGCGTCACCCCCGAATGGTGGCGTTAGACCCGAAACTGGCAGCGCTCCTGCCTGAGGTTCTTATCGGTGTCGGTGCCGAACGGTTCGGCCTCATCGCAACTCGAGCGCTAACTCCAAAAACCCCGCCAGTTTTCAGTATTTCGCACCTTCATAGCCCAACCGTGAGCGTCCGCGAGGAGGCACAGCATGTAGTGGCTCATTTACGGAGAGTTGGGACCGCTACCTTCCGCGCCTTAACTGCAGATGCCGAACATACCTTGGTAGTCGTCGCTCGATTCCTCGCACTTTTGGAGCTATGTAAAGAGGGCGTCCTTCATTTTGATCAGGTAACGCCTTTGGGCGATCTCCAGATACGCTGGATTGGCAGCGCCGAGGGAGAGGTCGCTGTGACAGATGAATTTGATCTTCCACCCGTGCTCGAAGAGCGCGTTGAGAATCCTGTAAAGGGAGAGGATCTATAAAACGATGGCAGATCGAATGATCGAACGATCACTGGAGGCCATCTTGATGGTGGTCGATGAACCGGTAACAGAATTACTCCTGGCTCAAGTGCTGGAGGTACCCACCGATGAGATTCGCACCCGATTGCGCGCCCTTGCTGCTAGTTACACCTCCCAGGAGCGGGGTTTTGAATTGCGAGAGGTTGCAGGAGGGTGGCGCTTCTACAGCCATCCGGAGGCATCCAGCGCTGTTGAACGCTTCGTTTTAGAAGGACAGCAGGCGAAACTTACGCAAGCAGCGCTAGAGACTTTGGCGGTTATTGCCTATCGGCAACCAGTCTCCCGCGCTCGCGTCTCAGCCATCCGTGGCGTGAATGTAGAAGCGGTCATGAAAACATTAGTCAATCGAGGACTCGTAGAAGAGGCCGGTTTCGAGGGAGAATCTGGTGCGATCTTGTATCAAACTACCGGATACTTCTTGGAACGAATTGGAGTAGCGTCGCTAGCAGATCTTCCAGAATTAGCTCCGCATCTTCCAAATATCGACGCCCTTGATTCGGTGTTGGATACTCTCACTGATTAAGGCGCATTGAGAGCCTGATTAGACCGGGTCCCAATGGGACCTCTAGGCTCCTCCGCTATGGAGATACGACTACAGAAGGTTCTCGCTGATGCGGGAGTAGCAAGCCGCCGTAAGGCCGAAGAGATGATTCTCGATGGCCGCGTAGTCGTTGATGGGAAGGTTAGTCGAACGCTTGGTGCGAAGGTAGATCCTGAAAAGTCTGAAGTTGTAGTTGATGGTGAGATAATCACTACAGTAAAGACCAAGATTTATCTTGCACTCAATAAACCTAGAGGGATTTTATCTACCCTCTCAGACCCAGACAATAGGCCGCATTTAGGTGACCTTCTCAGAGATCGAAACGAGAGGCTCTTCCATGTTGGTCGGTTAGATAAGGAATCTGAAGGGTTGCTTCTCTTGACCAACGACGGTGATCTCGCCCATCGCGCCACCCATCCTTCCTTCTCCCTGCCGAAGAATTACCTGATGGAGATAAAGGGCAATGTCGATAGGGAGGTGGCCGAGGCTTTTCGGTGGGGTATCGAGCTCGATGATGGAATGGCAAAAGTCGATAAATTAATTGTTCTGCCAGGGCAATCGGGAAGAACCCTTTTTGATGTGGTAATCCACGATGGTCGAAATCAGATTTTGCGAAGAATGGCCGCTGCCAAAGAGTTGGTAGTAGAGCGCCTCATCCGAATCGGAATGGGTCCGATTAAGTTGGGGGAACTTACGCCAGGGAAGTGGCGTGAGATCAAAGGAGCCGAGTTAATATCTTTACAAAA
>SXGQ01019005.1_pt1 | contig 12808 bp, 14 predicted proteins | sample 3178371 | NCBI WGS metagenome assembly SXGQ01 (sample SAMN11356859, study PRJNA531348) | freshwater metagenome | isolation source: freshwater sample F1-20 | place: China: Fuxian Lake, Yuxi | collected 2017-12-25
ACCGCGAATTCTTCGAGACTTTTGGCGCCAAGCAGCATTGAGCCGACCACCAACAACGACAAGACTGGCAATGCCGACGAAAGTGTCGTGTTAAGTGATCTTGCAAGCACTTCATTGGTCGAGACGTTGGCGACATTGGCGAACGACTGGCGCGAAGTTGCAAACTTTTGCGCGTTTTCTTGAACCCGGTCGAACACCACAACCGTGTCGTAAAGCGAGTAGCCCAAGATCGTCAAGAAGGCGACGACCGTTGCAGGAGTGACTTCGAAACCAAAGAGCGAGTAGACGCCCACACTGAGCAGCACGTCGTGCACCATCGCAACAAACGCTGTGATTGCCATCTTCCATTCGAGTCGCCACGAAATATAGAGGGATACGACGACGAAAAACACGAGCAACGCACGAATTGCTTTTTCGGTGATGCTGCGTCCCCAAGAAGAACTAACTGAAGCCACGCTCACCTCTTGGACTTCGACTTTTGCGAGTTCGGCGAACGACTCCTGTGTTGCCAATCGAACATCTTCGGACTGGTCACCGACCTGCACTCGCATCACTTGCGATTCACTACCCGTCAAAAACTGAATTTTGGCATTTGTCGACTCGATGTTGTTGGCTTCAAGAACTTCACGGGCGTCTTGATCAGTAATTGATCCGGCTGGCACTTCCCAAGCCACCCCGCCCCGAAAGTCAATGCCAAGTTCAAGCCCCTGAACCAACAGTGAAACTCCACCTGCCAACACGACCACCAGCGAAACTGTGAAGCCGATCACTCGTTTGCCGATGAAGTCAAAAGTCGTCTCTCCACGATAAAGACGACCGAACCCTACAAATAAATTTTTCATCACATCACCTCAGGCTTGACGGTTTGAATACCAAGAACTTTGCGACCCTGCACACGCTTCGAGCGCGCGAACAGAAGCACGGCGTTGCGAGTAAAGAAATAGGTGACGAGAATATCCGTCAATGCCGAAATACCGAGGAAGAACGCAAAACCCCTCACCGAGCCAACAGTGAGATACCACAAAACAATCGCCGCGATAAACGAGACAGTATCTGCGGCCACGATGGTGCGCCATGCCGACTCAAAACTGCGTAGCGCCGAATTTTTTAGTGTCTTACCCAAACGAATTTCGTCTTTAATTCGCTCAAAAAATACTATGTACGAGTCGACTGCGATGCCGACTGAAACGATGATGCCAGCAATACCCGACAGCGAGAGCGCTAGTCCGTTGGTGCGCGACAACAAGGAAGTCAAGCTCCATAAGAAGGCGATCGAGACGCTCATACCTGCCAGCACGAACACCGCCATCAATCGGTAATACGCCAACAACAACAATCCCACGAGCAAGATACCGACCAAACCTGAGATCAATGCTGCGCGCATCGAATCAGAACCCAAGGTTGCTGAAACAGTTTGCGCTTGCGAGACACCAAAACGAACAGGTACGGCGCCGAACTCAAGAATCTTTGCCAACTCGCGTGCTTCATCGGCAGTGAATGAACCCGTGATCTGCACTGTTCCACCCGTGAACTCTGGTTCATTGACAGTCGGCGCGGAAATTACTATGCCGTCCAAAACCATCGCCAACTGCCCAGTCGGACACACGGCGGTTCTGTTGAAGCACGCTGCGGCGAGTTGGTTCCATAGTTGATCGCCATCTGGGCCGCTACGCAAACCAACGACCACCGCCCACTGCCCTGTTTCGACATCGGCTCGTGCGTCATTTTTGAAAACTTTTCCGGACGCGCCGGCGGGACCGACAACATAGGCAACGCCTTGCTTGTCGAGCAGTAACACTGTTTGTGTTGGATCATTTGGGTCGTCACCAAGTCCAAGAGTTGGCGCAACATCTTGTGGAATATCAGTTGAAACTGCGACCGACGTGTCGGTTGCAGCAACTTGAGTTGAGCTCGTCGCCGAATCAGGAACAGTCGTTGCTGAAGAAAAGACTTTCGAAGCGCCCGGACCACCCGAGACTATGCCTGCTCCATCTTCGACAGAGTCAGGAGTCTGTCCGGGCACAGTTGTCGAACTCGTCGGCACCGTTGTGTCAGGGTTTTCATTGAGGATGCCCGTTTGCAATACTGGCCGCAGCAAAAGTTCGCCCGTGCGACCGATTATGTCGAGCGCCTGCTGCTGGTCTTTTACGCCGGGCAAATTGACAATGACCGTGCTGCCTTGCAGGATGATTTCTGGCTCGGCTACACCAATTGAGTCGACTCGCGCGCGAATGATTTCGACTGCGACATCCAAACCAGCCTGGTCAAATTCGCCATCTGGTTGCAAAGTAACCGATGCCCCACCCTGCAAGTCAAGACCCAGAGCCGGGGTGTTGCCCGCAACCAAATTCGCGATCAAACCAGTCGCAACGACCAGTATCAAAAGTATCAACGAAATGATCTGGCGACGTCTATTCATCTGCGTTCAAACAATCTCAATTTGGATGACTTACGCAAAATTACTGTTCAGGCTTTTGCTCGGCAGAAATTTTTCTCGCGACCATACCTTTGGACACGCGAATTTCGACACCTTTTTCGACACCTTTTTCGACACCTTTGGCAATTTCAAGCCAAATCAAATCATCCTCGATCGCAGAAACAAAGCCGTAAATACCCGAGTTGAGCACTACCTCATCTTCTACGGCGATGCTCTTTTGCAAGTTTGCAGTTTCTTTTTGGCGCTTGCGTTGCGGGCGCAACAACAAAAAATACATCGCTGCAAAAATCAATACCAGCGGCAGAAAACTCAAGATCGGATTCGCGGCGGGCTTTTCAGCCGCGGCGCCAACGAGGTTTAAAAAAGTGGTCGAAAACAACGAATTGAAAGTTAAAGACATAGCATGCAAGTCTAGGGGTTACAACTTCTCGTCGGCAGTGTCTGCCCAGACAGCCAATACAGACTTTCGCAGGCTGGCGAACTCACCCTTGACGATGGCGTCGCGCATTTGTTGCATCAGGTTCAAAGTAAATGCGATGTTATGCATTGAAACAAGCCGTGCCGCTGTGGGTTCATTGACCTGGAAAAGATGTCGAATATAGCCCCTCGTATGTCGTTGACACACCAAGCAATTGCACCGCACATCGATCGGGTCTTGACTGGTCGAAAACTCTGCGCGCGTGATGTTCAACTTTCCACTCGAAGTAAGCGCGGTTCCGTGTCTTCCGATGCGAGTTTGCATCACGCAGTCGAATTGATCGACGCCCAAATTGACGGCCTCAACCAATGACGCCGGGTCGCCGACACCCATTAAATATCGCGGACGGTCGCGAGGTAGATGCTCGATTGCCGCGGTCAATGCAACCAACATTTCTTCGCGAGTCTCGCCAACCGAAAGTCCGCCAATTCCATAGCCGTCAAAATCCAAATCAGCGGTGATCTTGGCACTCTCTCGGCGAAGATCAGGGTCGATGCCACCCTGCACGATGCCGAACAAACTTTGGTCGTCACGAGCATGCGTCGCCTTCGCACGCTTGGCCCAACTTGAAGTTCGTTTCAGTGCCAGTTTGATCACCTCATCGGTCGAAGGCAAAGCCGCGCAGACATCCAACACCATTTGAATGTCTGCACCAATTAGTTGTTGAGTCTGGACAGCCGACTCTGGCGTGAAGCGATGCAACGAACCGTCATAGGTCGAACGAAACGAAACACCATCGTCGTCAACATCTGGATTCAACGAAAAAACTTGAAACCCACCGGAATCAGTCAGAGTCAAACCCTTCCATCCCGAAAACGCGCCGAGTCCCCCAAAGTCGGCGACGACTTGCGCGCCGGGTCTCAACATCAAGTGATAGGTGTTGCCAAGCACAATTCGTGCACCCAGTTGTTCATAGTCTTGGGCGCTCAAATGCCGAATCGCACCCCTGGTGCCAACCGGCATGAAGCACGGAGTCTCGTAGTCTCCACGATAAGTAGTGGCCACGCCCGCTCGTGCAGACTGGTCGCGCGCGATTTCGCGAAATTTGACGGCAAACATTTAATTACACGGTACCTAGATCTTGGTTGTAAATTTGGCGAGCGCTATAAATGACGGTCCAAGAGCATCGCGTCACCAAATGAGAGCATCCGATAACGCTCGGCAATCGCCGTGGCGTAGATCTCTCGCCAGCGCGGGCCGACGAACGCTTCGATCATCATCAACAGCGTGGTTCGCGGCATGTGAAAATTTGTCAACAACATATCTACGACTTTAAATTCATAACCACGCGAAATGAACATCTTTGTGCGACCCGTCAACAAGCCACTGGTTGCCGCCGACTCAAGAGCACGAGTGGCTGTCGTGCCGACTGCAATAACACGGTTTGCGTTCTTGCACTCGTCGAGCGTGTCTTGACTCACTCGGTAATGCTCGCTGTGCATCGGGTGATCTAGCGGGTTCGACTCGGTGACCGGAGCAAAAGTATCTAAACCCACGGTCAATTCAACGCTCAACACCTTGACGCCAAGTTGTCCTAGCTCATCAAGAAGTTTTGGCGTGAAATGCAAGCCCGCCGTCGGAGCAGCCGCCGAGGTCGGTCGATTGGCATAAACCGTTTGATAGCGCTCTGGCTGCTCGAGACGCTCGGTTATATATGGGGGCAACGGCATCTCGCCGTATCGCAACAGCAACTGTTCAATTTCAGATTGCGTTTGACCCGAAAGTTCTACCTTGAACGTGTCGCCCGCGTCTGTGCGCGCCCCAATGCGCACGACTTCAGAATTGTCGTCGGCAAAAAGTGTCTCACCAAGTTTCAGCCGCTTGGCAGGTCGAACCAGTGCCTCCCAACGAGATGGTTCGGAGTTGTTTTGCTCGAGCAACAAAACTTCTGCCGAACCACCCGACTTTCGCCGCAGCCGCAGACGCGCCGGCATGACTTTTGTGTCGTTGACGACAATCACGTCGCCAGGCTGACAAAACTCGTGCAAATCTTTTACTTGCCGATGCAAGATGCCATTTGTGCCTTGGTCGACCAACAGCCGCGCTGCATCTCTCGGTTCGATGGGTATTTGCGCGATGAGTTCGCTGGGTAAGTGGTAATCAAAGTCTTCGATGCGCACGAGAGACTGACCTCAAAATAATTCGGGCGCAACTTCGGGCGGCTTTTGTCCGAGGTGCTGCCATGCCGATGGCATCGCTACTCTGCCCCGCGGTGTGCGCACCAACAAACCCTGCTGAATCAAAAACGGCTCATAAACATCTTCGATCGTCTCGGTCTGCTCGCTGACAGATATGGCCAATGTCGAAAGCCCGACTGGCCCGCCGGCAAATTGACGGCACAGGGCCGACAAGATCGCTCTGTCAACTTTGTCTAGACCTAAGTCGTCGACGCCGAAAACTTCAAGTGCTTGGCGTGCGCTGGCTTGAGTGACCTGACCATCACCACGAACCTCGGCGTGATCGCGAACTCGTCGCAGTAACCGGTTGGCAATTCTTGGGGTGCCGCGTGAGCGCCGAGCGATTTCGTGCGACCCGCCCTTGTCGATCGGCACCTTCAAAATTCGAGCCGTCCGCAAAACAATTTTTTCGAGTTCATCCACTTCATAAAAGTCGAGCCTGGCAACCAGTCCGAATCGGTCTCGTAACGGGCCGGTGATCATGCCCGTGCGAGTCGTCGCCCCAATCAGGGTGAATCTGGGCAGCGTCAAACGAATTGAAGAAGCCGATGGCCCCTTGCCGACGACGATGTCAATTTGAAAGTCTTCCATCGCCGGATACAAAATTTCTTCAACCTGCCTGGACAAGCGATGAATCTCGTCGATGAACAACACATCGTTGGTGTCTAGTTTGGTCAAAATCGCCGCCAAATCACCCGCTCGTTCAAGAGCAGGGCCTGACGTGATGTGAATTTTTGCGGACATCTCGCTTGCCACGATGCCAGCCATCGTCGTTTTGCCCAAGCCGGGTGGACCAGCCAACAAAATGTGATCAGCCGATTGTTCCCGCTTGCGCGCGGCTTCTAAAACAATGCCGAGATGCTCTTTCAATTCGCGCTGCCCGACAAAGTCTGCAAGTGACTTGGGACGCAAACCAATGTCTTCGAGATCTGCGGGGTCTGTAGTAATCGCAGGGTCGGTATATTCTTCACGCACGGCGTACCCCCAACAGATTGAGTGCTTCGCGCAACATTACTTCTGAATCATTGCTCACGCTCAACTCTCGCAATACATCACGAATCTCTTCGGCCGAATAACCCAAGCCGGCAAGTGCGTCACGCACGTCACCAACACTCGACGAACCACCCAGATTGTTAGACGATCCAAGAATGTTCAGATTCAATCGATTCTTCAATTCGATCAACAATCGCTCCGCAGTTTTTTTACCGACACCCGAGACGAGCGTCAAAGCTGCAATGTCAGACCCGGCGACGATATCAACCAGCGCTCGGGGTGAGTGCGTGGCCAAGACCGCCATCGCCATAGTTGGCCCAACCCCGTGAGTCGCAATCAGCACCTCAAAGCATCTTCTTTCGTCTCTGTCCAAAAAACCATAAAGAGTTTGCGCATCTTCGCGAACATGGTGATGCACATAAACAAACGCTTTGGACGTTGGTTCGAGTTCACCCAGTGTGCGCGGAGTGACATGCACTAGATAGCCAAGGCCACTTACTTCGATCAGAACGGTGGAGTCGCTCGTGCGCTCGAGCACCACCCCGCGCAAGGATCCGATCATTTTTTGCCCCCAATTGACTGGGCGATCTTTGCCGCCAACGGACCAGAGGCAATGTGACACAACGCGATCGCCGCAGCGTCGGCGGCGTCTGCAGGTTTGGGAATTGAATTCAACTTGAGGCGTTGTTTGACCATCTTTTGTACTTGAGCTTTGTCGGCGCCACCCCAACCGGTTATCGCGAGTTTGACTTGATTCGGCGAATATTGCACGACTTCGAGACCACGACGCGCCGCGGCGCTCAACACGAGTCCGCTGACTTGTCCGACGCTCATCGCCGTGCGCACATTGGCTTGAAAAAATATTTGCTCAATGGCGACCACAGATGGTTGATACTCGACAAGCAATGCGTCAATTTCGGTTGATATCTCGGCCAGACGATTCGACAGGTCTTTCTCGGGACTGGTTCGCAGCACCCCCAAAGCAGTCAGCGAAATTTCGGTGCCGCCGATTTGTCGCAACACCGCGTAGCCACACCTGGTCAAACCAGGGTCGATCCCAAGAACATTGATTTGAGATGGGGCGAACATATGTTCATCTTAGTATGTGCCTGTCTAGGCCGTGGCGACTGCCTCGATTAGTTCGCTGACGGGTCGAAAGGTCAAACCCAAAAGGGCCCGATGGACGTATTTAATGACACCCTTGGCGTCGATCACGAAAACGCTTCGTCGGGGCAATCCCAACGGTCCAATGACCGAATAGAGATTGGCCACCGTTTTGTCTGTATCCGAAAGAAGCGGAAACCCAAAGCCTTGCGCAGCGCTGAAATCTTCATGGCTGGCCATGTCTTGTGCGGATATCGCCAGAATCTGGGCGTTGACTTTTTGGAACTGTTGCAACTCTTGGTTATACGAGCACAACTGCTTGGTGCACACCATGGTCGCGTCGCCCGGATAAAAAACCAAGACGACTGTCTGGCCACGAAATTGTGACAGAGAATAGTTCTGGTTGGCTGTGCCAGGCAGTATGAAGTCTGGTGCAACATCCCCAACTTCAAGGGCTCGAGAAGATGCCATGAACTAACCAACCTCCTGGATCAGAGTTTCAGAAATATCAAAATTAGCGTAGACATCTTGAACGTCGTCATTGTCGTCGAGTTCATGCATAATTTTCAAAATCGCCTTTGCATCAGCGGGGTCGGTTACACCAACAGTATTCGCCGAGAGCATCGTCGTCGTCGCTGAACTCACGGCAATTTTGGACGCTTCGTAGGCCGCTTTCAATTCGTAGACCTGACTGGGTTCGCTGATAATGTGCCACATTTCTTCGTCGGCAGTGATGTCTTCTAGTCCATGATCGAGACCGATAGTCATCAACTCTTCTTCACTGGCTGACTTTGCGACGAGAATCACGCCCTTGCGCGAAAACTGCCAACCGACTGAGCCGGGTGCAGCCATTGATCCACCTTGCTTTGAAAAAATTATTCGCACATCGGCGGCTGTCCTGTTGCGATTGTCAGTAAGAATGTCGATCAACATCGCCACGCCACCCGGGGCATACGCCTCGTAAGTCACAGATTCGTAAACTTTCCCATCGGTCTCTCCCATGCCCCGCTTGATTGCGCGATCAATTGCTTCGTTTGTCATTTGTGCCGCTTTTGCTTTTGACACCACTGTGCGCAGCGCAGCATTTATCGAAACATCTCCGCCTTCGCGTGCTGCTACTTCTAGCAATCGAGAAAGTTTGGCAAAAGTCTTGCCGCGAACTTTGTCAATCGCAGCTTTCTTGTGCTTGATGGTTGCCCATTTAGAGTGGCCTGACATTGCTAAATCCCCTCTACAAACATCTCATGAATTCGCTTGTCATTTGAAAGTTCAGGGTGAAACGCGGCAACCAAGACATTTTTCTGCTTCGCCAAAACTACGTCCGAACCGAACTTCGCCAAAATCTCGACATTCGGAGACAAGCTGACGATTCGTGGCGCGCGAATGAACACGGCGTGAAACGCACCATCAAGATGCTCGACTTGAATCTCGGCCTCGAAACTGTCGATTTGGCGACCATAGGCATTGCGTTGCACCTCGATGTCGATCGCATTGAATGAAACTTGATCATCACGTCCATCGATAATCGTCTTGGCCAAAAGAATCATCCCTGCACAGGTGCCAAAAACTGGCATGCCCTCGTGGATCATTTTTTTCAGGGGCTCAAACAACTCTGACGACTCAAGCAACTGGGACATCGTTGTCGACTCACCGCCAGGCATTATCAGCGCATCTACGACCGATAAATCTTGTGGGGTTCTGACTTCTTGTGCCGCAACATCAAGTTCATCAAGCATTCGCTCGTGACTATCAAATGCGCCTTGAAGCGCTAGAACTCCGACTACTTTTGTCGCACTATTTTGTGAAACTCGCATAACCCGGAGGCCTCGAATCGTTCACCAGCCACGCTCTGCATAACGCTGTTCGATTTTGTCCATGCCGATTCCGGTCATTGGCACGCCAAGATTTCGACTCACCTTGGCGATGATCTCAGGATCTCGAAAATGCGTTGTCGCCTCGACGATCGCCTTGGCTCGTGGCGCGGGATCATCGCTCTTGAAAATGCCTGAGCCGACGAAAACTGCCTGAGCCCCAAGTTGCATTGCCAACGCCGCGTCGCTTGGCGTGGCGATACCACCAGCACAGAACAACGGCACTTGCAACCATCCCGTCTCGGCAATCTCTTGCACCAAAGGCAACGGCGCCTGCAGTCGCTTGGCCCATTCAAAAAGTTCCGCCGAGTCGGCCTGTGTGATTTTACGAATGTCGCCGATAATTGAGCGAAGATGGCGAACCGCTTCGACAATGTTGCCGGTTCCGGCTTCTCCCTTAGAACGAATCAAAGCCGCACCCTCGCTGATGCGACGCAATGCCTCACCGAGATTTGTCGCACCGCACACGAACGGTGCGGTGAACTTCAACTTGTCGATGTGGTGAGCCTCATCTGCTGGTGTCAACACTTCACTTTCATCAATAAAGTCGACGCCGAGCGATTCAAGAACTTGTGCTTCAACAAAATGCCCAATTCGCGCTTTGGCCATGACTGGTATAGAACAAACGGCCTGAATGCCGGTGATCATCTCAGGGTCGCTCATTCGCGCCACGCCACCGTCTCGACGAATGTCTGCCGGCACTCGCTCAAGAGCCATCACCGCACACGCACCCGCGTCTTCGGCAATCTTGGCCTGCTCAGGATTGACAACGTCCATGATTACGCCACCCTTGAGCATTTCCGCCAGACCACGCTTGACAAGCATCGACCCGGTGGCCGACTTGCTTGGGTTTTCTGTTTCGCGTTTTGCCATGAGTGAACCCTTCAACTATTTGTTCTAATCGTAGCGAGCGCGAACTCGGGTTGCGTTACGGATAAGCGACACTGGTGACATCTACCCCCGCAGGAATATGTGCCGCCGACTTCGCCCGAATTACTTCAACCCATGTGCGACCGGGTGTGAGTTTGATTACAGCCCCCTTTGTGTCTTTAAACACAAATGGCTTCAGCGGATCAGTGCGCTCCCATGAACCTTGAATCAAAGCACCTGCCGTATAAACCCAGACTTCACCACTGCCCAGGGTTTTGGCAACCGGACTCGAACCAGACTTGCCGTATGTCACCGACAACACGATGACATTTGACGCGTTAATCCGTACATCTTGCATGTCTACGTGCGGCTCGTCATCTTGCGAACGCACGAACGCCAAAACCTCGGGTCTCCATTCCCACATCACATCCACGCCATCCATTGAAATTTTCACTGCACCAGCAGGTTTGGCATCTGCCGGCACGGCTTGATCATCGGCGCGATATTCGAACTGTGGCACGGGTGGTTTGGCGTCGGTTTTTGCAAGTGTCCAAAGTTTTGTCGTATCTGCCACCAAGTTGTGTGGTGCCACACGACTTGACTCGCGTCTAAAACCGCCGGCTTCGTTGGCGATCGAATGACTCAGATCAACCAAAGTTGATTTACGAATCTTTGCGGTAACGCCCGCGTTGCCACCGCTCCAGACGAACAACGGGCCATTTAAAGACGAGACAAGATCGATGTCTTGCAGCCGACCGCTGCGTATTGGCCCTACCGGGTCGCTACCTTGCGATTGAAACACTGCGGCGAAACGGGTCAACTGCTCGACATTCTCTTCGAACACGATGTCAGCCTGATTCAAACCCCACTGCGGTCGAGCCTTCGGATGGTTATCGATCTTGACGATCATCGCCGGTCGTCCAATCACCGATTCATCAGGCGCCTGTGCCCCGGTCAATGGTGCACGAACAATCGGAATTGTCGTCGTAGTGGTTGTGATTTCGACAACACTTGTGTCCACGACCACCGCTTCAGTCGTCTCGGTCGAAGTTGATGAACCGCTACAACCAGCGACAACTACACCCGCAACAAACAACGCCAAAAACTTTTTGTTTCGAAAACCGTGCATTCCTAGATCTCCCTCAAGGTTGCTATTCGCTCAGAGAGCGGTGGATGGGTATTAAACAGTTTATGAAATCCACCTAACCTGCCTGCGTCATTCACCCCCGACAAAGGCTGCTCAATCCACATATGGGCCGTTGCCATACTGGCCGAATGCGTCACCGTGCTGTCTGCTTGAAGTTTTTCCAAAGCGGATATCAAACCGGGCGGATATCGCGTCAACTGACAGGCTGAAACATCGGCCAATGATTCGCGGCGGCGACTCACACTGGCTTGCATAATGCGGGCTATGACTGGTGCGATTATCAGCAATGCAAAGCCAATCAACGCCAGCGGGTTGCTCGAGTTCCGACGATCGGACGAGCGACTGACTCGGCCACCGTTCCACCACATCATGCGAATCGCCAAGTCTGTCAATATCGCAATCGTGCCAACGAGAGTCACGGCGATTGTCGAAACCAAGATGTCGTAGTTGCGAATATGTGAAAGTTCGTGCGCCAAGACTCCCTCGAGTTCGACTCGATCAAGTTTTTCAAGTAGACCACTCGTCACGGCGATAGCCGCATGCTTTGGGTTTCGCCCGGTGGCGAAAGCGTTCGGTGCTGGGTCGTCGATCACGTACAGGCGCGGCTTGGGTAAACCACCGGCGATGCACAAACCCTCGACCAAATTATGCAATCGCTTGTAGGTCTGTTCGTCGGCTGGTTTGGCACGACTGACCCGCAACGCAATCGCGTCTGACTTCCAATAGGAAGTGAACGCCATCACCGCGGAAATAATCAGGGCGATCGAAGTGCCGAAAAAAGGGTTACCGGAAACCTGCCCGGCTGCGGCGCCGGCTGCAACCGTGAGCAGCACGAAGCCGAGAATCAGAAATATCGAGCGTCGCTTGTTCGCGGAGATCAAATCGTGCATAGATGACCGGAGGTACTAAAACTGCACCTTTGGCGCGGTTTTTTCGGCGTCTGTCGCCTCAAAAAATTCACTCTCTTTGAACTTGAACAACGACGCAAAGATCACACTCGGAAACGAGTGAACCGCGTTGTTGTATGTCAAAACGGCGTCGTTGTAGAACTGGCGCGCATAGGCGATGCGGCTTTCTGTGTTGCTGAGTTCCTCTTGCAGACTCAAAAAACTCGCATTCGCTTTAAGATCCGGATACGACTCAGACAAAGCAAACAATTGTCGCAATGCACCAGACAACGCGTTATCTGCTCCGGCTTGACCCGCGACGGTGCTCGGTGCAGCCATCGCCACATTTCGCGCTGCGATCACCTGTTGCAATGTCTTCTGCTCGAAGTCAGCGTAACCCTTGACCGTCTCGACAAGATTTGGAATCAACTCGATTCGACGCTTCAACTGAACGTCGATCTGCGACCATGCATTCTTCACTTGATTGCGCCTGCGCACCAGCGAGTTGTACGAAAGCGCAACGAAACCGGCGAGTACCACGTTTATTGCGAGCCAAATGAAAAACGACATGTAACCTCTCGCTTTCTGTTAGGGGTGCAAAGTTATTCTAGTGCGATGTCACGAGTATTCAGGTCGACGCAACACCCGATCAGCGAACATTCGCACAACACGACTTTTTGGGGGAAGATCCGGATTAAAACTTTCGCGCTCCAAGACCTTGTGATAGATCTCGACATAAATTTCGGCAAGTCGTCGCATGGACAATTCTTTCGCTCGCTCCAAGCCGCCTTGTCGAAGTCTCTCTGCCAATTTCTTGTCATCAATAATTTTCGCCAAACCTTCG
>SXGQ01311546.1_pt1 | contig 12808 bp, 4 predicted proteins | sample 3178371 | NCBI WGS metagenome assembly SXGQ01 (sample SAMN11356859, study PRJNA531348) | freshwater metagenome | isolation source: freshwater sample F1-20 | place: China: Fuxian Lake, Yuxi | collected 2017-12-25
ACCGTTGCCCCATGGGTGACGTCTGGGGTTCCGCGTGGGAAGAGGTCGCCGACGTTGTGGTGGTCGGCAGTGGTGCGGCTGGTTTCGGTGCGGCATTTGCAGCGGCGAGAGCCGGGGCGAGTGTCATCGTTCTTGAAAAAGCGTCGTTCATCGGTGGCACGACGGCACGATCGGGTGGCGTCATGTGGGTGTGCAACAACCCCGTGATGAAAGCGCAGGGTCTGGAAGACGAACGCGCCGCAGCGCTGCGCTATCTCGCGCGCACCGCGTATCCGACGCAGTACAACCCCCGTCACGACACGCTCGGCCTGCCCGACAACAGGTACAAGGTGATCGAAGCGTTCTACGACCGCGGGTGCGAGGCGCTCGAAGAAGCGGTCTCTGCCGGAATGATGGAACTCGAAGCCGTCGACTACCCCGATTACTACGCACAGCTACCCGAAGACCAAGCGCCGTGGGGCCGGTGCATCCAGGCGAAGTATCCACCGGGTCACCGTCCCGGCATCGATCCCACCGGTGGTCAGTTTCTCGTCGATCGTCTGCGGACCGGCGCGGAAGATTTGGGGACCAGGACGATCCTCGAGGCAGAAGTCGTTCATCTCGTGCGCAATTCAGCGGGTGATGTCGTTGGTGTGGAGGCGCGCATCGGTCGGCGCACGGCTTTGATCGGCGCACGCAAAGGCGTGGTGTTTGGTTCAGGAGGCTTTCTTCACAACCCCGAGTACACGCGCGAGTTTCTTCGTGGCCCCGTGCTGGGCGGTGCTGCGGCAGAAGAAGCAACCGGTGATTTCATTCGCATCGGTATCGAAGCCGGGGCGCAACTTGGCAACCTCTCGCACGCGTGGTGGGCGCAAGGCGTGCTCGACATGCTGGCGCGCAATCGCGTCACCAGCCGCGACGTGTATTCACCGTACGGCGATTCCATGATTCAGGTGAATCGCTACGGACGCCGCGCCGTGAACGAGAAGTCGCCGTACAACGAGCGCGGTCAGGTGCACGCTGTGTGGGATTCCGTTCGTGGCGAATATCCGAACCTTCTCATGTACATGCTGTTCGACGACGGCGTTTTGTTGAATCCGGAAGGCAGTCGGTTCCGCTTTCCGGTTCCCCCCATCGGAGAAACTGCCGACTACCTCGTGTCGGCTCCAACGTGGGATGCACTCGCCGACAAACTGCGCGACAAACTTCGCGGGTTCGAACACGTCACGGGTGGCGCCACACTCGACGAGTCGTGGGCGGACAACGTGCGCGACACCGTGGCACGTTGGAACACGATGGCCGCAAACGGCGTCGATGTCGACTTCCACCGCGGTGAATCACCCATCGAACAAACGTGGGCCGGCACCCCGCGCAACGGCATGCGCAACCCGACGATGCATCCGTTCACCGAATCAGGCCCGTACCACTGCGTGATCCTCGCACCGGCCGGTCTCGACACGAAGGGTGGCCCGGTCACCGACGAGGATGCCCGCGTGCTCGACACGATGGGCTCACCGATTCCCGGTCTGTACGGCGCGGGCAACTGCGTTGCATCGCCGGCGGGACAGGCGTATTGGGGCCCGGGGGGAACTGTTGGCGTGGCGTTCATCTTCGGTTTCATCGCAGGCAAGCACGCCGCAACACAGAGCGACCGCCGACCCGACTGACGCGCCCATTCCACGCCAAGATGTAGCCATGAACATCCTGGTGACGAACGACGACGGTATCGACTCGGTCGGATTGCACGTGCTTGCACGCGCGATGCGCGACCACGGCAACGTCACGGTCGTCGCCCCCGACAGCGAGTACTCGGGTGCGAGCGCCGCGTTCGGTGCGATTCACATCATGCGTCCCGACATTCACCGTGTGCAGATCGACGGCATCGACGAAGCGTGGGCGCTCACCGGCCCACCCGCGCTGTGCGTGATGATGGCGCACCTCGGCATTCTCGAGCGCAAGTTCGACCTCGTGGTGTCGGGCATCAATCCCGGCGCCAACGTCGGGCGCAGCGTGTACCACTCGGGCACCATCGGTGCGACGCTGACGGGTCGCAACTACGGCATGAGCGGAGTCGCGGTCAGCCAGGCTGTCGCGGGTTTCGGTATCGAAGGCCAGGGCTGGGACGAAATGGTGAAGGGCCAACTGTGGGACACGGCCGCGACCGTCGCCTCGCACGTCGTCCGCGGGGTCATCGAAGCACCGCATCACGAGCCGCTCGTCGTCAACGTCAACGTGCCGAATCTGCCCCTCGAGGAAGTCAAGGGCTGGCGCCGCACCCGGGTGGGCCACGAACTTCCCCGCGCCATGGCCTCGGCCCGCAAGGAATTGAAGGAAGGCCACACGAACTCGTACTCGATCAAGTTGGAGATCGGCGAGGCACTTCCACTTCCCATCGACACCGATGGCGGGGCGGTCGAAGCCGGTGAGGTCTCGATCACATTCCTCTCGCGGTTGACCCACCACGACCTCGAGGGCGAGACCGGCGCCGAGGCCGCCCTGGCGAACCTGCTCGCCCGCTGACCCCGGCAACCTCGTCACATCACGTCACGCGGATTCTGATTCCTGCGACAGGTCCAATTGTGAAGTTTGGAACGCCGAGGTGCACCGACACCGTGACGCCCCAAGGATCGAACGTCACACTGATGCTCGCGCTCACGCTGTAAGGCCACCGGTCACGCTCGTTGTCGGGCGTTCCCGGCCAGCAATATCTACCCCACAACTTGCCGTAGACCGCGGCGCGACCGACGAGTTCGACTCTCGCCTGGTTGCGCGCAGGGTTTTCTCGGATGTACAGCGTGACGGAAAGCTCCCACTTCGCTCGTCCCCAGCAGTTCCCCAGGTCGAGTCGGCCTGTTTGGTTGCCCCAGACAGTTGACACTTCGAGACTGAATCCGTTCAGCAACGAAGCGTTGACGCTGAACTGGAAAGGCCCGATCGGGAACGACGCGGTCAACTTTGCGAACGAACGAACGCGCTCGCATTGCATGCGCGCGTTGCACTGCAAGTTGCCGATCGCGAGACGCCCACTCACGTTGACGAGTCCACTGAGAATGACCAGCTCACCACCGACATCGACCAGCCAGCCGTCACTGGTGAACGCCATTGTCGCGCTGGCTGAGAAGTATGCCCAGGAACGGCTGCCCGCCGCGACACGTCCGGTTGCGACAAACCCGTTGTTGTTGACACGGAAGGCCATCGACACCGAAGCCACGTACAGGTTGACGTTGGCAGACCCGCTGATGTCGAACGTGGTTCGGCCGCGCGAGCGTTCGAACGTTCCGGTCAGGCGAACATTCGCGCCGGCGAGGCTGACGGTCGTATCGACCGCGAACCGGAAGAAGCCCCCGGTTCGCGTGAGTTCGACCGTCGCGCGAGCCTGGACAACAGTCAGGTCGAGGTTGACCGAACCACGAAGGCTGATGTCACCACCGGTGGAGAAACTGCCGCTGATGCGCGCCGTGCCCCCGAAGCCGTTACCCCCAAGCTCGAGACTCGCCGAGACTTCACCGAAGAATTGACGGGCAACGGGAGGTGACGGCGCCAGAGTCGTCGTCGATCGTGCAACGGTCGTCGTCGTGCGTGGTGCGGCCGTTGTCACGACGGGACCGGGGACCGAGACGCGCGGATTCAGCCCACCGGGTGCTGTGATGGCCACGGTGCTGGTTGTCGGCACGACCGTCGCACGCGGCATCGTGGAGACAGTTGCCCCCCCGAGATTTGCCATGTTGTTGCCGGCCGCTTGCTGGATCGCACGCGCGAGCAGGGTGGACGACGTCGACGACGTCGAGCTTGTCGTCGTCGATGGCGTGCCCACCGCCCGCTGGCCGTTGCCACCACAAGCCTGACGCTGCGGGAAAGAACCGTTGGGTGCCGAGTAACCGAACTTCACGCTGCCGCTTGCGTTGAAGCCGGCGAAACTCATGTTCACGTTCACGTCCGTTGCGAAGTAGAAATCCCCCGACTGGGCGATGATCTCTTGGCCCATGACGTTCCGGATCCGTTCGGAGTTGCCGGCATTGCACCACACGACCTTTCCGGTGACGCTCCCCTGGAAGATGCCGAACACGTCGGTCCGCGCGCTCACTGAAAGAGCATTCCGGTTGATCGACCCGGACACCTCGAGAAGGTTGAACCCGGCAGCGGTGACCCGACCGCTGACCGCGATCGAGGGATTGTCGAGTGACATGTTGAAGCTGAACGAACCTTCGATGCGCAGCAGATCACCGAGCGACAGCGATGCATCGACCGAACCGCGCATGCTGCGGACACCGCTGCGGTCGATGTTGAGATCAAGGCTGACGTTGAGTGCCTGTCGCAACACCTCGACGGAACCGACCACGTTCAGATTCATGCGCACATCGGAGATGTCGAAGCCACCGGCAACACGGGCCTGCTTCACCTCGACGAGACCCGGAACGAGGCTCAGGTTGTCGATGGAACCCGAGAAGTCGAATCCGTCGTTCCGAACATTGATCGACGCGCGAACGCGCGTTGATCCGATACTCAACGCACCGCTGAAGCGCACGTACGAGTCAAGAGGTCGCAATCCGTAGGTCGCCATCTCGAAAGTGGTCTCTTCGAGTCGCAACGGGCCGACGTTGAATGCACCGATCGACACGCTCGCCTCGAACGTCGCGCTTGCGATGTCGAGATTCGCGGCAATGTCGAGCGGAACACCGAGAATCGAACCGCGGAACGTTGCGCGGATACCCGGCGCCACGGTCATACGTCCCACCGTGCAACCGAGAGGTGCAAAGGTCATCTCCAGCCGTGACGCCGACAAGGCACCGCCGAGGATGTTGACCACCTTGTCGTTCGCCGTCGGGCCCGAAGCGGTGAGAGACAGACACATGCTGTCGACCTGCACGTTGAGGATCGCCGTGATGACGACACCTCGCGACATGCCCAGCAGATCGCGGATACTGGCAGGCAACTCGATCGAGAGTCCTGCCCCGAATCCGGGGAAAGGATTGGGCGGCTGTAGCGAGAACGAAATCGCGAGTGCACGGACCGTGAGTCCGCTCACCCCGAAGGCGTTCGTCCATGGGCGTTCCTGCCCGTTCGCGTCGATACCGAGCGTGGCAGCAATCGAAAGGCCACCGGTCGCGGTCACCGTCAGGTCGAGGACCAACGGGACGCCGGATGGTTGACTCGGTACGACGAGTTCAGCAGCGCCATACAACCCGAACGTTGGCACGTAGTTGCGCATTGCGATTCGGATTCCGAGTTCGGTCAAGCGCAATCCCTTGCCACCGAAGTTGACGATCCACTTCGGACCACCCGTGTTGATGGCGATGTTGAATCCGAAATTGCCGGACGAGATGTTCCCAAGGGATAGACCGACGGGTTCAATTCGGACACCCTCGAGACCGAGCGCCCGGAGAACACCCTGCGGCATGTTGACCGCGCCGAAGAAAGTGGGATCGTTCGCAGGTAGCTGCTGCGGCGCAGGGGAACCCATCGGGTCGAAGTTCGCCACCGCGTAGGTGGCAAAAGCGACGCTCGCGTCGGAGAAGCTGGGCCCGCCGGGAATCGGTTCCCAAGTTCCGCGGATCCCGGCGGTCAACACCACACCCTGCTCGCTGTAGCGCACGCTTGCAGTGAGGTTGACGTCGAGGATGTTGAAGGTTCCCTGTGCGCTCGCGGTCGTTGACCCAGACGTCGGGATGACAATCGAGGCACTGGCGGCAGTCAGTCTGACACCCGGCGCCAGTCGGATTTCACCCACTTGTGCCGTGATCGTCCAGCCGGCCGCATCTTTCACCGCGGTGAAATCGACGGCTCCGGCAGCCGACGGAACCGTGATACTGCCCCGCATACTGAATGTCGTTTCGCAACTCTCGAGATTCTCGAGGCTCGCGCACGTCGCCGACGCGGAAACTGCCGCATTGTTCACCGTAAAGCCAGCGAAGGGCTGCCATGTGGCACGCGCGGCCTGACTGAAAGAAACAGCCACAGTGACCTGGTTGTTCTGTCGCCGAATCGAACCGCCGAGCGTCTCGAGTCTCAATCCGGTGATCGGTTCCACATTGAAACCGGCCGGTGTCTGCAGGTTGATGGTCCAGTCGGCCGAGTCAAGTGACGGCAGTTCGAACGGCACGACAAACTCGCTGCCGGTCAGGTTGAAGGCGAGATTGCCCGACAGACCGAACTTCAAATCTGCTCCGCCACCACCACGAACCCGAATCGTCGGCGCGCGGAACGACACTCCGCGGAAAAACTCGAAGTCGCCGTTCAGACTGAGTGACGCATCCCACCGCCACCCGGACGCATCCTGCGCGACCGTGCCGCCGACCTGTCCGCCGGCCTCGCGGCCGAGCAACGTGAATCGACGCGACGCATAGTTGGCACGGACGACGAACTTCTCGGGGATCGCGTTTCCGAGGAACGTGCGGAAAGCCGAAGGCGTCGTGACCGCTGCCGTGAGGTGAATCGTGTCGGCCGCGAGGGTGATCGTGGGCAGGCTCAGTGTTTGGAGTGCAGGTGTCGTCGGGTTCCACGAGACCGCTCGGTCCGCGTTGACAACGAAGGCAATTTCGGCGCTCACCTCGGGACCGCCGTTACCGAAGAGGCGGAGGTTGTTGATACCGCCCGTCACGACCGTCGAATCAGCCTTGAAGGCAACATTGACGCTGACATCCGTGTCGAAAACACGAGCCGTGGCGGTCGCAGTCGTTGACACGACACCCGCTCTGTTCTCATAGGTGAACGCGACAGTCGACAGGGTGACGGTCGGTGTGATCGCGAGCGAGTTCACCGATCCGGTCAGACGAAGGGTGCGGGCCGCCGTGTCGACAGATCCGGTGACGTTGATCGACGTGGGTGTTGCGGTACGCAGGACCAGACTCGAGGCGATCGTGAACCGTGCATCGCATGCCGCACCGACGCGGCATTCAAGTCCGGCGGTCGCGCGCAGATCTGAAATCTCGGCAAAAGAATTGATCGCGATCGACGGGACACGGAACTCGAGTGAACCCGTGATGTTTGCGGCATTCCGGCTGATACCACCCGAAACCGCCGCACCGCGAAGAACGACTCCGTCAACGACAGTGAGGTCACGGGTCTGGCTCGCGTCGACCGCGAGAGACCACTGCTCAGAGGAGCTGAAGGTGATGCGCGCACCGACGCTGAGGCCCGCGAGTCCACCCGTTGAGAGCGCAAGTGTTCCACTGATCGACGTGGGTTGGCCCGTCGCAAACGTCATCGACATGTTCGACATCAACGCACCCGTGAACGGAGCCCACGTTCCCACGACCGAACCGCGCAGATTCAGCGCAGCCGCCGCACCGGTACCAATGGTGCCGGTGATGTCGGCCCGCAGTCCCGAGATGATCTCCACCCCGGCCGCGGCGACTTCGAATGTGGTTTCACCGTTCGCGGCCGGCACTGCGCGCGCGGACAACGAGGCACGGCTTCCGTCGGCACGTGCAGGACCGTCACCACGCAACCAAATCGACCTCAGATTGCCGTTCTCGATGCTGATCGTGGGGGTCCATGTCCAGCCGCCGAAAGCCGACAGCGCAGTCGACAACGACGCCGACAGCGCGCCGCGCAAGCGCACCGTAGGCCTGCCAAGGCTGATGCCGCCGATGTTGCGGAATGCGATGACCGAGCCCGAATCCTCGCCCAGCGCGACATCGTCGATCGGCCACGATGCAGGGAAGTCGAGGGTGCCACCGGTGAACTTCAAACCCGAAGAATCGAGGGATCCGGAAATGTTGACTGCTGAAATCCCGGCAAACGTGAACGACTTGCCACTGAAAGTAAGACGAGTTCCCGTGGCGCAGGTCGGCCCTGCCGCAGCGACTTCGGTCGACAGATCGAGTCCGCTGACACCGGGAATGCTGCGCAACAGGCCACTCGCTGCTGCTGTCGTCACGTCGCAGAGGGAACCAAACGTCGTGACGGGTGTGACAACCAGGGGGAAACCTCCCAAGGCGACGATGCGACCCGCCGCATCGCGCGCAATCGCGGATACGACCCCGGTGACCGGCCGGGAAGACGTTGTACCGCTGATGCGAACACCCACTGCAGTCGAAGTCAACGTCACGTCGGCTGATGCCGGGGCCAGCGACCAAGTGACGGTGCTGCCGGCGGGCGACGTTGCGATCACGTCACGTCGACCACCGCTCACGACGATGAGGGGTCGTGTCGGACTCGCGACATCGAACGTGATCGCCGCCGGAGCAGCCGCGTCGCCCACCTTCACGGTGACGATGTCGCTCGCCGACAAACCCGATGCCGTGACGGTTGCCCGCAGCCTCACGATTCCTGTGGTCACTGGTGCGGTGAATCGCAGAGTGGGTCCGGTTGCAGCCGACACCGCAGCAACGATGGCCGGGGCGTCGACCAACCCGGAGTCACCGGAGTCGATGGCCCACGTCCATGTGACGCCCGCGGTCGAGGCACCAACGACTGTCACCGCAGCACCGGGTGCAACCGAGACAGTTCCACTTCCGAACGCATCGGCGCGAACACGAATCGGCGAACCTCCTGCCGCCCATGGCTCGACGGGAGTTGCCGGAGGCGAGTCCACACCAGTGGGGGTCGAACGCAAAAAGACCCTGCGGTAGACGACCGACTTCGATGCTGGCCGGAACGTGGTGGTTGCAAAAGTCGGCCGCTCCGCACGAAATGGAAGCGTGCGCACGTTGCCGCCGTTCGAGAACGACGACGATTGTGCCGTTGCCGCCGGCGCGCGGTAGTCGGCTATCGGCTCGACTCGCACTGTCACTTCGTCGGAGGCCGAGGCAGATTCGTCGCGCACGGTTGCCCGGAACGTGAAGTTCGTTGCAGCATCGACGTCAGGTGCCGTGAACGAGACGTTGCCCTCTGCGTCCTTTGCGAGCGTGACCGCAATCGGCCCGGCGGTTTGCTTCCACTCGACGGTCGAGCCGTTGTGTACGGCATAAAGTGCGACACGAGTCGGCTCCATCGTGTTCGCCCGCGATCGGAACGAGAAGTCAGACACCATGTCGGGGCCGCTCGCATCGATGGTGAGCGGGGCAGTTTCGCGAACGAGACCGGCAGTGGTGCCACCGACGACGACTGCACGTCCAACCGCGATCGGCACGACCCGATACGACCAGGCACCTTCCGTCGCCGGACCTTGTGGACGAATGCTCACCTGGGCTTCGGGGCCCTCCTCGTCGGGCGACGACTGATCGGCCCGACACAACGCGACGCCGATGGCGAGCGACCCACCGATCCGGATACATGCCAAGCCGTCCCCGTCGACAGAGTCGATCCCCGCCGCCGCATCGGCAGCGGCAAGAAGTACAGGAGTGACTGCTGTTTCGCCGCGGTTTTCGACTTTCACTTTTGCCTTCGAACTCGCACCACGGCGAACCGGAGCCGCATCACCGACGAACGACTGCACTTCGATACGTGGAACATCGACAACCAGAATGCGCTCGACAGACTGGGATGATCCTGCTGCAGATTCAGCGCCCGACGCCAACCGTGCAGAAATTCCACCTGCGATCGAGCGCGCGATGTTCGGCGCACTGAGATTGAACACGACAGCGGGAAGCTGGGCATCAGCCGCAACGTCCCCGGAAGTCGTCAACGAACAATCGAACTGTTGCCATGCATCTGCACCGACTACTTCAGCGTCGGCGCCAACTGCATTCGCTGCGTCGGTTGCAGCGGACATGATCCCTTCACTCGGAAGAAGCGCGCGGTCAACCGTGGGGTTGTCGACGCACGACCAGTCGCCCGCTGCACGGACCGTGACAACTTGCGGAAACACAGCCGACACTTTCAACGCCGTGCCCGAAGCAACCGGTTCGGATCCGACGTTCTTCACGACGTATGCGACCGTGTCGGGCGTTGTCGGTGTGAGAGGCTCGACGGTGATCGCATCGAGGCTCCACGCCCCCGCTCCGTCGCGCTTGGCCGGGAAGAGCACCGGGATCGGCTCACCCTTCTGGCGGACGACGAGCGTGGTCGACGTCGAATTGTCAGCAGTCTTGTCGGCTGCCTCGCCGGGTGCCACGGCTTTCGCTGCGATGACGAGACCCTCGCCCGCATCGTCATTGACTCTGAACCGCACCACTCCGTTGACCGGCTTGCCCGGCTCGACTACTGCGACCTCGCAGGCAGCGGCGGTACCGGGTTCACAGGTGAGTCCTGACGCTGACACGAATGTGGCACCGGCCGATTCGATCGAGAGAGCCACCTTGCGGGCAGGGCCACCGATTGTGGCGAGACCGAGATTCAGGCTCACCTCGGCTCCGACCGTGGTCAACGGGACTCCACCGGTAGGCGTCAGCGTCACCACGACGTTCGGCGGCTCTTCGAGCACCGGCAAGTAGCCGAGGTCGACCGATCCCGATGTCGTCCCGACAGAAAATGCCGGTTGCCACGCCACCGACGGGGCATCGAGTGCCGCGGACGCTGCGGGAACCACCCCGGAGAGAACCAGCGGCTCACTGAGAGCCCCCGGGGCAAGCGCTACGCCGTAACCACAGGCATCGGACGCGCAGGTCCAGTTCGTGCCTTCGGCCTTCGTATCTGTCAAAGCGCTCGTAGCGAATGGTTGCGTGACGGTGAGGCCGCTCACCTCGGTCGACCCGGGGTTCGTTGCAATGAGCGTCCAGGCCGCCACACGCCCCTCGACTGTCGACGGTGGCATGAACGCGAACACCTCGACGCCAATGGATGTGCCCCGGGGAACGGCTGTGACCTTGTACGACGCGTCCGAGACGATCGACTGGCCGTTCACCTTGGCTGACATCGATGCAGAGACTTCGGTCATCGAAGCGAATGCCTGCTGAAGAGCAGCCTTGTCGATGTTCGTTCGCGCACTCGACAGCAACTGCTCCAACAAGGACTGTTCGAGGGACCCCAAAGCAGCATCTGCAGCAACGTCAAACGTTGCCAGACCATCCACGGATCCGAGCGGCGCAACAGGAACCGCCGTACTGCACGACGTACCCGAACACGTCCACCCGCCCTTGCCGGATTCGGCAGCGGGATAAACGGACGACAACGTGACGCCCGGTGGCAGTGATGTGAACCTGACAGTGAGCGGGCTGTCAACGGCAGTGGGGACCGATGTCGCGTTGTGCGCAGTGAACTTGACGAACATCTTGCCCCCGAGTGGTGCAAGCCGTGAACCGTCGAAAGAAAGACGAACCGCGGGTTGGATTTCGCTGTCAGCATCGTCGAATGGGCTGCCTGACGGCGCGTCTGGAGTGGTCGTCGACGGAGACGTGGTCGTCGACGGATCAACCGATGATGCAGAAGCACCCATTGCACCCAGTGGCTCGGCGAACAGTGCAAACGCCACGACCAGGGCGACACCGGAGCGCACGCGGTTCTTCATCGAGACGCTCATGATGCACATCCTGTTCCTGCGTATCCGCCGATGATTCGCGAGTCGCCGTCGGCGACAAGGACGGGTCGGTAGTGCGGTGATGACAGGACCACACGGTCAAGAGCAGACTCGCGAAGTGTCGCGGCGGTTGCGCCATCAGCCACGGCGGTGTCCGACAATTCGGCTGGTCCGCCGAACTTCAATGCCGTGGCACAGTCATTCACCGACCACAGACGATTCGCCCACCGCATTTCCGCAACCTTCAATTGTTGGGACCGACACGAACCGTCGGGGCATTCGAGAATCCAGCGCTCAATGGCATCACCCGCGATTGGTGCGTCTGTACCCGTGCCGACGACGAACTCGGCTGACCAACCGTTTGATCTGTAGTCACCGACTGCAGCACTGGGATCGAAGCCGACCACCGACGTAACCGCGTCTCCTACCGAATTCCCGAGCACCGCGGCGATGACCCGCTTGGTCGAACCCGCCACGAAGGCACAGTTGATGCAGTCGACCGTTCGCCCACGCACGCTCAGACTCCATACGAGCAGACGCGGCCCGTCACCCACCCTCCAGGACGACGAGACGACCGTGAGAATCCCCTCGGTGTCGCTTTCGAGTGACACCGGCACAACTGCGTCGGAATCCGGTGTCGCTTCGACCGGCAACGACGGACGCGGCGTCGCGATCGGATCGGTGGGTGCCAAAGACGTCGTCGGTGCCGCCGACGCGGGCGGCACCACTGTCGTGGTTACGGCCGAGTTCTTCACTTTTCCGGTCGTTGACGGTGCGACTTCACCGTCGCCCGACGACCCGCACGCAGCGAGAGTAAATCCGACGAGCATCGCAACCGCGACACCACGGAAGACCATGGGCTTCGTTTTCATTCGTCCCCCGCTTTGCACTGCTCCGCAACTGCCCCGTCGATCACACTTTGTGCGGCGGTGAACTTCGTGTCCGCCTGCAGTTCTGCGATCAACTCATTCAATGCGCCGGGGTCGGCATCCGCAGCGACTGCTTCGGCAAGTTTCCTCATCGCCTCGCTCGAGATCGTGAGCGCATTCGCGAGATCGCCGCTCGATGCGCCGGCGACTTGTGCCATCGAATTGGCACGCTCATCCAACGACTGTGCAAGAGCGTCGTTCGTGGCGGGCTCCTCGGCAGAGCCGGGGAGAGCGTCGGTTGCGAGCGAACACAGTTCGACATCACCCTGGGGAGTCGTCGGCAGCGGTTGCGCCGTCGAGTCGGCGGTACCGTCGGCCTCGCTGCTGCTCGATGAATCGGAATTCCCACAACCGAGACAAAAGAGGGCGACGAGGAGCGCTGCGGCTGTTCTTTTCACGTCGACCCCCGGTTTGGCAATTTTCCAAGACGAACCTAATCAACCGTATGAGGCTTGTTTCATCGCCCATCCGGCCGTGGTACCTGGCTGAACGAATAGTCCAGAGTTGGGATATCCACACTTAGTGCAATCGTGCGTCTTACCGTCCCACTTGCAGGGACATC
>SXGQ01303044.1_pt1 | contig 12807 bp, 13 predicted proteins | sample 3178371 | NCBI WGS metagenome assembly SXGQ01 (sample SAMN11356859, study PRJNA531348) | freshwater metagenome | isolation source: freshwater sample F1-20 | place: China: Fuxian Lake, Yuxi | collected 2017-12-25
CGCAGCCGCGAAGCCCTCGATGAAGCCCACCTGCGGCGCGTAGACATCACCATCCGGCAAGCGAGTCATACGCCAACGGTGATTCCACCGCTGCTCGAACTCCGGCGCAATTTTTGCTTCGGCAGCGCCCAAAGGCTTGTTGCTCTCCGGGTCACCCCACTGGGTAACGAAGTTGTCCTGCACGCGATTGATGCTGAGCCCATCGAACCAACCTGCCTGTGTCAGGGTGCGCAAATTGGCGAAATGCGCTGGCGCGAAATTCGGGGCGAGCTCGAAAATGACGCGCCCGCTCTCGAGATCGAGATAGAGCGTTTTTTCAGGATCGAGCGGGCGCCAATCTGCGGCGGACGATGCGGCAAGGACCGCCGCCATGGTGCCGGGCGGAGGCGAAGCGCTCGCTGCGACTTGAAGACCAAGAGCCGATGAGGCCACTGCCACGATCGAGGCGAGACGAAGCCGGCGCGCGCGAGTGATATTCATCGGGCGATTCTAGCGCGCTCTTGGTTATCCTAGACTTCACACCATGAACATTGACGCAAAACGTAAAGCAGCGGCGGGCACCCTCGTCGCGCCACTCGCGGGCCAGGGAAAGTTGATGGTGCGGGTAGGTCGCGAGACCTCAGGCCGAGGCGGCAAGGGCGTCTCCGTCATCACGGGTCTGCCCCTGCCCCAAGCTCAGCTCGAAGAACTCGCCAAGCAGCTCAAAAAGCGCTGTGGCTGCGGCGGGACCGTCCGGGCCGGCGTGATCGAGATCCAGGGCGACCAGCGTGATTTGCTGGTCGCGGAGCTGATCCGGCTCGGTTACCCGGCGAAACGGTCGGGCGGTTGACCGGCTGCGGCGTTTTGACCTCGAAAGCCGGTGTCGGCAACACGGGTACAGCTCGACCCATAGTCTTTTCGATGTCTCGCAATAGACCGACCTCATCCGGCGCCACCAAACTCACCGCTCGACCACTCGCGCCGGCACGGGCCGTTCGACCGATACGGTGAACGTAGTCCTCCGGCACGTTCGGCAGCTCGTAATTGACGACCTGCGGTAATTCTTTGATGTCGAGACCACGTGAAGCAACTTCCGTTGCGACGAGAGCAGCGATCTGACCCGACTTGAAATCCTCCAAAGCTCGCACGCGCGCACCCTGGCTCTTGTTGCCATGGATCGCAGCAGCACGGATGCCAGCTCCTTCGAGTTGTTGAGCCAATCGATTTGCACCGTGCTTGGTTCGCGTGAAGACGAGTACTTGATGCCACGTCCCCTCGCCTTGCGCACCATGATCAAATAGATGGACCAACAAGTGTCGCTTAGCCTCCTTCGGCACCTTGAACGCCACTTGATCGACTCGCTCCGCCGTCGTGTTTCTCGGGGCGACTTCGACCGAGACGGGATTGCGCAAAATTTTTGAAGCCAGCTCCCGGATATCGTCGGAATAGGTGGCGGAAAACATCAAGTTCTGGCGCTGTGCCGGCAGCAGCTTGATGATCCGTTTGATGGCATGAATGAAGCCCATGTCGAGCATGCGATCCGCTTCATCGAGAACCAGGCATTCAACCTTGGACAAGTCAGCGTAGCCTTGCTCGACGAGATCGAGCAGACGTCCGGGCGTTGCCATCAGAAGGTCACAGCCGCGACGCAAGCCTTCGATTTGGGGCTTTTCACTGACACCGCCGAAAATCACCTGAGAACGGACATTCTTGTAGCGTCCATATGCCTTGGCGTTCTCGGCAATCTGCGCGGTCAACTCGCGGGTCGGACTAAGTACGAGTGCGCGTGGCGCATGGCCACTCGCGGCATTCAATCGCTGTAAAACAGGGAGCACGAAGCCCGCTGTCTTGCCAGTGCCCGTCTGTGCGCCCGCGAGAATATCTCGACCGGACAGAACAGCAGGAATGGCCTTGAATTGGATGGGGGTCGGCGTGGCATAGCCTTTGTCGGCGACAGCACGCAACAACTCAGGCTGGAGCCCGAGATCAGAAAACTGCATTGATGATGAGATCCGTAGTTGATTTGACTCGCGACACGGACAAAGCCGTAGCGGTCAGTTGCGAGTCGAGTAATGGGGGCGCTGACCGCGCAACCCTTAATTTTCAGCAAGGAGTCTATACTACGATGAGCAGTTCGTCACGGTATTTTTGAGTCAGACGCGCGAACTCAGGCACTCGCCTGCAACTTTTCAAGCGCTTCCCAACGTAGATACGCTGCATCGATCTGCTCAGCAAGTGCTTGTAACTCACCTAAGGTGTTTTTGATTTCGTTCTGATCACGACCATAAAAGTTCGGATCCGCAACCAAAGCATCGAGCGTCAACTTGCGCGACTCCAGCGTCTCGAGTTTCGCGGGTAGCTCGTCGAATTCGCGCTGCTCTTTATATGACAGACGTTTTTTCTTGATGGGTGCGACCGGAGCCACACTCACGCCATCCTCTTTCGAATCAAGCGTGGACGTCTTTCGGGCAGACGCCATATTGGCTGCTACAGTGCTGTTCCTCTTCCACTCTTCCCAGTCCGTCCAACCGCCGACGAACTCGCGGACTCCACCGTCGCCCTCAAGCACCAACAAACTTGTGACCACTCGATCGAGAAAGCTGCGATCGTGACTAACGAGCAGCAGTGTGCCGTCGAAACTTGCAACAAGCTCTTCAAGTAACTCCAAGGTATCGATATCCAGATCATTCGTTGGCTCATCGAGCACGAGCAAATTAGCTGGACGCGCAAAGAGGCGCGCGAGCAATAAGCGATTTCGCTCGCCGCCCGAAAGCGCACTGGCCGGTGTCAGCAGTTGGTCAGGTCTAAATAGGAAATCTCGCAGGTAACCCGAGACATGACGATTTTCACCACCGATCGGCACAAAGGCATTACCGTCATTGACGTTGTCGGAGACAGAGGCGCCCAGATCCAGTTGTTCGCGCTGCTGATCGTAATAGGCAATCTCCAGTCGTGAACCGCGTTTGACACGTCCGCTCGAGGGCTCCAGCTCGCCAAGTAGCAACTTGATTAAGGTGCTCTTGCCGGCGCCATTCGGCCCGACGATGCCGACTCGATCACCCCGCTGGATTCGCGTCGTGATCCCACGTAGCACTTCGTGATCGCCAAATGAAATACTGGCTTGCTCGGCTTCAAAGACCAGCTTTCCCGACTCGGTCGCCTCGGTAACGACCAGTTCGACTTGCCCGAGACGATCACGGCGTGATTTTCGCTCAGAGCGCATTTCTTTGAGAGCTCGCACTCGACCTTCGTTACGAGTGCGCCGCGCCTCGACACCCTTGCGTATCCACACTTCTTCTTCGGCCAATTTCTTGTCGAACAGCGCGTTGGCTTTCGCTTCGATCTCGAGCTGCAGTGTTTTTTTCGTGACGAAGTCGTCGTAGTTTCCCGGCCACGAACTCAGTTTGCCGCGATCCAATTCAACAACTCGCGTAGCGAGCCGATTGACAAACATACGGTCGTGACTCACGAACAACAAAGCGCCACGAAACTCGAGCATGACCGCTTCGAGCCACTCGATCGCCGAAATATCCAAATGGTTGGTTGGCTCATCGAGCAATAGGATCTCAGGCTCTGACACCAGTGCCCGACCAAGCATGACCCGTCGACGCCAACCGCCCGACAGCCCTACGAAGGCTTGTTCCGCCGGTAACTGCAAACGCGAAATAATCGTCTCGACTCGATGCGTGTGTTCCCACGTCTCTCCTTGAGCGCCAGCAAGGCCACCCTGCACCACCTCGAGTACGCTCGCCTCGGTCATCGTATCGAGATCCTGCTCGAGCATCGCAAGATGCGCACCGGGCTTTACCCACACCGCGCCATCATCAGGCGGTGTGACACCCGCAACCAAACGCAGCAATGACGACTTGCCCTCGCCGTTGCGACCGACGATACATACACGCTCGCGCTCGCCGATGCTCAAATCGACGTGATCGAGCAAGGGGCGCGAACCAAAGGCTAGCGAGACGTCATCAAATCGAAGCAGCACTCGGGATCAGTCTAATGTCGAATTCTGGAGTGCGAGGCCGTGCTGACGGAAGAAAGCGCAAGCGGCAAGGAACGCAGGTTGCGCATCTTCAGCTCGATAGGCGGCGCGGTAGTCAGCGTGGAATCCATGCTTCGCTTGCGGATAAACGGTGATCGAGGAGCCCTTTGCTGCCGCAGAGACACCTTCGGCCTGCAATACCGTACGCATGGTGGCAACCGAGTCGAGCGGAATGCCCGCATCCTCGCCGGCATACAGACCGAGAACCGGAACTCGCAACCGCGCGGCAACATCCACAGGATGCACCGGCTGCAACTCGCTCGCCTGACCCGCGAGACGGCCATACCAAGCGACACCTGCGGCCAAAGCATCGGAGTGGGCGGCATACAACCAAGTGATACGACCGCCCCAACAAAACCCCGTGATCCCCGCCTTACCCGTGGCACCGTCAGCTCGCGACCAAGCCACGGTTGCATCGAGATCGCTCATCACTTGAGCATCCGGCACCCGCGCGACGATCTCGCGCATCAAAACTTGCATGTCGACAACGGCGCCTGGATTGCCCTGGCGGAAGAACAGCTCCGGAGCGATAGCGTAGGCGCCGAGCCGGGCGAATCGACGGCACACGTCTCGAATATGCTCATGCACACCAAAGATTTCTTGTACGACAAGAATCAGTGGCCAATCGCGTCCCGAGCGCGGACGAGCGCGATAGGCCGGCAATCGATCTTGACCGGCTGGAATAGCGACCTCGCCAGCCTCGAGACCCTCAGTACTCGTTTGGATCGTCGTGGCACTCACCGGGACAGTGGCGGCGGCAAACCCACCGATCAACGCCGCTTTGACGAAGTCACGCCGTTCAACAGAAGGCATAGGCTGCAGACTGCGGCGTTCGCTCTCGAAACTCATGGCTTCTTCTCCAACGGAATCAGCACTTCGTTCCGGCGCATGAACCAAGGCATGAACGGCGCATCGTAACGGGCAATGATGGCGCTATCACCGGGCACGGTTTGCAAGCCTCGTGCTTGCAAGGCGCGGCGCAGATCTTGCTCGTGCTCACGAAAGTTTTCTTCGGTCCAACGGCCAGAGTAGCGCCACACCGCTACGGTTCTCGCAGGAACCTCTCGAACGCTAACGCGTGGATCGGTGGGCTTTGGAACGGTCTCGCGACTGTACTGGCGAGGTACGACAAACCCCACACGAAAAACGCCGTCTCCCTTTGCCTGCTCCACAGGTGCTGTCATGGCGATCTTTTCGCCCTGAGGCGCCTGTTCCACCGGCGCTGTCATGGCGATCTCAGCCTGCGCCGTGTTGGCACCACTGATGTAGCGAAAGAGCCGGCCGAAGGCGATGTTGCCCGCATTCATGAATTCCGCTTCGACCTGCGTCTCGGCGATCAGGTATGGCGAGTACGCTCGCAGTTCGAACGCGCCATCTTGCTCGAGCACTCGATACTCTGGGATTTCTATGGCCATTGCCGGCCAACTTGCCAGAGTGAGTAACAACCCGGCAAAAGCATGCCCGAGCCTCACACGACCTCGAAGAGGCCAGCCGCACCCATGCCGCCGCCAATGCACATCGTCACAACGACATGACGCACGCCAAGGCGCTTTCCCGCGAGCAGCGCATGTCCGACAAGACGCTGACCGCTCATGCCATAGGGATGACCCACCGCGATGGCGCCGCCGTCGATATTTAGGCGATCATCGGGGATTCCGAGTTTGTCGCGGCAGTAGAGAACCTGTACCGCAAATGCTTCATTGAGCTCCCACAAACCGACATCCTCGACCTTCAATCCCGCGCGTGCCAACAATTTGGGCACCGCGAAGACCGGACCGATACCCATCTCATCGGGCTCACAACCGGCCACGGCGAAACCTCGGAATATGCCGAGCGGTTCCGCGCCGACGCGTTCCGCCTCGGCGGCGCTCATGACCACACACGCACCCGCTCCATCGGAAAACTGGCTCGCATTGCCAGCAGCCACCGAACCACCGGGCGTTGCTGATTTGATTTTCGCAATCGCCTCGAGAGTCGTCCCCTCGCGCAAGCCTTCGTCCTGCGAGACGGTCACCTCGCGCGTAAACAACTTTCCGCCGGCAGCCTGATCGATACCTGCCATGCGTACGGTGATCGGCGCGATCTCAGCATTGAAATGGCCCGCAGCTAAAGCGGCGCAAGCGCGTTGCTGACTACGTGCGCCATACTCGTCTTGGCGCTCGCGAGAAATTCCATAACGGGCCGCAACGGTCTCAGCCGTCTGCAACATCGAGTGATAAATCGCCGGCTTGTTCTTCTTCAGCCAACCGTCGAATACCATGTGCATATTCACTTCCAGCTGGACGCACGAGATCGACTCCACGCCACCTGCAACATAAACATCACCTTCGCCGGCGATCACGCGTTGTGCGGCCAACGCGATCGTTTGCAAACCCGACGAGCAAAAACGGTTGACCGTCACACCGGCAACAGACACCGGCAGCTCGGCTCGCAACGCAATCTGCCGAGCGATGTTGTTGCCCGTTGCTCCCTCTGGATAGGCACAGCCCATGATCACATCTTCGATCGACGCGGGGTCGACCCCGGCTCTCTCGATGGCCGCCTTCACGGCGTGGGCGCCGAGCGTTGCGCCGTGGGTCATGTTGAAGGAACCCTTCCAGCTCTTGGCGAGTGGCGTACGGGCAGTCGAAACGACGACGGCCTCGCGGCCGGTTGTGGCGCGGCTCATGCTGCACCTCCGTTGAATGAGCGATTATCGGTGGCAAGTCGCGCGATCAGCGCGGCGGGCTTCCAAAAGTTGGCATCGCCGCCCTCCTGCTCACCGAACTGCCGCATGCGTCGTACGACTTCGTACAGTTTTTGTGTCTCGGCATAGTGCATCGGCCCACCACGCCAGATGGGGAATCCATAGCCCATCAGATAGACGAGATCGATATCCGAGGCCCGCTGGGCAATTTTTTCATCGAGTATGCGTGCACCCTCGTTAGCCAGAGCATAGACCAGTCGATCGACGATTTCGGCATCGGTCAATTTACGTATCGACGATCCGGCTGCCTTGCGTGCCTCGTCAATCACACCCGCGACGATTAGTGAGGGGTATGCCTGACGATCACCTTTTTTATAGTCGTACCAGCCAGCGCCGGTCTTCTGACCGAAACGACCCATTTCACACAGACGGTCCGCAACGACCTGGGGACGCTTCAATGTGCCCTCGGCGTACTGCCGTTTGCGGATGTGCCAGCCAATGTCGTTGCCGGCGAGATCGCCCATTCGGAACGGTCCCATCGCAAAACCGAACTTTTCGATGGCATTGTCGATTTGCTCGGGGCTGGCGCCCTCATCAAGCATCGCCATCGCCTGCGCAAAATATTGGTTGATCATGCGATTACCGATGAACCCGTCGCACACGCCAGAGACGACGGCCGTCTTCTTGATCTTTTTGGCTATTGTCATGGATGTCAAAAGCACATCCGGCGCCGTTTTCGCACCGCGAACGACTTCGAGCAAACGCATGACGTTGGCAGGACTAAAAAAATGCAGGCCGATGACATCGGCTGGACGTTTCGTACCGGCTGCAATCTGGTCGACATCGAGCGTGGACGTATTGGTTGCCAAAATAGCACCCGGTCGCAGCACGGCATCGAGTCGCGCAAACACTTGCTGCTTGACCGTCATGTCCTCGAAAACCGCCTCGATCGCGAGATCGACATCGGCGATCGCGTCATAGGAGAGCACCGGCTTTAGCAAATCCATTCGCGCTTGACGCTTGGTCTCATCCAACTTGCCTTTCTTGACCTGCCCCTCGTAAACCTCACGAATGCGCTGTACGCCACGGTCGAGCGCTTCTTGATTGAGTTCCAGCAAACGCGCTTCGATTCCGGCGTTGAGAAAGTTGATAGCGATACCGGTGCCCATGGTGCCAGCGCCGATGATGGCAACCTTCGTAACGGTGCGTGGCTTTATATCCGCTGGCAGACCATCGATGCGCTGCGCAGCTCGCTCTGCAAAGAAAACGTGTCGCAACGCCGCAGATACCGGGCTATCGACCAGCTTCTTGAATTGGGCAAACTCTTCTTGTTGTCCCGTATCAAAACCTTTGGTCGCACCGACTTGCAATGCTTCAATGATCGCCAGCGGCGCCGGATACTTTTTGAACGCTGTTTTGGCCGTATTACGCGCAAACTGACAAAGCGCTTCGAGATCAGGCTCGCGCACCGGCAGATCGCGCGCTCGCAACAAAGGCTTGCCCCCTTTTAGCGCTGCGGCTGCTGCATCGGCGACCTCGATCGCCGCACTTAGCAAATCGGTGTCAACGATGCGTTGCAACAGCGGCGAGCCTTTAAAGAGCGCGACCGGCAGCGGCTCTCCGGACATCATCACGTTCAGCGCGCCCTCGACGCCGATCAGCCGCGGCAATCGTTGCGTACCGCCTGCGCCAGGTAATAAACCGAGCTTTACTTCAGGCAAGCCGATCTTGGCTGAGGACAAGGCCACCCGCTGATGGCAGCTCATCGCAAGTTCAAGACCCCCGCCGAGCGCCACACCCTCGATGGCGGCGACGACGGGTTTTTTCATCTCATCTAGCGCCGTGTTGATGGTCCAAAGAGTGGGTCCGCGCAACACATCCGGGCCACCGAATTCACGGATATCGGCTCCCGCGCAGAAAGTGCCGTTCGAGCCGATCATCACCACAGCATCGACAGACGAGTCATGCGAAGCACGCTCGAGCGCTTCAAGCAAGGGCGCACGTAGCGCATAGCTCAGACTGTTGACCGGAGGTGCTTCGAAGGCGATGACCGCCGTGCGATTCCTGATGTTGTAGTCGACTTTCGACATCTCGTCATACCTCGAGTGAAGCTATTGAGTCTGGATACCGCCGGTCAGCACGATACGCATGGCCGCTTCAACCGTAAGGTCGGTCGGCTCGATACGGTCGCGGGGCAGGTAGAGAGTGTAGCCGCCAATCTGGTAGCTCATCGGCATATAAACCGCGACGAGCTCCTCGTCGCTGCCGAGTCCTGGCAGCATCGCGTTCTCCTGCGTCACGAAACCGATCACTTTGCCCGGCCCGAACTGCACCATCACGACGCGCTGAAGTTCGCCGCTCTTCTCGCCCATCTTCATCAGCCCGGTCAGATCGCGAACCGCCGAATAAACGGTCTTGACCACGGGGATGCGCAAAATCAGTGACTCGCTGAAGGTAATCACCCGGCGCACGACATAGGCGTTTACCAACAAGCCAATCACGATCAACACCACAAATCCCGCTACCAAACCCATCCCCGGGATATAGATTTCAGCGGGCAACCACACCTTGAGCAGGCCGGAGAGCAGCGACTCCGTTGTCACGCCGAGCCAGTAGATGAAGTAGACCGTCAAAACGATCGGCAGAATGGTAAGCAATCCTTTGGCGAGCAGCCTTCCGACGGTCTTCATTTGCGTGCCTCGATCATCTATGTGCCTCGACGATTTTCCAGAGTGTCTCTTCGGAGTAGAGCTGTTGCTCTTTCTCGCGTGGCACTGCGTGATCAGCGCAGCTGATCTTGTCTGAGGCGAACCCGGCCTGTCGTGCAATATCCGCCAGGTCGATATGAGTCATGTACTGACCGAAAGTTTCATTGTTGTTCCAACTCTCCCAGTTGTAGAGAAAGTTCTCGATGACGGTTTTGCCGCGCGGGATTTCCAGATGCAGCATCAAGCCACCAGACCTCAACAGACGATGACACTCGACAAAGATCTGCTTCAACGCGCTGCGCGACGTCTCGTGCAGCATGATGTGAGAGATCACAAGATCAAAACTCTGATCTTCGAAGGTGGTGCGCTCGGCGTTTTGCTGGCTGAAGTGCACAGGCACACCAAGTGACTCTGCGCGCGCATGCGCGTAACGTAACTGTGGCGCTGCGACGTCGATGGCGTCGACACGGGCGTTTTTGAATTGCCGCGCCCAAGGCAGGGTGCTGTTGCCGATCGCACAACCCAGATCGAGAATTCGCTGCGGCTTAAAACCACGATGCGCCTTCAAAAAGTACTGGAGCAACAGGTTGCCGAGATACTCATTGCGCGGTCCCATCATTCCGTGAGAGTAGATGTTGAGTCCGAGATCGTAGATCGCGCCAGCGGCAACATCACCATCAACGAAATCAGTATGGTAGCCACCCGGTTGTAGGTGAATATCTGCCGCCGTGTGATAACGCGGGATGGGTAAAGCAGGGTCGAGTCTCAATGACCCGCGCTTGGGCGACCGCTTCAACTTGCCGTTAAGCCGCGGCCACGCGCGTTCCACCGAATCAATGACTGCATCCCACATGCGTTGCTGGCTACAGCGCTGCAGGGCACTCCAAAATTGATAGTACGGATGCCGCTCCATGACAGCCCGTACTTCGTTGTGGTGCACAGGCTTACGACCATGGTGACGCTCGAACTCGGGCTCGACGCTCGCGCGATATATCGCATAATTGCCCGGCATCACCCGTCCCGCGAGATGTCCGCGCAGCGCCCCTACGAAAGCTTGCCGCTCGCGCTCGTCGTGGCGATCGTCCGGTAGCAGGGCGTGTGGGGAGAGGCGGCGACTCACCGTGTGATGATCACCGCCCCGACCGCTCAATTCAACACGACCGAGGCATCGCCGACACCTACCGTTACGCTCACATCGCGCTCACCATCGCCCTTCGAGCTGACGTTCGATGCCACACCGGAAGCTTTGACCGAGCTTGGGACACCACGCACCGAGGCCTCGCCGACGCCGACCGTCAGGGTGATCTCGCCAGCACTGGCGGTACGCGTGGTGACATCGACGTCTCCAACCCCAAGATCGATGCTGATTGCTGAGCTTGGCGCCACGAGGTCGATTGCCCCAACGCCTAGATTGACACCGACCTCTTCTGGCAGCGCCTTCGGCAGCAGGATGGTCCAGTCGGCGTCGACATCATCCTCGTTAAACTTTAGATGCAGACGACCATTGCTCGTTTTTGCGCCGATATCCAGCCCGTCCACACTCTTCAGTTGGCGCATCAGTCCGTGACGATTGCCCTCGAGGTTCACCGTGACTTCGTACGCAACGCCAGTTCCCGGCCGGATGCTTACCTCGCCGACTCGGTTATCGACGACGAGACGACTGATGCCATTCGCGGGATAGATGTGTTTGACCGTACGGGTGTTATCGGCCGCGACGGCGATGGGGCTGGCCATCAAAAGGCACGAGATGGGCAACAGTGCTGCGAGATTTTTCATGGACTAGTACCTTGCGTAAAAAAGGTACTGTATAGTAGCAGGTATGCTCTCCGATTCGAAATTCGCCCCGCTACGCAAAGGCCTCTTGGAATTTGTGGTACTGCGCATCGTGGGCGGCGATCAAGTCTATGTCCCCGACATCCTTAAACGGCTGGCGGGTACCGAGTTTGCCACCCAAGAGGGCACCCTATATCCGCTGCTCAGCAAGCTGCGCCGCGAGTTATTGGTCGACTACGAGTGGCGTGAATCCGAGTTCGGCCCCCCCCGTAAATACTACCGGCTGACCGAATCCGGACTGCAGCAGCTCGCGCAGCTCGATGATTATTGGCAGCGCATCAATCAAACCTTGGCCCGCCTCGGGCCGGCTCAAACCGGAAGCCCCCACGCATGAAACGTATTTCGATCACGGTGTCCCTCAACCGCAGCACCGTTCAGATGAACGAAGCCAGCTTCGTCCGACTCGAAAACTACCTCGGGGAGGCCTCGCGCACGCTTGCTCTGAATCCGGATCGGCATGAAATCCTGGCGGATCTCGAACAGGCAATCGCAGATCGCTGCCTGCAGCGATTACCCGCAGGACAAACGGTGATTTCATTGATGGAGCTCGATGCCGTCCTCGCTGACGTCGGTGAAGTGCGAGACATCGCCTCAGAGCCCAACGAACCGAAGGCTGACTATATTCCGCGTGATTCTCAGACACCGCCGAAGCGACTCGAGCAAGTCAACGAAGGCGCGATTCTCGCGGGGATCTGTGCGGGTATCGCTCGGTACACGGATATCGATGTCGTTTGGGTACGGATCGTGTTGGTGATCATGACAGTACTCTCCGGCTTCACCGCCGTGCTCATCTATGCGTTGTTGATGCTACTGCTGCCGATCGAGCCGACTCGAGCGGATTCCGCTGCACTCGGGAAAGTGCCAGCCAAGTTTCGTGCAGTGACTGCGTACGTTCGCTCATTCTTTGAGCCCGCGAAGACCTGAATTTCGCGCAACGTCGGCACCCTAACCGCCTGACTCCCCTCACCGCCCGCCCCGTCCCCGAGCGACGATCTGTCCTTTTTGCGATCACTCGCGGAATCAGGTCGTGATGCGCCACTGATGGCAGGCCCTTATCTCATCGCCGGCGGCGGTTGGTTTGCAGTGGCCAGCTTGGTTCAATGGCCACCCATCCGAGAGTCCCTAGGCCTCGCGGTAATCCAAGCCACGATGGCATGGCTGATCGCGGCTGCGGGGTTTGCAGTGCATCTCGCGATTCTCATCAAACGCGATCGCAATAAAGTCGAAAATACGAGTAACCGTGCCATCAACGCCGCGTGGGCTGCGATCGGCTTCGGCATCTTCGCCTTCTGGATGGGAACCGCCGTCATGGCGTATCAACGCGGCGACGGCTTCCTCATGAACACGGTCAGCCTGCAAGTGCTCAGCGTGTATGGCATCGGCTGGCTGGTTGCCGCAGCGATGACGCGTCGAGGCTGGATGAAAGTCACGGCTTTCGCCGCTTTTGCAACGATCCCGGTGCTTGGTGCGTTCGTAGGTACCGGTCAGGAATTCTTGATTTACGCGATCGCACTCGTACTCACCGCTGTCGTACCCGGGCTCCGACTGTCACGCGA